>OLHJ01000214.1_pt1 | contig 21090 bp, 19 predicted proteins | sample 1609491 | NCBI WGS metagenome assembly OLHJ01 (sample SAMN05416861, study PRJEB24817) | seawater metagenome | isolation source: Sea water | place: Canada:Atlantic | collected 2013-11
CTACACAGAGTAGATCGTCGGCAGCGTCAGATGTGTATAAGAGACAGGTACAGCAGACCCCTTAGGTGAATACATTTCTATTTGGGGCGTTTTATACAAAGTAATTGGAACCTTTAATGATGAAGGTAGTAGATGGGAAAATAAAATGGTTTACATGCCAGTAAGTACCGCGCAATTGGTATTTAACCAACAAAACCGATTAAACCGAATTATGTTCACCACCGGTGACGCCTCAGAGGAACGAGTAAACCAAATGATTGAGGAAACTCGTAAAATGCTATCCGATAAATTGGTTTTTGAACCTAATGATTCACGGGCTTTATTCATTTCCAATAATGCAGAAAGGTATAAAATGTTTACCGGTATTTTTTCCGGAATCAATGCATTTGTATGGATTATAGGAATCATGACCATTATTGCCGGAGTGGTGGGAATTAGCAACATTATGATGATTACCGTTAAAGAACGTACCAAAGAAATTGGCGTAAGAAAAGCCTTAGGAGCTACTCCCCTTTCGGTTGTTTCTATGATTCTGCTAGAAGCGGTTGTTATAACCACCGTTGCGGGTTATACCGGACTAGTACTTGGTGTGTTCTCATTAGAATATATCTCAGAATTAGCTTCTGATCCGAATACATTTTTGAACCCAGGAGTAGATTTCAGCGTAGCTATGTTTTCAACCTTAGTTCTGGTTGTAGCGGGTAGTATTGCAGGATTAATTCCGGCACTTCAAGCGGCCAAAGTAAAACCCATTGTAGCCTTAAGAGACGAATAGATATGTTTGATATTGATAGATGGGCCGAGATTTACCAAACGCTAAGCAAAAATAAATTGCGTAGCGCTCTCACCGCATTTGGGGTAATTTGGGGAATCATTATGCTTATTGTCATGTTAGGTGCTGGCTCGGGATTACAAAACGGGGTGGAAAGTGATTTTTCGGGACGACTGGCAAACAGTGTATTCATGTGGTCTAACACCACATCCATGCCTTACAAGGGGTTTAAAAAGAACCGTTGGTTTTCGCTCAACAATGAAGATACCAGGGCACTAAAAGAAATTCCTGGATTAGACTTAATCTCACCAGGATTGCAATTGGGTGGTTGGCGAGGCGCAAATAATGTTACCTACAAAACTAGAACGGGCGCTTTTGAAATAAACGGCTTTGCCCCAGATGTGCAGTACATTAAATTACTAAAAATGCAAACGGGTCGTTTCTTAAATGACCGCGATTTAAATGAATACCGAAAAGTATGTGTCATTGGTAAAATAACCACCGCAGTTCTCTTTCCAGACGAAGATCCTATTGGTAAATACATACAAGTAAGCGGGGTATATTTTCAAGTAGTAGGTACCTTTCATTCAGGATTAAATGGAGATGACTCTGAAGATGAAGACCGATCTATTTACATTCCGTTTACCACCTTTCAAAAGGCTTTTAATCAGGGTAATTCGGTTCATTGGTTTACCCTAACTAGTAAAAAAGGACTGAGTATTAGCGTGGTTCAAGAGCAAGCCAAACAGATTCTTAAAAAACGTCATGATGTGCATCCTGACGATCCAAGGGCCATTGGAGGTTGGAATATGGAACAAGAAGTGGCAAAATATAACATGATTTTCACAGGAATCAAGGCACTTTCCTGGTTTGTAGGTATTCTAACCTTACTAGCCGGAGTGATTGGAATTTCAAATATCATGTTAATTATCATTAGAGAAAGAACCCAAGAAATTGGGGTAAGAAGGGCCATTGGTGCTACCCCGGTAAGCATTGTGGTCCAAATCGTTTTAGAATCTATGATCCTTACCACATTTAGCGGGGTTATTGGAATTATTGCTGGCGTTTGGTTAATAGAATTACTCGGTCCATACATTCAGCATGATTATTTCTCTAATCCCGAAGTACAATTTTCAACGGTGTTTACCGCCTTCGGTATATTGATTGTTTCTGGTGTTTTTGCCGGAATCATACCTTCCCTTAGAGCCGTAAATATCAAACCTATAGAAGCATTAAGAACAGAATAAGATTTACATATGAAATTAGCAATTAGAATAGGCATATTGGTTACCATTTTGGGTGTATTCGGATACACATTGTATTACTTATACATGAAAAATGAAGCTCCGGAAACCATCTATCAAATAGAAAAGCCGTTTCAAAGTGACGTTTATAGAAAGACCGTTGCTACTGGTTCTGTTGTGCCCAGAAAGGAAATATTAATCAAGCCAGTGGTCTCAGGTATTATTGACAAGGTGTACCTAGAAGCGGGCGAAATGATCAAAAAGGGCGATGTAATTGCACGTGTAAAAATCATTCCCAACATGGTAAATCTTAACAATGCCGAAAACCGTGTGAGTCGTGCAAAAATTGATTTAGACAACTCCCAAATGGACTATGATCGTAACGAACGCTTGTTTAAGGACGGAGTAATTTCAAAAGCTACTTTCCAACCTATGGAAGTGGCCTTGAAAAATGCCAAGTTAGAATTGATAGCAGCCGAAGATAACCTGCAGATTATTAAAGAAGGGGTAAGCAAAAGTGGGAAATCGGCTACCAACACTTTAATCAAAAGTACTATTACAGGAATGGTACTGGATGTGCCGGTGAAGGAAGGAAACCAGGTTATTGAATCCAACACGTTTAATGAGGGAACCACCATTGCTTCTATTGCCGATATGACGGATATGATTTTCTTAGGGAAATTAGATGAGTCGGAGGTTGGAAAAGTAGTAGAGGGAATGGATTTAATTCTAACCATTGGTGCCTTACAAGATCTTACTTTGGGTGCCGTACTGGAATACATTGCCCCTAAGGGTGTAGCTGAAAATGGGGCTATCCAATTTGAGATTAAAGCGAAAATAAATCCAGAAGATTTACAAGCAAACTTTATTAGAAGTGGATACAGTTCAAACGCTTCAATTGTACTGGAAAAGGTAGATACCGCACTTGTGGTTAAAGAAAGCTTAGTAGAATACATTGGCGATTCGGCCTTTGTATATGTTCAAACCAACCCCCAAGTATTTGAACGGCAAGAAATCAAAGTTGGCTTATCAGATGGTATAATTGTGGAAATTAAAGGGGGTATCACAGCTGAATCTGAATTAAGAGGTAGAGAGGAATTTTTAGAAGAGTAATACAAAACTTTGAGACCTATGTTTAACACAAAAATACTTATGATGGTTAGTGCCATCGGTATGGGAATATTTGGGATAATTCTTTCTTTTCTTCCTAATGAGATTATTGATTTATTCAAAATCGCTTCTCATCCCATTTCTACCATTGCATTTCAACTTATGAGTGCTCTTTTTCTTGGGTTTGCCTTATTAAACTGGATGGCTAAAGCATCGGTAATGGGTGGTATTTATAACAAACCCATTGCCATCGGAAACTTTATGCATTATGCCGTGGGAGCCATTGCCTTGATAAAGTTACTATTTCATGTAGAAATTTACCACGAGATTCTTATTCCATTAACCATCTATTATTCCATTTTAGCTGTAGGGTTTGGGTATGTTTTCATGAATAACCCTAAGCAGAAAACAAGCTAGGCCTACTTAAAAAACGCTCCAGCATTTTGAGTGGCTTCATCCATATTTCTAAAAGTAAACCCCGTAGCTTCAGTCATTTTTTGAGCGCTAAACTTATTAATAGAAATAGCTGATTTTGCCGATTCAGAAGTGACTACAGGAGCTTTTCGTGTAATCCAATATTTTACTTTTTCTAGTCTCCAAGCCAGGTCTACCATAAAGCCCTTGGCCAAAATGGTAGGACCTTTTACTCCCAAAGAATTAGCGATTTTGTGGAATAGGTCATGATATTTCAAGTTCTCACCAATCAATAAAAAACGCTCAGATTCAATGGTGCTATCCATTAACAAAACCATTGCGTCTGCCACATCCCGTACATCCACAAATGCATTGGCACCGGAAGTATAAAACTTCAATCCCTTTTTTATGGTTCCAAATAAAGTGCCGCTTGAACGAGTTAAATCGCCCGGACCAATAATTACACATGGATTCACCATCACAGCCGGAAGTCCTTCCGCAATTCCTCTCCATACTTCATTCTCGGCATAATGCTTACTAATGGCGTAATTAGAGGTTACTTCTTCTTCATCCCATTTATTAGTTTCTACCGATAGTTCCCCTTTCTTTGATTTCCCTACAGCGGCAGTAGAACTCACATAACACAATTTAGATACGTTTTGTAATAAACAAGCATTCACCACATTGGCCGTACCTTCAATGTTCATTTTATACAATTGCTCCTTATCACTAGGATTAAAAGAAACCAAAGCTGCTGCATGATACACATGTGTAATGCCATCCATAGCTTCTTCCAGGGAAGTGATATCTAAGATATTGCCATACACCCAATTAATTTTTTGAAAAAGCTCACCGTGACCGTAAAAAGAAAAAACATCTTGAACAGGCTGTAGATTAGTCGAGTTTCGTTTAATAGCACGCACAGAAACGCCTTCTTTTAAAAGGTTAAGCATTAAATGCGTTCCTATTAAACCAGATCCTCCTGTAACTAAAACCGACTTATTTTCCATCTAAACTAGTGTGGCACAAATGTAAGTTCAAAAAGAATCCTTCAAGCAGAAATTGAATAGCTTTTTTCTAATTCGTCATTAAAATTAATTCACCAATACATGCTCATAACAATTCCAGTAAATAAAAGCACACTGTTTTAAATAGCGCTTAATTTGCCCTTGCAAACGCAAATTACACATGATAGGAACCAACAAATACGCAGTTATTGGATTAGGAGTTTTTGGAAGCGCTATTTCCCGTACTTTGACCGAAAGAGGTTCAGAGGTTTTAGCCATTGATAACGATCCTAAAAAAGTGGAACAACTTAACGGTGTGGTGCGTCATTCATTGGTAATGGATTCCACCAACAAGCGTTTGCTAGAAGCTCAAAACTTAGGTGAACTAGAAGCCGTACTTGTGGCTATTGGAAAAAATTTTGAAGCCTTATTGCTTACTGCAGTGCATTTAAAAGAGATGGGCATTGAACGCATTATTGTACGTGCAAATGGTACGCAACAACGCACCATCCTAGAACAAATTGGCTTTAAAGAAATTCTTTCTCCCGAAGTGGAAGTTGGAATAGCCGTTGCTGAACGTTTATTAAATCCCAATTTGCTATCGTCTCTTCAATTACGTGATGATTATGAAATTGACGAAATCAAAGCACCGGCTAGAACTTTGGGCAGAACATTAGAGGAATTAGCCCTTCGTGAACGTTATAAACTCACCGTAATTACCATAAAACGTGAATACCGATTAGGCGAAAATGATAAAGGAGAAACGCAATACGAAAAGCATGTTTTGGGCGTTCCATCGCCATCTACTATCATTCAGCATGGCGATACGTTGATTGTTTTTGGACAAACTTCAGATATAGAGAAATTTACCTTATCCAGTTAAGGGTAAAGTCTTAATTTCGCTCAGAATTCAAACCTATTAGTGCAAAATTCATCCGATCATATTTTAGATAACGAAAAAGCTTTTGAAAGTTTTTTTAAAGAGAATTATGCCATGTACTGTCGTTTTGCTCAGGGCTTCACTAATGAAGCAGATGATGCCGAGGAAATGGTACAAAACACCTTCGTGAAACTTTGGGAAGGTCGAGATTCATTGGTTATTGGCGCGAGTCCTAAAGCCTATTTATTTACCATGATTCGGAATGCGTGTTTAAATCAACTGAAACATATTTCTGTACGCGAAGAGTATAAAAGGCACAACGAAGAAGAAATAAATTCAAGCACCGAAGAACAAGAAGAAGAAGACTCCAATCTACATGATAAAATTCAAAGTGCCATTCAGAAAATGCCATCACAAAGGCGCAAAATTTTTGAAATGAGTCGTTTTGAAGGATTAAAATACCGCGAAATTGCCGCACATTTAGACATCTCTATTAAAACCGTTGAAAACCACATGGGTAGTGCCATGAAAGATATGCGCCTTGAGTTTAAAGACTATTTGCACATTGCTTTTGTACTTTATTTAGTAGAGGGACTAGGGGAAAACGTAAACTCAATTGTATTACTACTGGGACAATGATGGACGACCATAAAAATATAGACGAATTGTTGGCGGCTTACTTGCTAGGAGAGTTAAATGAAACTCAAGCAAATGAGGTGTCTCAGTGGTTGGCCAAATCGGAAGAAAACATGCGTCATTTTGAGCAAATTGCTCAGGTATGGAATGGTGCTACAAAAGAAAAGGAAGTCTCGTTTAATGCCAATAAAGCGTGGAATAATATTGCGCCAAAGGTTCAGAAAAAGCCATTTTATCAATCGCCATTATTTAGAGTGGCAGCGGCTGTAATAATTATTTTAGGTGCAGCCAATCTCCTTTTTAATTTATCCAATTCCAATACAGAAGTGTTTACGAATGAAGTACTTGCGGTGAATGACGTGGTAAACGATACTTTACAAGATGGTTCGGTAATTTCCTTGAACGAAAACACCAAACTGAGCTATTCAGATAACTTTAATACCAACACAAGAACAGTTAAACTGGAGGGGGAAGCCTTTTTTGATATTGAACGAGATACCTCCAAGCCGTTTATTATTGAACTAGATCAGAGTTCGGTTAAGGTACTTGGAACCTCTTTCAACATTAAATCCGACCCTAAAGATGAACTCGTAAGTGTATACGTGAAATCAGGGGTAGTTCTTTTCGAATACCTATCTAATAGCAAAGACAGCACCTACTTAAGCGTAACATTACTTGCTGGCGATAAAGTGGTTTATAACAAAACAACGCATCGTTTAGAAGCTGCAAATGATACATCTACTGCGACTGAAATATATTGGATGAATAAAGAGTTAATTTTTGATGGAATTCGATTAGGTCAAGTAACCAATGTACTGGAATCAGTATACGAAGTAAAAATTACAATTACCGAAGAAACCAGTAAAAACTGCCTGTTAACCACCAATTTTCAAAATGCTAATATTGATCAGATCATGGAAGTCATTGCCATCACCTTTGAACTAGAATTGGAAAAAACAAATCAAGGATTTACCTTAAATGGAGCCAGCTGTGAAGAAATTTAGTGCGCTATTATTCCTGTTAATCTCCTTCACTTCGTGGGCTAACAAACGTGACCCATTTACGGTTGCTGTTAAAGTAGAAAACCAATCTGTACGTCAATTGTTTACGCAAATTGAAAATCAATTGAATAGAAAATTTTCGTACAACACCGCATTGGTAAATGCCGATAGTTTGTTGACCTATACAGCCTCTAAACCTTTAGCCAAAGTGATCAATGACGTTTTTAAAAAACGTTTAAAATCAAAAGTGGTTGGAAACTACATTGTTCTGGTAAAACGAAAAACAGTGAAATCGGAACCCATTACAATTTCAGGTTATGTTTTCAACGCCCATACAAAATCAGCTTTGCCATATTCCAGTATTTATGAAGTTGGTACTAAGAAAAGTACGCTAACTGATGTAAACGGTAAGTTTGAGTTGGTTTTTGAGAAGGGCGATAAATTTGATTTGAGTTTCGCTAAGAAAAACTATTCTGATACGTTGATTTCAATGAGTAAAACGGGTAAATCTGTGAACGTTTATTTGCTACCATCAGAAGCTCCCTTAAAAATAACAAGTAATCCTACCTCATCAGCAACGTTGAAAGACACGAACCAATTGGTAGATAAATTAGTGGGAATTGAAGACAGAACCAACGCAGAAAACCTACAATTCATTCAGGAAAGAAGTACGTTCCAAGTATCACTAATACCCACTCTAAGTACCAACTTCAAATCGGCTGGGATGATTGAAAACCAATTTTCCTTAAATATTTTGGGAGGTTTTAACGGGGGGGTGAATGGTGTGGAAGTAGGTGGGCTTTTTAACATCCTTACCAAGAATATGAGAGGTGCTCAAATTGCAGGACTCACCAATCAGGTAGAAGGGACCGTTGATGGTTTTCAAGTAGGCGGTATTCATAATCGTGTGGTTGATAATGTAATTGGACTTCAAGTAGCTGGAATCAATAACTTTTTGCATGATAGTATTCTCGGTATGCAAGTTTCGGGTATTAGTAATTTTGTAAACGGATCGTTTGAAGGTTTCCAGGTGGTTGGCATCCACAACCACGTCAATCGTAAATTCACGGGGCTTCAGGTTGCTGGGGTTTTAAATTGGGCTCAAGACAGTTTAATTGGTATGCAGGCAAGTGGTATCAGTAATAGCACTAAAGGTTCGCTTACCGGAGTACAGATAGCTGGCATTCATAATTTATGTGTGAAGGATATTGAAGGAGTACAAATCTCAGCCATCCATAATCAATCTTTTGGGAAACTTAACGGCATACAGCTTTCGTTAGTTAATTATGCGTACCAAAATAACGGGGTTCAATTGGGATTGGTAAATATTGCAGATACTGCTCGCGGTGTTGCTGTTGGTGTTTTTAACTATGTAAGAAATGGCTACCATCCTCTTGAAATTTCTGCCAACGAAGTGCTCTATGCCAACCTAGCCTTTAAATCGGGAGTGAATGCTTTTTATACCACCTGGACCATTGGGATCAGACCTAGTGACCCTAAGTATTTTGGGGTTGGTTTTGGTCTCGGGTCTCGTATTAATACATGGAAATGGCTATCCTTTAGCATTGATGCTACCGGTACTTTCATTAATGAGGTGGAACTTGCTTCCGATTATCAATACGAATTAAACCTCCTGAATCGCTTAGACGTTTCTATAGATTTAAATATTGCCAATTTCACACTGTTTGCAGGCCCTGCCTTGAATTGTCATATCAGTCAAATGGGAATTGAAACAGAAGGTCAGTTCACTTCAAACATTGCGTTAGATCCTTTTTACACAGAAGTAAACGGAAAAACCCAAATTCAATTTTGGTGGGGAGCAAAAGCTGGGTTGCGTTACAGTTTTTAATTGTATAAATAATTTCGGAAATCCATTTCCTTCGCATTATCTTTCCATTTCAAATAGCGCTATCTAAATCATGAATAATTCTTCCAAAACAATTGCCGTACTACCGTTTGTAAACATGAGTGGTAACAATGAAACCGAATACTTTAGCGATGGTATAACGGAAGAAATTATCAACGCGCTTGCAAAAATTAAAGATCTAAAAGTTACTTCGCGAACTTCGTCTTTTTTCTTTAAGGGAAAGAATTTACCTATTCAGCAAATCGCAAAAGATCTAAATGTTTCTACCATACTCGAAGGCAGTGTGCGACTATCTGGAAATACGATGCGAATAACGGCTCAGTTAATACAAGCCGATGACGATTTTCATTTTTGGTCAGAAACATGGGATCGAAAACTGGAGAATGTATTTGAAGTTCAAGATGAAATAAGCCTATTAATTGCAGATAAACTTAGAGAACATTTTGGGCATTTAGAAATTCAGGAACATTTGGTATCCCCACAAACACAAAGTGTAGATGCCTATTCCTATTCTTTAAAAGCGCATTATTTAAGAAACAAATGGAATCCGGATGATGTCAATAGTGCCATAGAATTATACCAAAAAGCCATTGCCATAGACCCCAACCATACCAGTTCATTAATGGGGCTGGCTGATTCTTATAGTTTCTTAGCCATGACTGGCTTTATGGACTTCATGGAGGCCTGGGGACTCACTTCAAAATACATTGAGCAATCACTAGCCATTGATTCTCAAATTCCAGAAGCCTATTACCAGTTGGCTAATCACGCCATTTTTACGGAATGTGATTTTCCAAAGGGTATGGAATACGCAAAAAAATCGGTGCAAATTCAACCCAATTATGTGGAAGGTCAACAGTTTTTATGTTTCCTTTACTTGATTGCTGGTGAAGAAAAATTGGCTCGAAAACATTTAAACATTGCGATTGAAATTAATCCCCTATCTCAAGAAACCTGGTTCTACGAAGCTTATGTAGACTATATGACCGGGCAATATTCAAAGTCACTTAATAAATTGAAGGAATGCCTTGCAGCCAATCCAAACAGCATCCCTTCTATTTGTGTAAAATCGCAGTGTTTGATTAAGGTGGGTCGTCAAAATGAGGTGATTCAATTATTTGATGAACTGCCACCTGAAATCACGGTAGAAAGTGAAAAAACGGGTTCCTTAGCTTTAGCTTATTCTGCTTTGCGCGAAAAAAACAAAACGGATAAATATTTCAAATTATTACAAGAACAAGCACAAGGGCCAAACGGATTTACTGCGAGTTCCTATCTCTACTTATTCTTCGGGTTTAATGACAATCTTGATGCCGCCTTTGATTGGGTAGCTGATGCATGGAAAAACAAATCTCCCTTGCTATTGCTTCGTTTCAATGACCCTATCGCGAATCACATTAAAACCGATTCGCGCTATGAAGAATATCAAAACCAACTGTACCCAAAACATTTATTGAAATCCGTTTCCAGTACAAAAAAACCTTTACTAGATGAAAAAGGGAAAAGCGAATATGCCTCAAAACTACAAGAGGTAATCACCAATGAAAAACCCTTTTTAGACTCAAGTCTTTCGCTCCGATCATTGGCCGAAATGATTCAAATTCACCCCAACCAATTATCTTGGTTATTGAACGAAAGTCTAGGTAAAAACTTTAGCGAATACATCAACCATTTTAGGGTAGAACAATTCAAATCTTTAGCGAAGGATTCCAGTAAAAAACACATTACCCTTATTGGATTGGCTTACGAAAGTGGCTTCAACTCTAAGACGGTTTTCAACACCTATTTCAAAAAAGAAACCGGACTTACGCCCAAACAATTTTTAGCCAATAGCTAAAGTTCGGTTTCTCAAAACAGGTTCTGAATTATAATTTGGAACAATTAAAGCTTATTGCTCCTTCACCTTTGCATCAAAAAACACCAAAGATGAAAGCAATGATTAGCACCTCTTACGGAGGACCAGAAATTTTAGATTTACAAGAAGTAGCTACTCCATTACCTCAACCCAATGAAATACGTGTTAAAATTCATGCCACAACGGTATCAAGAGCTAATACCATGATGCGTACTGGAAAACCTTACATTGGAAGACTTTTTATGGGGCTAAAAAAACCCAAACACCCCATATCAGGAACCAATTTTGCGGGTATTGTAGAAGCCATAGGAACTAATGTTTCCAAATTCAAAATAGGCGACAAAGTGTTTGGTGAAAACATTGAAACCTTTGGTGCTTATGCAGAATACCTTTGTGTAGACGAAAAGGGAATAGTAGCTCTTATTCCCGATGGCGTAGACTACAAAGAGGCGGCAGGAGTGTGCGATGGCGCCTTGACATCCATGAATTTTTTGCGTAATGTAGGCCAACTTAAAAAAGGACAACGTATTCTAATTAATGGCGCATCAGGCAGTTTAGGTACCGCAGCGGTTCAATTGGCCAAAAAAATGGGAGGTGTTGTTACTGGAGTTTGTAGCGCGAAGAATATAGAATTGGTCAAATCTCTTGGAGCTGATAACGTGGTGGATTACAACGAAATTGATTTTGCAAAAACAGGTTTAAAATTCGACATCATATATGATACCGTGGGTACACGAACTTTTGCCGATAGTAAAGCAGCTTTAGCCAAAAACGGAACTTTCATTTCGCCCGTTCTTGGTTTTCCTTTATTAATGGATGTAGTAAAAACCTCTATTGGAGGAAACAAAAAAGCAAAATTCTCTGCCACCGGAATGCTACCTTTAGAAGAACAAAAAGAACTGTTTTCCGAATTAATGACCTACATCAATCAAGATGACTATCACTTTATCATTGACCGTATTTATTCGTTAGAACAAATACCGCAGGCTCACTGGTACGTTGACACAGGCCGAAAAAGAGGAGATGTGGTAATATCTGTCAACTAGTTTCCTGAACCAGCTGTTCCCATGGTGGTAACGTAGTTCAATATAAGTGTTTGAGCATTTTCATCCAGTTTCACTTCATTTTTATTGACCATACCTACCATTTTGGGAACAATTTTAGCCCACTGATCTGGGGTATAACCCGTTGGATCTTTCAATCCGTGGCACGAACCACAATTAGCTACATATAACGCTTGCCCCTCCTTTAACTTCTCTAAAGTATACTCCGGATTATCACTTTTTACTCTATCTACATCTACTTGAGTGGGAGTAGCCAACTTAACGCTACCACAAGCTATTACAAGGATACATACCCCTATTAATCCAACTAGTTTTTTCATCATTTCAAATTTAGGAATGTACAAGATAATTTTTTTTCAAATGAGACTAGGGGTATTTTGAATCTGGATTGTTTTTAAAGTAGTTCAAACAAAAAACACGAATTATGAAAACAGTACATATCATATTCATCGCTCTTTTTCTAATCACATTTTCCTCGGTAGCTCAAAATGCAGATTCCGTAAAATCTACTCCAGCGCAAATTACTTTTGCCTACCCCATTTCGAGTAACGGACCAGAATCTAAAAACATTTCAAACGACATCTCTTTTAACATTCTTTACGGAGTGAATGGAGGCCTTACGGGATTTGAATTAGGAAGTTTAGTTAACGTGATTAACGGAAGTGTAGAAGGTTGCCAAATTGCAGGTATTGCAAACGTGGTTGACGGACCTGTTTACGGAGCCCAAATAGGAGGAATTGCCAATGTAATTACCGATACCCTGTATGGAATGCAGTTTGCCGGAATCACCAACATTGCACCCAAAAGCACCACGGGAGCACAATTTTCGGGTATTCACAATTTAACCAACGAAGACCTCGATGGCGCGCAGGTTACTGGAATTAGTAACGTAACCAATGGTAATGTAAACGGAGCGCAAATTGCCGGAATTCACAACTTGGTAACGGGAAATATGACCGGAGCTCAAATAGCAGGAATTTATAATCAATCATTGAAAACCAACTATGGCGCACAAGTTGGCCTGATCAATTCAAGTCATGTGCACCATGGTTTTCAATTAGGGTTAATCAACGTAGCCGATAGCTCTACCGGAGTTTCAGTTGGTTTATTCAGCTTCGTAAAAAATGGTTACCATGCGGTAGAGTTTTTCGGAAACGAAGTGATGTATGCGAACACTTCTGTTAAACTGGGAACAAAAGAATTCTACAATATTTACACCGCAGGTTTTCAGCCGGAAACCACCAACACTTTTGGTTTTGGTATGGGATTCGGATCCAAACTAACCCTTGCCAAATGGTTATCTCTAAGTGCTGATTTAACGGTAAATCACATTAACGAACTAGACCAATTTGACTGGAAAGTGAATCTTTTGAGTAGAGCCGATTTAACACTCGACTTCAATTTAAACAAACACATAGCCCTAATCGTTGGTCCTTCATTCAATGCGCATGTATCAGAACTGGGCTACGAAAATACCGGTGATTTCACTACCAACATTGCCGTAAATCCCTTCTATTCCGAAGTACATGAAGGCTACCAACTTCAATTGTGGGTGGGTGGAAAAGGCGGTTTCCGCATCTCATTTTAAGAAAAAAACAATTTCAATCAATACCTAAAACAACTATTATGAAAATCAAAATCATCGCTATTCTAGTGGTACTATTTTCTTCTGGCGCTTTGTTGGCTCAAGAGCTCACACAAACCGTACGTGGCAAAATCACGGATCTAAATACTAAACAAACCATTATTGGAGCCAACGTTATCATTGTTGGTTCCAATCCCATAAAAGGCGCATCTACCGACATTGATGGAAATTTCTCTATTACAGAAGTTCCAGTAGGCCGTGTAAATATTCAAATTACGGCTATAGGTTACGAACCGCAACTTTTATCTAACCTGATCATTGAATCCGCTAAAGAAACAGTTCTCAACATTGAATTAAATGAGTCGTTTGAATTACTGGAAGAAGTGGTGATCACGGCACGTGAAGAGCAAGGAGCTGCTATTAATGAAATGGCCACTGTAAGTTCAAAAACCGTTACGGTAGAAGAAACGGGAAGATATGCGGGTTCGTTAAATGACCCTGCTCGAAGCGTTTCTGCTTTTGCCGGAGTTGTGGGTGATCCTTCAGGTAATAATGATATTGTGGTAAGAGGAAACTCTCCGAGAGGTATTTTATGGCGACTAGAAGGAATTGAGATTCCTAACCCCAATCACTTTGCCAATGAGGGGAGTACTGGTGGTCCGGTAAACACCTTAAATGCAACCATGCTAGCCAATAGTGATTTCTTTTCAGGCGCATTTGCCCCGGAATATGGAAATGCACTTTCAGGAGTTTTCGATACCAAATTTAGAACCGGAAACAACCAAAAAAGTGAACGTTCTTTTTCTATTGGTGTATTGGGTACGGATGTAACTCTGGAGGGACCGTTCAGTAAAAAATACGATGGTTCGTATTTGATTAATTACCGCTATTCTACTTTAGAATTAATGGACAGAGCTGGAATCCTTGACTTTGGCGGAATACCGAAATACCAAGACATGTCTTTTAAAGTAAACCTACCCACTAGCAAATACGGCAACTTTAGTCTATTTGGATTAGGAGGCGCAAGTAGTATTGAAGAAACCCAAGAATCAGAAATAAACGATTCTGTTAGAGTAACAGGTAGAGCCGATGTGCAAGATAAGTTGGGAGTAATTGGACTTAATCATAGCTACATTGTGGGTAAGAATAGTTACATCAAATCGTACGTATCCTTATCAGGAACCAAAAACGTTTTGTTAGATGAAAGTATGGATGAACAAACCAACGAATATTGGAAATACTACGAACAGGATTTTAGTAATACCACAGCTAGATTCTCTACTTCATTTAACCACCGTTTTGATAGAAGAAACACTTTAAACACCGGAGTTATTTATTCTAGAATGAAATACAGCATGTATTCTAAGTTAAACGATGATAATACGGTGCCCATTGACATTGTAAAGGCCTCAGGAAAAACGAGTATGATTCAAGGGTTCTCTACCTGGAAACACCGAATGACGGAAGATTTAACCGTAGTTAGTGGATTACATTACACGCAATTATTATTAAACAACAACTACTCCTTAGAACCACGTTTGGGATTAAAATACAATTTGAATGGTGCCCAATACTTAAGTTTTGGAGCCGGTTTACATAGTAAAGTAGAAAGCATATCCGTATACATGGCTAATGTGGAAGGGCAAGAAAATACTTACGCCAATCAAGACATAGAGCTAACAAAGTCTATTCACTTGGTAGGTGGGTTTGGTCATCAGTTTAACGAAAACTTGAGTTTTAAAACCGAAGTATATTACCAACATCTATACGATGTACCAGTGGAAAGTGTGGAGAACAGTACATTTTCTATGATTAACCAATCCAGTAGCTACATTAACATTCCATTAGAGAGTAAAGGAACAGGAGATAACTATGGAATGGAATTAACGCTAGAGCGCTATTTCAGTAACCAGTATTATTACATGCTTACCGGTTCTTTATATAAATCTACCTACTCGGCTATTGACGGTAAAACCTACAACTCGCGTTTTGACGCCAACTATGCAGGTAACTTGGTTTTGGGAAAAGAGTTCCAATTAAGATCTAAAAAGAATCAAAAAACACTGGCGGTAAATGTGAAGGCTTCTCTGTTAGGAGGAAATCGTTTTACGCCAATAGATTTAGAAAAGTCCATTCAAGAAGGCGAACAGGTTTTAGACAAAAGCAAAACCTATGATTCTAAGTTAGACGATATCTTTTTTGCTAACTTGGGAGTGACTTACAGAATTAACAAAAAGAAGGTGACTCATGAGGTGAAATTAGACATCCAAAACGTTTCCAACAATCAAGCTACTGTAGGAATGTATTACGATTCGGACAATCAAAAAATAGAAGAATATTACCAGTTATCCATAATTCCTAACCTGATGTACATTATCAAATTTTAACACCTCCTTATTTTCAAAAACATTAATTTCGCTCGGGTTAAATTTCGCATTTCATGAACTATTATTTTATTACTGGAACCAGCTCTGGTATTGGCCAGGCTCTAGCTACCGAATTACTAAAAGACGAAAACAACCAAGTATTTGGAATTTCGAGACGTCAAAATATAATGGATGTGAATTTCACTCCTATTACTTTGAACTTAGCAAACATTCAGGAAGTGAATGCATTCAATTTTCCGAATCTTGAAAATGCAGAAAAAGTAGTTTTAGTAAACAATGCCGGACAAATTGGAGATATCAAACCCATTGGCTCATCCAATAACGATGCAATTGCAGATTTGTTTACGGTAAACGTAACGGCTGTGGCTATTTTCATGAATAAATTCATTGATACTTACGCTGATTTAAGTGTAGAGAAAACCATTTTAAATGTGAGTTCAGGAGCAGGTAAAAACCCAATTGAAGGATGGGCTACCTATTGCGGTTCTAAAGCGGCTGTTGATTTACTAAGTCTTACCACATTTACCGAGCAAAAAAGGGCTAAGAATCCTGTACTTATTTATTCTATTGCTCCCGGAGTTGTAGATACCGAAATGCAAGCATCTATTCGTGCTTCTAACGTAAACGACTTTACACGGCATAAGCATTTTGTTGACTTAAAAACCAATAACGAATTAACTTCTCCTACCGAAGTAGCTGAGAAATACGCCATGATTTTAAATCAACCGGAGAATTATACAGAGTGTATTTTTTCGTTGAGAGATGTAAAGTAGTCTTCCCATAATTCCATTTATCAACTGCTTGACATTTTAGAATGCTACAAAATCAAACCTTTGCCTTCTGATTTCGTACAGTCCAAATCAACAAAAGAACAATGAACAAACTCATATATGTAATGGATCCGCTTTGCGGTTGGTGTTATGGAAATAGTGCCAATATGCTAGCCATTAAGGATCAATTTGCCGGTCAATTTGAATTTGAATTATTAATGGGTGGTATGTGGGTGCCTCCTCATACTCGAATGGGTGGCGATGATTTAAGTAAATTCATGGAAGACCATGCACCTCCAATGGAACAAACCACGGGAGCTACAGTTTCTAAAGCCTATTACGAACTAGCAAAAAACACGAACTATGAGTTTAGTAGTTTGCCAGGTTCTGCAGCGAGTGTTTTGGTAAAAGAATTAAAACCAGAAGTGGTTTTTGAATTTGCTAGCAGCGTTCAAAAAAGGTTTTACCAAGAAGGAATGCCTTTAGATCAATTCAACACCTATCAACCTATCCTAATTAACTTAGGTATTGATGAAAAACGTTTTGAAGAGGAATGGATGACCGAGCAAAACCTAAAAAATGCGCAAGCGGAGTTCAATACCGCTAGATCTTTGGCGCAAGGATATCCCACCTTACTCATTGAATTGGATGGGCAACTTGGGAAAATAGCATCGGGGTATTTTCCATTAGACGCCATGCAAAATCATTTGAAACAATTTGTGTAGATAAACGGTGTTTTATTATTTCTGGTAATAGATATATTGCGGTATAAGTCGCTTAAGTGACTACTTCAAACCAAAAGATTTTTTAATCTTACAATTCCAAATACCATAGGAATGCGATTACACATCAAAGACACGTTTAATAAAGAATTACCAGCGGATAAGGATACTACCAATTATCCTAGACAGGTACATCACGCGTGTTTTTCGTACGTTACTCCGAAAGCTCCAGAAAACCCTTTGTTACTACATGCTTCTGAAGAGGTAGCGGAACTATTGGGAATCACCAAAGAGGATTTAGCTTCTGAAGACTTTTTAGGTTTGGTTACTGGAGGTAGTATTTTAAAAGATACGCAGCCTTATGCCATGTGTTATGGCGGGCATCAATTTGGAAATTGGGCCGGACAATTAGGTGATGGTAGAGCTATAAATCTGACGGAACTGGAACATAATGGCAAACGTTGGGCTTTGCAATTAAAAGGCTCGGGGCTTACACCCTACTCTAGAACGGCTGATGGTTTAGCGGTTTTGCGTTCTTCTATTCGTGAGCATTTATGTAGCGAAGCCATGCATTATTTGGAAGTACCTACTACTCGATCGTTGTCCGTTTCCCTTTCGGGATCAGAAGTAATGCGCGACATGTTGTATAACGGGAATGCAGCTATGGAAAAAGGCGCTATTGTGGCCCGTGTAGCTCCTAGTTTTATTCGTTTCGGAAACTTTGAAATATTTGCTTCACGTGGAGAGTTTGATACTTTAAAAAAGCTGACAGACTATACCATCAAAGCGTTTTATCCTCACATAGAATCAGGAACCAAAGAAGGGTACTTGGCCTTTTTTAAAGAAGTAGCCAGCAAAACATTGGATATGATTATTCATTGGCAAAGGGTAGGATTTGTCCATGGGGTAATGAATACCGATAACCTTTCCATACTTGGGTTAACAATTGATTACGGTCCTTACGGATGGTTAGAAGGGTATGACCCCAATTGGACACCAAACACCACCGACCGTCAATTTAGACGTTACCGTTTTGGGAATCAACCGCAAATTGCACAATGGAACTTGTATCAATTAGCAAATGCTTTGTTTTCGTTTATTGACGAATCAGAACCGCTTCAAGAAATTCTAGATCAGTTTAATACCGGTTTTCATACAAAGTATTTGGAAATGATGCGGGGTAAATTGGGACTTCAAAAAGAAGTAGGTGCCGATAGAGATTTAATCTCCGGTTTAGAAAAAACACTTCAACTCACGGAAACGGATATGACTCTATTTTTCCGTCTCCTTAGCCAATACTCGGCTGGTATGGATGTGGAAGATGTAAAAGCCTTATTAGATCCTATTAAGGATGCTTATTATGCGCCAACAGAGTTAAAAGATGATATACTAGAAGCGTGGCATCAATGGCTAGCTCAATATGTTTACCGATTGCAATTAGAAGAGATTTCCGATACCGAAAGAAAAACAGCGATGAACGCCACCAATCCTAAATATGTGTTGAGAAACTATATGGCGCAGATGGTAATAGATGAAGCAGAAAAAGGAAATACCGATTTATTAAACGAAGTATTTGAACTACTAAAAAAACCTTACGATGAGCAACCCGAAAAGGAGAAATGGTTTGCTAAACGTCCGGAGTGGGCACGTAACAAAGTAGGTTGCTCTATGTTGAGTTGTAGCTCATAGAAAATTACGCTTGATTTAGGTAAGAATTGATCTTTTCGCTTACCTCATCAGCCCGGTCAACAACCATAAAATGAGTCCCATTTTCGATTATTAACGTCTGGGAATCGTTACTTCCAGGAATCAATAAATCTTTGGTACCATTAATTTTTAAAACGTTATCTAAAGGTTCATCATTTTTCCATTTTGTAAGTGAAATCACCGCCCATTTGGTGAAATTAAAATCTGAATCATCTAAAATATCTGAAAGAAGTTTTTCGTTTTTAGCACCAAACAAATAGTTGGCCAACATTTTCGGAATACGGAAACCCGTTGGAGGAATTAATTCTACCACACCCAATCTTCCGACCCACCCATACACTTGCCGCAAACCATTTTTCAAATCTGTACTGGAAATCAAAATAGTAAATTTTGGATTTAATTTTTTGGCTATTTCAGTAGCAATCAAACCTCCAAAACTCACTCCAATAAGACCAAAAGGTTCTGAAGTATCAATTTTTTCAGCTAATCGATGCGCATATTGTTTTAAAGATTCCTCTTTTTGAGGCTGAATCCAATGTAAATGTATAATATCTGCATTCAGATCCAAATATTGAAACACTCTATGGTCTGCACCCAGTCCGCTAATGGCATATAATGTAATGATTTTAGGCACGGGCTAAAGGTAAGCACCTTGGATTACTGCACAAAAAAAGTGCAAGTGGGATATCCAAAACCACTTGCACTTAACTTTAGTCTTATTCAGTACTTAGCTGAATAACAAGCAATTATTATGCGGGTACTGGCGTATTTAAAGCAATACGTACTTCACCACCTCTTTCTGTTCTTTGAATATTACAAATTCGTTCTTTTTGGGGTGGTCCAACGGGTAATTTAGGACAAGGTGCATTACCTACCAGTCGAATACAATCGGTACAATTAACCGGGAAAACCCCAGGATTACCCTCATTTTCTTGAAGAGCTCTGTTGTAAATAGTTTCAATAGGAGTTTTGTTTGGTCCATAGTTCCAACCTAAATGTGCATCTACATTCATTGACATGAAACAATTTACCCCATTTACACAGCTAATATCGAAAGCTTCATCGCAGCCTTCATTTGGATTTAAGGTAAACTCAGCAATATTAGTTCCCTCTTTACCATTATGAAAATCAGCCCCTTCTACAGGACATTGTGGCTCTATATAAAACCCAACATTCCCACTAAAACATTTTCCTTGAGGGTCAAATTCTTGAGTTCCCTGAGTAGGTATTAAAAACTTACCTCTCAAGTCATTCACTTTAGTTAAAAAATGAAAATCTTCAACTGTGGCAGGTGTTGGGCAACATTTATTGTCTGGATTTGCAGCGGCAAATGTCACAAAACATTCAACCGCATCATTTGTGTTGTTAGTTACGCTTAACTTCGTATACTCTGGAGTACTCATTATATTTTAATTTAAAGGTTTACAATTTTTTTGGGGAGCACCAAAACCAAGTCTTCGATAAAAAACAGAAATTTAGCTTTCCGTTTTTCCTAATTATAAAATTCTTGTACTAACAATATTAGACGTCAGTTTAAGAAATTGAAAGGGTAGTTTTACCTGTTTTTTTAAGTCAAGAGTTTACCGGAAATTAACATACAAAAACCTAGCTGTACGTAGAATTTCACTACTTTGGTGAACCTTGAAAAGATTTAAGTGGAGTAGAACTAACTGGAAGATTTGAGTTTACTAATTTGTAAAATCCTTTGAATACCATTAATCCCACCAAATATAATTAGGAAGAAAAAACATAGTAGAGTTAAATCCCCATATCATCTCCAACAGAAAACGCAATGACCCATGGGTAAATATGTAATTGCATGAAAATTCTAATTCCAAAAACCATACCTATTACGTAGGTTAACCCAATAAATATAAACCCTCCCACTAAACTCCAAATTAATTATTCTGTTTTGGAATGAGGCATAATTTACCTTTTCATGTAGATTTCAGTCAACAGTTTTTTATCTGCCTTACCATTTTGGTTTAAGGGTATTTCGTCAACAAATTTGATATCTGCAGGCAACATATAGGGCTGTCTCTTATACACATCTCCGAGCCCACGAGACT
>OLHJ01000216.1_pt1 | contig 20946 bp, 19 predicted proteins | sample 1609491 | NCBI WGS metagenome assembly OLHJ01 (sample SAMN05416861, study PRJEB24817) | seawater metagenome | isolation source: Sea water | place: Canada:Atlantic | collected 2013-11
ACGAGATGCTCAGGAGTCTCGTGGGCTCGGAGATGTGTATAAGAGACAGATCAGAGTGTGCTAAGAAGTGTGCTAAAAATTTTGGCACTTCTTGGTCTAAACTACTGCATTTTTACTCTGACCTCTTTCGTTACGTGTTTTCTGACTCGCTAGTGTGCTGCAGCCCCCTAAAAACAGTCACCACAATTACACTTACCCAAATCCCGTAGGCAATAGCAGCAGTTGTTACCCAATTTGTCGGCAAGATCAAGAAAGCCGCAATCCAAATAGCGAGAAAAATAGGAACCCGCCTGGCGGCTCTTTTGATTCTCTGCAGGGGCGAGAGTTTGCTGTTAGTGAGTAAAAAGGGTACGGGCCTAATAAACCAACCGTTGGCCAGCAACAGAGCAACAAATACCAGGAAAGGCCTGCCCTCGGAATCCAGCTCAGGTTTGCCATCCAATTGTGCATCTTGGATGTTGTCAGATTGTTTGAGTGAGTCAGCAACCTTCTGATAAACGTAACTTGCCGTCGGCCGCTCTACGGCGCCGCCTATATTTGCGCGAGTCGGTACACTGCGCCAGCGATAAAGAATTCTCTTGTTGCTATCAATTCCCAAAACGCCAGGCTGAAAATAACCCTTGGGGTGGGAGAGGCGATCATCTGTGTTTGTGATGAAAGAGGTCTTTTCGTTGATGAATAATTCCAACCAGCCTCTTTCTTTACATTGCTCAGCAATTTCCTGATGAGGGTCGCCAATGGTATCAAAAGACAGTTCCCATTCTGATTTCGCTGCATCGGCAAGACGCTGGGGTTCGCTAACTATTGCATACAACTCGCCGCCCGCTGCGCGAATTTCTTCAACAACGCCTTCAGTAACATAGCCTCGTAACTCGAGGCGACAGGGAGGTCACCAGAATCCGCGGTAGAAAACCAGCACTACGAATTTGTGCTTGTTGATTGCGTCGTCAAGCCAAGCCTTCCTCGCCCCAGGAGGAGGGTCGAGCTCCGCTTGGGTTCCATTTGAGAGTGACGGCTCGTCAGCAAATGAAACTGTAAAACTTTCTCCGGTTCGAAGAACGTTAAATTTCTTTTGCTGGCACATATCACCGCCGCAAAGCACGAGGCGAAGCTCTTTTTCACCGCTCGACGCGAGTGAATCTTCGGCGTCTACAATGCCAGTGACTTCGAATTCATCTGAGGATTGCGCATTAAACCAATTGATTGCTGCATCCACTTCCAGTTGCAGAGCTTCTGGTATTGTGTCGCTTACTTTGGCCACTGTAGTTCCTAATTGAGCTTTAATTTGGCGTTCAGCCTAGTGATACACAGATACTAGCGGCAGAACTAATAATTAGGAAGTGGGGGCGGATTTATTTTCTGAAAAGCGATGGTGGCTCGGGACGGAATGATCCAAACAGGCTTAGGCCTGTTTGTCCCCTGCGGGCTTCGCGCTGGCGCGCTCGTTGCTGATTGCTTCGCAATCGGTCGAACCTATTATGCTTCTCATCCAGTCCCTGGACGCCATATACAAAAAAGCCCCGCTGAAAGCGAGGCTATTTGTATATGGTGCCCAGGGGCGGAATCGAACCACCGACACGAGGATTTTCAGTAGAACGTGTGACCGATTCTCTTTTAGTATCAGTGAGTTAAAATGATGAAAACAGAGTGTGCTAAGAAGTGTGCTAAAAATTTCGACAATTCTTAGTTCAAAACTACTGTATTTTTACTCTGACCCCAAATATTACATGACCCCAAATATTACATCATCCCGTTGATATCTGGCCCAATGCGGTAGATCTGGTTGCTACAGTGGCATGGGCTCACGTTTATACAGCTTTGGCGGTCAAGATAAGTTAGCAGTCTTAGGGACCGGCCAATATGCTTGTAAAAGGTGTGTCCAATCAAAAAGCACAGAGATCAACTTTTATGTGTCATCCATTTATATTTTTATATAGGCTTAGTTTTTGGGAACCAGACTTCGCACATTTCGCTATGGGATCAGGTGAATTATGACTAGTGAAAATTTAGGCAAAAAAACTAATAGTAAGAACAAGCCGGATATCTATCTACCGCCTTTAAAGCGCCGAGACTTTTTGCGCGGCAGCGCGGGCGGCATGGCAGGTGCAATGCTAGCCACCTGGCCCTGGCAAAAACTGGCGGCACAACAAGATCTAAATCCAGTGACCGACGATTGGGATGCGGGAATCCTGCGGCACCTGCTGCCCGCGGTAAATGAATCACGAATTCTGATAAAAGCTTCATTCACCAGAGCTCTGAGCGACACGCCTAGGCTGCGTATCCAAAATGCTGGCAGTACTAAAGTGGTCGAAGGTTATGTTAACGACACCAGTGGCGAGTTCTGGCAATTTTATGCAGACGAGCTGCATGCGGATACCGAGTATGAATTGTCTCTACAAGACAGTAGCGGCAACTCCCTGTGCGCGCCCTGGCCCCTATCAACTTTTCCGGCGCCGCAGCAGAACCCTGAAAATGTTCGAGTGCTATTTTATACCTGTGCCGGGGGCCCTGAAGGGGAGTACTTCGGTATTGGCGATCGTCGCGGCAATCTACCGATTGCCATACGCCAGAGACTGTTAAAAAGAGGATTGTCATTCGCACCTCAGGCGGCAGTAGCTAATGGTGATCACATTTACTGGGACCTTCATACCTGGCAGGGCGATCAGGCCGGAGAATTGAGCACTGCTGGTCAACAATCAAGCTTCGATTATGCCGAACGAGTTATGGGTGGCAGCAATGAGGAGGCCATGAAACTGGCTGCAGGTCCTCAGATAGTTCCGCTATATGGCACTGCCTTTAGATCTACGCCGGTATACTTTCTCCAGGATGATCATGATCACTGGGAAAATGATTCGCCACTTACTTATCCGGTTCCATGGTTTCAATTACAATTGGCGCGCACTACTCAGCAACTGTACTACCCCGAGTTTCTTCCGGATGTTACGCGCCCACCCGGTCTGCCATATTCCACAATCTCGGCGCGTGGAGATCTTTCCGAAAGTTTCGGTACCTTGCGTTACGGTCAGTTGCTAGAGGTGTTGCTCTACGATGTGCGTCGCACGTTGAGTGTGGGCGGACTCAATTCCGCTTTTCTTGATAGTAATGTTGAAGACTGGCTGGTGCAGCGTACTGCTTCAAAGGATACTCGTCATCTGGTACATGTGCCCTCCAACCCTCCAGGATGGACCGCCGGCAAGTGGGGCGAGTGGTATCCAGATGTAATACATCCGGAGACAGGTCAATTGACTACCCAGATTCCCAAGGAGCATTGGCGACAAGGTTGGCTGGATCAGCACGACCGTATTATGCAGTCATTGGCAGAGATGAAACATCGAAATCCGCTAGTAATAGCCGGTGATCTTCATGCCACGGGTGTTGGCACGATGCACGGCGCTGGCACTCTGGATTTCAGCGACAACCCCATAACCAATATTCTCTGTGGGCCGGTTGGTACATCAATTCGAGGCTTTCCCTCGGTGGTTCGTGGTGTGTCTTCAGCGCCATCGCAGTATTTGGATTTCCTGGAACAGGTGCCACCGATTGAAGAACATGGTTTTACTATTGTAGATTTTGAACAAGATAGAATTGTAGCGAAGCTTTTTAAGTGGGACGTGAATAGTCAGCCGGTGGATGCCATCGATACATTGGAGCCTTATCACACAGTCGAACTGGATCGACCTTGATCTAGGTAGGAAAGAAATGGGAATGATGGGAAATCAGAAATAAATGGGGTCAGAGTAAAAATACAGTAGTTCTGGGAATAGGGAGAAAGACTGCTCGGGGCGGAATGATACAAACAGCCTTTGGGCTGTTTGTCCCCTGCGGGCGGCGTTCCGCCGTCTGCGCTGCTTGCGCAGCTTTCGAACCATCGACACGAGGATTCTCAGTAGACTGTGTGACCAATTCTCAAATTGAATCAATAAGTTAAAAGCGCGAAATTAGAGTGTGCTAAGAAGTGTGCTATGAGTTTATCGATATTGAATTCATAAAGTTACTGTATTTTTACTCTTACCCCTTTTCTAAGAGTGCCCTAATTCCGCCGCAAGCCGAGCGTAGCTGTAGACATTTTGGGCTTCCCCTCTTACTCTTAGCTCACAATAATAATAGCTAGAGAACTAATATGATGTGCAACTTGGTATCTATCCGGCAACGCTTCTGTTTTCTCTTTGTCAGCCTCTTTATAGCGAATTTTACTTTCGGCCAACAGCCTGACTTAAGTACTGTTTCAGTTACCAGACTCGCCAACAAACCTATAATTGGCCCAGACATTCACCCCAGTACTGGCGAGAATATCCAGGGACCTTCTCTAATTCGAGTACCAGATTGGGTAGAAAATCCTCTGGGCAAATACTATGTCTACTTTGCCGATCACAAAGGTCTTTATATTCGCCTGGCATATGCTGATGAACTTGCCGGTCCTTGGCAAATTTACGCCCCTGGCAGCCTCCAGATTGAGGACTCTTACTTTGCACCTACTCCGCCACCAATTTCTGACGAGCTACTCGCTGAACTGACCGCTGCCCGCAGCGGAGTTTCCGGATTAGGCTCCCCTGTTTCGCATGATCTTGCGCTTGAGTTTACTCTGCCCCACATAGCCTCTCCCGACGTCCATGTTGATGATGAAAACCAACAGATCATCATGTACTACCACGGTTTAGAAGGACCTGCTTTTCAGCACTCACGGGTAGCTACTTCTAATAATGGCATCGATTTTGTAGCCCGGGAAGAAAACCTCGGTCGCACCTATATGCGAGCTTTCGAACACGATGACATGACTTACGTTTTAGCGATGCCCGGTCAGTTTTATCGATCAGAAGATGGTTTCACTAATTTCGAGGAAGGGCCTCGGCTATTTGTATCCAATATGCGCCATTCCGCAGTAATTGTGCGGGGTGACCATCTCTATGTCTTCTGGACCCGCGTAGGTGACGCACCAGAAAGCATCCTGCTGAGCACAATCGATATCAGTTCAGACTGGATGGAATGGGAAGAATCTGAGGAAGTAGTTTTACTCAGTCCTGAATTCGAATGGGAAGGTGCCAATGCTCCGATTGATCCATCGGTACGAAGTACAGCATATGGTCAAGTGAACCAATTGCGTGATCCAGCTCTCTACGTCGAAGACCAAGTAGTTTATCTGCTCTACGCGGTAGCCGGAGAAAGTGGCATAGCGCTGGCTCGCGTCGACTTCTAAATCGAATTTATCAAAAAGGGGGCAGAGTAACAATACGGTACTGCTTTCTACTCTGACCCATTTATTAGAAAGCAGAGTTTTTTGAAAAGTGTTCTAAGTTCAAGGACAAATTTATGACTCATAATTCCAGAAAATCGAGCCGGCGTAGTTTTCTTGCTCAGTCAGGCAAGTTCGCCGCCATGGCAGCGGCAGTTGGTGCGCCTTCTTTGACGCCTAGTCGGTTGCTGGCTCAAGGCCCAGCGCCTCGCATTCGCGAAGTTAGGGCTTATCCAATCTTCATGGATGGGCGCTCAGAGGGCTTGCTGGATACTCCCTCTTTTAATGGTGATGATGATCCGCGGCGTTGGCGTTATGGCGGTCCTTTCGAACAATTACCCTCAGCGATTATTGCTGTGATCAAGACCGACCAAGGGATTACCGGATTTGGCATGGGTGCCGGAGGTAGTGCTGCTGTTGAAATAATAGACGGCCACCTCAGTCACTTGTTGATGGATGCCAATCCCCTGAACGTAGAACAACTCTGGGATCAGATGTACACCTCGGGTATTTTTTATGGCCGGCGCGGGCTTTTTGTTATGGCATTAAGTGCCATAGACAACGCGCTATGGGACATTGCCGGTAAACACGCTGGGCTGCCCGTACATGAGCTGCTCGGTGGCGCCGAGCGCGATACTATTGAGATCTATCAGACTAACGGCGATTTCGCGGCTGGCAAAGCCGCTGGCGTGCGCAATTTCAAACGTACCACCTATGGAGGTCCGCGCATGCCGGAAGAGGCGCGCAGTCGCTATGTCAAATCTGTGCTCGAGGCGCGAGACACTCTGGGCCCTGATGTGCGCCTGATGACTGACTGCGTGTCTCGCGATGGCACAGTGGATTGGGCTGTCGAGCTGGCCGAAGAGCTGCGTCCGGCGAATCTCTATTTCATGGAAGAACTGCTTTCACCGGATGATGTGTTCGGTTACGCCGAACTGGTCAATAGAATAGGTGGCAAGGGTGAAGCCTGGACTCGCATTGCCTGCGGAGAGCACGAGTACACGCAACATGGTTTTAATGTGCTAGTACAGCTGGGTTCAGCGGAAATTTTGCAGCCAGATATCACCTGGTGCGGAGGCACCACCGCCGGGAGACGTATTTCGAATTTGGTGGAAGCGGCAGGCCTGGAAATCATTCCCCATCGTGGCGGCAGTTCCTGGGGATTTCCTATTGCACTGACTTCTCCCAGTTGTTCTATGGCGGAGAGTTTTCCTGAAGGTTCGGAAATTCTCGATGCTATGTCCTGTACGGTGGAAAACGGATTCGTACAGGCCCCTACGGCACCAGGATTTGGAACCTCGCTAACCGAAGAAATGGTATTGGATTACCGGCTATCGACCAGGCAGTAAATAACAACTGTCTCCGGGTAGTAGTTGAGCTGGAAATTCAAAAATCCATCCGGTAGATTGTTAACTCGCAGAAAATCAAAATGACAATCAAAGGGCTCAGAGTACTTTGATCATCCACTAGATTAGAGATGGCTGCTCGGGGCGGAAGAATCCAAATAGCCTTAAGGCTATTTGTCCCCTGCGGGCTTCGCGCTGGCGCGCTCGTTGCAAACTGCTGGCGCAGTTAGTCGAACCATATCGATACTACTCATCCGTCCCTGGGCACCATATACAAAAAAGCCCCGCTGAAAGCGAGGCTTTTTTGTATATGGTGCCCAGGGGCGGAATCGAACCACCGACACGAGGATTTTCAGTCCTCTGCTCTACCGACTGAGCTACCTGGGCGTATAAAACTTTTATTAAATATGTGCTCTCTGCACATTTGGGCAATGCTTCGCATTGCTCCTCTGCTCATTCCAGCCAGCAATCATAGATTGCTGTCGTTCGATTATCGCTGGAAGCTATCGCTTCCAAAACGCTCTGTCTCACCCAACTGAGCTACCTGGGCATTTTTGATCTGCTACGCTCGGTGATACTTCGTTGAAGTCCGATATCTCACTCGGTCACTTACTAATGTAAGCTCCCTCCTTCGATTCGGCCTTCGCCTCGTCTCACCGTCGCTCGCGACGCTCAAAATCTGTGTAAGATCCGGGAAAGCATCGATTTGCGCAAGCCGCGTATTAAATAGAATCTGGGCTTTTTAGTCAAGAGAGGCGGCGAATTTACTCGGTTTCGGGTACATAGCCCTCGGCTTTGTCGAAATCCTCGTTATTGAAGAACTTATCCATCTCCGCTTGCAGGTATTTGCGGTCTTCTGCATTCATCATATTGAGCTGTTTTTCGTTGATTAGCATGGTTTGCTGGGCCTGCCATTCGCTCCAGGCCTGCTGTGACACGGTCTCAAAGATTTCTTGCCCTTTTGGGCCCGGATAGGGGGGTGCTGCTAGGGCGGGTAGTTCTTTGTCGTACTTTTTACATTGGACCATGCGTGACATAGCTGTTCTCGGTGTTTGCTGTGCTAGTGGTTAGGATTTTTCTGCTAATTTGGATAGGAGCTTCTTTACGGGAGCTGCCAATCCTACTTCTAAAGAATGGTCTAAAGGGTACCAGAGCCAGCGATCGGTTTCCGCTATTTCATCCAGTTTAGTGGCTTGGATTTGTACTGGGGTAATGTCTAGATGGTAGTGGGAAAAGCTGTGGCGGATCTTCTCGAGTTCTACGCCCCCGTCTGTCGCCTCACTATCGATTGTGGCGCCTACCAATGTAGGTGCACAACTTGGCTCTGGAGATTCCGGTAGGCTATAGAGTGATCCCCAGATTCCAGTGGCAGGCCGCTTCTCTAAGAGCACCTCTCCAGCATTGTTTTGCAGGATAAACATCGCCACCGATTTAACAGGAAGCGTTTTCTTTGCTTTCTTTCCGGGGAATTCAGCGACGCGATCTTGTTGGTAGCTTTTGCAATCTAACTGCAATGGGCAGTCTTGGCACGAGGGCTTGCTGCGAGTACAGACGGTTGCGCCAAGGTCCATGATCGCCTGTGTGTAGTCGTCAATACGTTCATGGGGTGTAAGTGATTCTGCTATTTCCCAGAGCTGTTTCTTTACCGAGGATTGTTCGGGCCATCCTGGGATGCAGTGGTATCGAGCTAGCACGCGTTTTACATTGCCATCGAGGATAGAGGCGCGCACGCCCATGGAGATTGCTGCGATGGCGCCCGCTGTGGATTGCCCAATGCCATCCAGTTCCATCAGGCCTTCAACAGTATTTGGAAATGATCCGCCGTGTGTATTTACGATAGCCTTTGCTGCTTTGTGCAGATTCCGCGCTCTAGCGTAGTAGCCTAGGCCTGTCCAAAGATGAAGCACCTGATCAGTCTCCGCCGCTGCAAGCTCTTCCACCGCCGGGAACCTGTTCATGAAGCGCTCGAAGTAGGGGATGACCGTATTGACCTGGGTCTGTTGCAGCATTATTTCTGAGATCCACACGCGATAAGAGGTGCGATCGGTTTGCCAGGGGAGGTCGTGACGGCCGTGCTTATCAAACCATTGCAGAAGCTGCTTTGCGAAAAGAGGTTTGGTGCTAGGCATGAATCGGTTCGATCGAAGTCTAGTTGAGAAGATTGCGAAGTAGGCCGCGTACGCCGTCTCCCACTTCGGGTGGAAGTTGGTCGGTGATTGTTTCCTCGATCCGATCTATGACTGCGTTTGTGCCTAGCTGCGTAAATATTTCTCGAACCTGAGTAAAGTCAGGGCGGCAATATTGGTTCACCTCGTCTTCAAAAGCTGCTGCACATTTCACCGGCCAGGCAACATCGTGATAGAGCTCGTCTACTTGAATTGTTTGCAGATAGGGTTCGCCGAGGATAGTGAAATTCAGGTCGTAGTCAAAATTTTCTTGCTGCAGATCTATGCCGCCTGTTCCGGAGATATCGAAATTATCCATGCGCAGATTGAGTTGCTGATTTTCAGAGAGCCCGTTATTGAGAAGGATGAATCCACCAAGCTCTGCGAAGCGAATGACGTCCGGCCATTGCTCGATGGTGCCACCGCTAGGACTGAGTGCGGAAATTGCAGTGAATACCTGTTTGATCACGCCGATGTCGACGCTGTTTTCGGTAACTGCGAAGGTGATGGAACCGTTTTGCGAATCCATCATCTCGCTAGTAGTTTGGCCGCTGGCAGTAAGGTCAACTTCGACGTCTAGGTTGCCGGTAACTGCGTTAAGCCGAGACACGCTTGGCGCTAGCTCGGCTAGGTTCAATTGGCTGATAACGAGCTGCGTGCTAAGTACAGCGTCTGGATAGCGGCCGTCGATTCGTACATTGCCTGCGACGCTGCCCTCAAAAGTTGCAACTGGCTGTAGCTCGATATCGAGTACACCGTCTTCGACATTAGTGAAAACATTGATGCCGGTAAAGAGTAAATCATTCGCCACTACTGATTCGATTGCGATGGAGCCGAGCACATTGAATGAGTTGAGTAGCTCGACAGGCAGTGGGGTGCTCGTTGCTGGAGTAGGTGAAGGGGTAACAGCATCATTCGGTTCTATTATAGTAACTTCGTTGTTGGCGGCTGGATTGGGATCTATTTCGATTTCTGAATCTAAGAAGGGCGAGATGTCGATCTGGTTGCTAACAATTTCATAGCTAATGTTCGCTGGCGTTAAGTCGGTAGCAAAGCGAATCTCGGCTTCGGCTTCGATTGTGCTTGCAGATAATTGTGCAACTAATTCAGGGATTACGATGCCGAATTCGTCGCCGCTAAAATTTGCAATAATACTTGCTTGCGGCTTTTCCGTAATTGAGAAAAGCGAGCTGGTGGCATCGAGTTCGCTTTCGGTTTCTCGAATGCCTGTGGTCTGTAGCAAGCCGAATACATCGAAGTCGTTGGAAGAGAGTGAGCCATCAAATGTGAGGCTGTCGTTCAAGCCGCTGATGTGCAGGTCACCTTGTAATAACATCGGCGTAACATTGAAGTTAACATTTTGTAGGTCGATAGTTCCCGCGTTTATATCGGCGCTAATGTCGCCTTTGAAACCCATCGCTATAGGCTTGGTCATGCCATTGTTTAGAAAGGTGAAGTTCACATCGACATCGAATGGATTTCCTTCGATGTTGGTGTTGCTGCTTACGAGGTTGAGATTGCTGACGCTGTAGCGTGAGTTTTGCGACAGGTCTTGTATGTCGATGCTGGCATTGTCGATACGCAAGTGCTCGAAGGATACGGTGACGATGTCGGAGTTTGTATTAGTAGTAGCGGGGTCGTCCTGTTGTCGGTTCGGCTGTGAAGCAGGAGCGGGGGAGCTGCTATTACCGTTGGAGATAGAGGCCGTAGTATCCCAATTGCTCTTTCCCTGGGCATCGATGAAGTAGTTGATATGAAAATCGTTGGTGGATAGTTCGCGTATGAAAATTTCACCGCCTATCAATGCGCGTAAATCAACCTGCAGCAAGGCTGCCGTTGTCGAAGCCAGTTCTTGTGGAGATGCCGGGTTTTTGAGTCTTACATCATTCAGGGTTAGGCCTACGGACGGGAAGAATGCGATGTCCATATCCCCGGCGATAGTAAGTTCATAACCGGTGCCGGATAAGACGGCGGCCTGAATCGCGGCCTTATTCTGGTCGGTATTCACGGACATTAGCAGGATTACACCTGCGACTATTGATAGCAGGATTAGCCCAAGCAGCAATCTGGCGAGTTTCTTAATCATTTATTCTCAATATTAGTGGTCTGAGGTGTTCAAACCAGCCTGCTTTCTTAAATGGCCAAGGCTAGTAGTTTCATGCCTTGCGGGCCGCTTAGTTTAACGGATTGACTTGCCACTTGCACGATAGGGCTTGGATAGTGCGGGCAGGTCTTGAATTGCCCATAGTTGCTGCTTTCATTGCGCTAGAGCGGGCATTATAATGCGTTCTTTCCAGTGGAGGTGTGAAATCCTCTTTATAGCAAGCAGCGGCATTGATTATTCAAGCCCGCATGCGCTAGCAATCGCAACTACAGTGACGAACTAATGAGAACAGCATCAGTAGAACGTAATACTAAGGAAACACAGATTTCGGTAGCCATTAATCTCGATGGCAGCGGCGAGCTTGAGGTCGATACTGGGCTACCGTTTCTGGACCATATGCTGGATCAGATAGCGCGACACGGGCTAATAGACATCTCCGTTAAGGCGGTGGGTGATCTCGAGATCGACGCACATCACACAGTCGAAGACATTGGCATAACCTTAGGTCAGGCTTTCGATAAAGCTCTCGATAAGACCGGGATTCGACGCTACGGGCACGCCTATGTGCCACTCGATGAAGCACTCTCTCGTGTGGTAATCGATTTTTCCGGCCGCCCTGGACTGGACTACCATGTTCAATTTGTTAAAGGCACGGTTGGCGCATTCGATGTGGATTTGTTTCACGAGTTCTTTCAGGGTTTCGTCAATCACGCTTTTGTGACTCTGCACATCGATAATCTACGTGGTAAGAATGCGCACCATCAGATCGAGACTATATTTAAGGCTTTCGGCCGTGCTTTGCGCATGGCTATCGAAGCCGATCCACGACAAGAGGGCGTTGTCCCTTCTACGAAAGGGTCGCTTTAAGGCTACTCGATCGAGAGCTAGAGTTTTCTAACTCCTTTTTCGATGCGCGCTAATCGAATTAACCAAGACTAGTTTATAGATGAATAAGATCGCAGTAATTGATTACGGCATGGGTAATCTGCATTCGGTTGCGAAGGCATTGGAACACGTCGGCCGCGAATTGAACCAGCAGGTAGAGGTTGTCGTGACAGCTGATGGGAATGCGATAGCGCAAGCCGATCGGGTTATCTTTCCCGGTGTCGGTGCCATCCGAGACTGCATGGCGGAAATTCTGCGCTTGGATGTTGATCAGATCGTGAAAGACGCCATTCAGTCAAAACCGGTGCTAGCCATCTGTGTAGGCATGCAGGCACTGATGAATTCGAGTGAAGAGAATGGCGGCGTCGAATGTCTGGGCTTCCTTGATGGTGAGGTTCGGTATTTTGGTGACGATCTTCGTGATGTTGATGGGCGACGTTTAAAAGTGCCGCACATGGGTTGGAATCAAGTTAGTCAAACCATCGATCATCCGTTGTGGAAAGATATTCCTGATAACAGTCGATTCTATTTTGTGCATAGCTATTATGTGCAAACCCAGCAAGGGGGTATGGTCACCGGTACGGCCAATTACGGAAACGATTTCGTAGCCTCGCTTGCCGACAACAATATTTTTGCGACCCAATTTCATCCAGAGAAGAGTCAGACAGTAGGGCTTACCCTGCTGCGTAATTTTCTGTTGTGGGATGGGACGGTTTAGTAATTTACCTTCTAGTTTAAGAGCGATGCGATGTTAGTTATACCAGCAATAGATTTGAAAGACGGTCAGTGTGTTCGCCTCAAGCAGGGGCGCATGGAAGATTCTACTATTTTTTCCGATGACCCGGTAAGCATGGCCGGAATTTGGCAAGCTAAAGGCGCGCGACGTTTGCATATTGTCGATCTGAATGGCGCTTTCGCCGGCACTCCAGTGAATGCTGAAATTATCACTAAGATCGCCGCAGCCTATCCAGACCTGCCGATTCAGATTGGTGGCGGCATTCGTAACATGGAGAATGTTAAGTTCTATATAGATGCGGGCGTGAGCTATGTGATCATTGGCACGCAAGCGGTGAAGAATCCGGACTTCGTGAAACAGGCCTGTGCTGCCTATCCTGGGAAGATTATCGTTGGTATCGATGCTATCGAAGGCATGGTGGCTACGGAAGGTTGGGCCGACGTGTCTGATGTATCCGCGGTAACTCTTGCAGAAAAATTTGCAGATTTTGGCGTCGAAGCGATTGTCTATACCGATATCAATTGTGATGGAATGATGCGTGGCGTAAACCTCGAGGCGACGAAGGAGTTGGCTGATCACTCGCCTATCCCAGTCATTGCCTCTGGCGGAGTTAGCAAGCTAGCGGATGTCGCTGCAATACGTGAGGCGGCGGAGGCTTCTGCTGGCGCCGGGATTGTAGGTGTGATTACCGGGCGTGCAATCTATGAAGGCAATCTTGACCTTACACTCGCACAGCAACTCTGTGACGAAGAAATTAACCAGCCGGACTAATTAATAATGGCTCTTGCTAAGCGAATAATTCCTTGTCTCGATTGCGAGAATGGACGCGTTGTAAAAGGCGTTAAGTTTCTTGATATTCGTGACGCAGGCGATCCGGTGGAAGTATCCAAGCGCTACTGTGATGCCGGTGCCGACGAGATTACCTTTCTCGATATCACCGCCAGTCATGAGGGCAGAGAGACGACGGTCCACACGGTTGAGGCGATTGCCAGTCAGGTATTTATTCCTTTGACTGTTGGCGGCGGCATACGCACGCTGGAAGATATTCGCGCCATGTTAAATGCCGGTGCGGATAAAGTTGGTATCAACACCGCTGCAGTTGTTAATCCGGAATTCGTTCGTGAGGCGGCTGAACGTTTCGGCTCGCAGTGTATAGTAGTTGCCGTCGATGCCAAGCGCGTATCGAAAGATGGCGAGCCGTCAAAGTGGGAGATATTCACCCATGGCGGTCGTAAGCCAACGGGCATTGACGCCATCGAGTGGGTCAAGCGTATGGTGAGTTACGGCGCAGGCGAGATATTACTTACTAGCATGGATAGAGATGGTACGAAGATAGGGTTCGACCTGGAACTCAATCGAGAAGTAAGCCGTGCCGTGCAAGTGCCGATTATTGCCTCAGGCGGTGTAGGAAATCTTCAGCATTTGGTAGATGGTGTGTTGGAGGGTGAGGCTGACGCGGTGCTAGCTGCCAGCATCTTTCACTTTCAGGAATATTCCATTCAGGAAGCGAAGCAATACATGGCAGACAAGGGAATCGAAGTTCGACTTTGAGCATCGATTCTTTTTTTCAATTCCCTGTTCTTTTCAAGTTTCCCGAATTTATTTAGTTTACGTTGCTCTGTGCAAATGCGCCTGATGTATTGATGGCTCGAGCTGGCTTGAACGCATTAATACCCTTGAGCACGTTCAGTGCTTCGTTTAATGGGTAGTCATTGACTAGAACTTCTTCGGCTGAAATTAGCGCCTCGGCAAGTCTCTCGTTCTCCGTACCGTTGCCATTCGCCAAGTGTCCTTCTAGGTCAGCTTCGTTGTACTGCATAACGTTCTGTGAGCGCCGCGTAACAAATGCCTCCTCAACGAGGATGTCCGGCTCTATGCCTTGGGCCTGAATCGATCGACCGCTTGGCGTAAAGTACAAAGAAGTTGTTAGTTTTATCGCGCGCCTTTCATCTAATGGCATTACCGTCTGCACGGATCCTTTGCCGAAGCTGCGTGTGCCCATGATAATTGCACGGCTGTGGTCCTGTAGAGCGCCGGCTACGATTTCGGAAGCCGATGCGGAGCCGTTATTGATTAGTACGACTAATGGTACGTCGCCAGCTACAGTTTTTCGTGTCGCAGAAAAATCCAGACCGGTCTGTTCCAGTCGCCCTTCGGTGTAGACGATTCTGCCTTCATTGATAAATGCATCAACTACGCCTACTGAAGCCTGCAGTATTCCACCGGGATTGTTACGCAGGTCCAACACCATGCCTTTGATAGGTTGATCGATAGCTTCGTTTTCTGCATAAAGTTCTTCGATTTCTTCTTCGAGTTCGGTGCCGGTGTTTACGCGAAATTGTGAGATGCGCAGATAGGCATAGCCAGGCGCAATCATTCGGCTGCGCACGCTAGCGATGGCGATGATTTCTCGGGTGATCGTAACGTCGAAAGGTTCCTGTCCTTCTCTGGCAACGGTAATGGTAACGTCGGTGCCTGGTGCACCGCGCATCATTTGCGCCGCCTCCTCGGGCAACATTTCTCGAAGAGGTTTGCTATTGATTTGAATTATGAGATCGCCAGCCTTAATTCCTGCGCGGTCAGCGGGGGAGTCGTCGATAGGGCTGATAACTCGAATGTATCCATTCTCGCGGCCAACCTCCACGCCCAGTCCACCGAACTCACCGGTGGTGGTCTCTTCCAGCAGGTCGAAGTCCTCGCCTGCCATGTAGGAGGAGTGTGGGTCTAGCCCTGCAAGCATGCCGCGAATCGCGTTTTCCAATAGCGTCTGATCGTCTATCTCTTCTACATAGGACATGCGAATGCGATCCAGGGCTTCGGTAAACATCCTGACTTCATTCAAGGGAAGAGGCCGTGTTTCCTGGAGGTCCTGTGCGCTAGTCTGTATAGGTGCCGCTAAGCCTAAGCCTAGAAGTAGCGATAGGGAAAGCTTCGCTATCGATGCTGCGGGTGGGGCGAAATTCATAGCTAAATCCTGATGACTCTTTGCAGGTTGAGACCGATTCGATGGCGCAGACTGCCTGTGTTTCGGCCTTTAGTTACTCTATATACGTTTGATCCTAGTGTTTCAGTTTATCCAGGAATAGGCAAATTCGATGAGACAGCATTCACAGGGGACGAGATCGTCTCGCTAAAGAGAATATTTCAATTGGAGAACCAGCGGTCTGGGTTCTGAGCCTCGCCATGATGACGTATCTCGAAATACATGCCTGGGCGCGTCTGCTTATTTTCACGATTGCCAGACAATTCATTAGCCATGCCCGATGTTGCCACAATATCTCCTGCGTCTACCCAGTCGCCAGCCTGCTTAGATAGGGCCTGATTGGCACCGTACAGAGACATATAGCCTTCTCCGTGATCTACGATTACCAGTAATCCTGTGCCCCTTAGCCAGTCCGAGAAGACCACGCGTCCGGGATGAATAGCTTGAACGGGAGTGCCTTCACTAGCGGCGATGGTTATGCCCTGTCGCCGCAGATCGCCCTCGCCATAGCGCGCCCCAAAGCGATCAATAATCTCGCCAGCAATTGGCATGGGAAGTTTGCCTAGCTGCGAGTCGAAGGGCGAGCGCTGCATAGCCGCTGGAATGTCAGCGACGGCGCGGTTGATTTGTTCTATCAGTTCCTGCAGTTGCACTTGATCGATTTCTAGCTGTTCTAACTGCGAACTGCGTGAGGCAATCTCACCGCGCAGCTGTTCGAGTGCAAGCTCGCGCTGTTGCTTTGATTGCTTGAGGCTCAGCAGAGAGTTGCTCAATGAAAGTTGCTCCGCCTCTAGGTCGACAGCCTTGGATTCCAAATCCTGATTGACTGCTTGCACTTCGTCGAGAGTTTCTTGAAATGCCGCGATGCTGTCTAGCTGTGCCTGTGTAAATAACCGATGATAGTGGAGCATGCGCGCGCTCTTAGAAATATCTTCTTGGTTTAACAAGAGTTCTATGGCGCTTTGATTGCCAGCCATGTAGGCAGTGCGAATTGCCTGTTGAAGAATTTTGCTCTGGGCTATTTTCTCAAGGTTCAATTGCTCTGCTTTTTGTGAGAGGGATGCAATGTCAGATGTTGTCTCCCGCAAGGCTGCCTCAGTTGCAGAGACCGATTGGCTGAGTGTTGAAATTTGTAAATCTGCTTGTTGAAGGTTTTGAAGTTCTTCCGATTGCGTGGACTTGGCTTCGCTGAGCCAGGATTGAATCTCGTCAATGGCGCTGCCTAACGCTGCAAGTTCTTGTTGGGCTACCTCGCTGTTCTCTGCAGCATGAATTGAGAGTGACGCCCAGCCACAGAAAAACAGAGCTGAAAACCGCAGAGCCAGCTTCACTTTTAAATTTGTATTCGACTGTAGCTGTTTCATCGAATGGCTATGCTGTCGCTAGTTTGTAGTTTCGAAATTTAGCCAAGGAGAATTTTTCCAGTCATCTCTTCAGGGACCGGCATATCTAGTAGTGAGAGAAGTGTTGGAGCGAGATCTGATAGGCTGCCTGCACTGATAAACTCTCGACCACTGGTCCCCACGTACACGAGTGGAACGGGGCCGCTAGTGTGGGAGGTGAGCGGCTGGTTGGTTTCGGAGTCGAGCATTTGCTCAACATTGCCGTGGTCTGCGGTGATCAATAGTTCAGCGCCTGATTCTTCGACCGCAGCTACGATCTGTTCTAAGCATTTGTCTACGGCTTCTACAGCCTTCACTGCCGCATCAAAATCCCCGGTGTGTCCAACCATGTCGCCATTGGCGTAGTTGCAGATGATCGCGTCATATTCACCTGAGCGAATCGCGGCTACCAATGCGTCAGTGAGTTCGAAGGCGGACATCTCCGGTTGCAGGTCGTAGGTTTTTACGTCGGGTGATTGAATCAGTGTGCGGTCTTCATTGTCGAATGGCTCCTCGCGGCCGCCATTGAAAAAGAAGGTTACGTGTGCGTATTTTTCGGTTTCCGCGATGCGTAGCTGAGTTTTGTGCTGATCGGCCAAATACTGCCCAAGTACATTGTCGAGCTTCTGTGGAGGATAGGCGCAACTTGCAGAAATGTCTGCCGCGTACTCAGTAAGCATTACGAATTCACTCAGCTTGGGAACAACGCTGCGTGGAAACCCGTCGAAGCCATCGTCGACAAATGCGCGAGTAATCTCTCGTGCGCGGTCGGCGCGAAAATTCATAAAAACTACAACGTCATTATCGCTGACTGTTGCCGGTGCGGCGGATTCAGCGCCTACTAAACTTGCTTGGATAAACTCATCGTCTTCATCGCGTTGATACGCGGCTTCTAGTGCCGCGCTAACGTTGTCGTATTGATATTGCGCTTTAGCCTGGGTGAGCAAGTCATAGGCTGGTTGAACGCGATCCCAGCGATTGTCTCTGTCCATGGCGTAGAAGCGACCACAGATTGAGGCAACGCGGCCCTTGCTAGAGCCTAGTAATGTTTTCTCGGCACGAATTAGAGACGCAAGTGCGCTGCGTGGAGGCGTGTCGCGCCCATCCAAGAACGCGTGCAGGTATATTCTGGGCGCGCCGTTTCGAATCGCGAGTTCGATCATGGCGATGATTTGGTCTTCGTGGCTGTGAATTCCACCGGGGGACATGAGTCCGAAAATGTGCAGCGCCGAATCGGTATCAATGGTTTTCTGCACGGCAGAAGTTAGCACGGGATTGGAAAAGAACGTGCCCTCTTCGATGTCCTTGTCGATTCGAGTTAGGCTCTGGTAGACGACTCGGCCAGCGCCTAGGTTCATATGGCCAACTTCGGAATTGCCCATCTGTCCAGCTGGCAGCCCGACCGCCTTGCCTGAGGTGTCGATCAGGGTGTGGGGTTTGCCGTCCCAAAGAGAATCCCATATCGGGCTATTCGCACTGTGGATGGCATTGCTGCTGGTTTCTTCGCGATGGCCCCAGCCATCCAAAATTAACAGAAGTGCGGTCTTCTTTTTGCTGCTTTCGATATCGCTCATGGGGTGCTTCTATGTCCTGTAATCAGCTCACTGACGGAAGACATCATTATCCTCGAAAGCGATATTCATAGCGAGAAGCTTGGGCCATGAGAGGAATCTTCTGGTTCTTATCTGGCGACCTCGCTTGGATGCCCGAGTTGTCTGCCGGAGACCTTCTTAAAGCCTCGGGACACGTGTATACTTGCACCCCTTTTTTGCGGCGCCACTGTTGTTTGAATAGCTGCGCAATAGCATTAGATAGAGTCACTGGCGGGCGAGCCAGTTTAGAAATACTGAGAAAATAATGGCGCAATTTTTAGAATTTATTAGCAACCACCTCGTACTATCCAGCCTTTGGTTAGTGGCGTTTGCGGCTATCGTCTTCTACCACCAACGTACTGGTAGCAAAGGCGTAGGGCCCCAGCAGGCGGTTATGCTCATTAACCGGAGTGACGCCATAGTCGTGGACGTTCGCGACAAGAAGGAATTTGAGACAGGGCATATCGTCGACTCCATCAATATCCCCCTCGCGAAATTAGAGCAACGGGTAACCGAGCTGAAGAAGCATCAAGAGAAGCCGGTAATCGTGGTTTGCAAGCTAGGCCAGCATTCTGGTGAGGCGGCGAATAAGATTCAGGCAGCAGGACACGAGCAGGTGTATAAGCTCTCCGGCGGACTAACTGAGTGGAAGGCTCAATCTATGCCGCTGGTCGTCTAGACGTATTGGCCCAATTAAAAATTGATAGTTAACAGACTGTAAATACATAGGATTAATCATGGCAGAGAACGAAGGAAACAACCCAGAAGCTGCGGCAGCACCCGCTGCGGACCAGCCTGAGGGCCCACAATTCGCCTTGCAGCGTATCTATTTGAAGGATTCGTCTTTTGAGTCTCCGCGCAGCCCGACTGTATTCCAGGGGCAATGGCAGCCGAAGATAAACTTCGACATTAAGACAAAAAACTCCATGATTCAGGAAGGTGTTTTCGAGGTTGTTTTGGTGTTGACGGTTGAAGCGACTCTTGAAGACGAGCCGGGGTTCATAGTTGAAGTGCATCAGGCTGGCGTATTTACTGCCAAAGACTTCGATAGTGCGCAATTAGAGCAACTTTTGGCCACTGTTTGTCCGAATATCCTCTTCCCGTACGCGCGAGAGGTTATCGACTCCTTGGTAGTGAAGGGTAGTTTTCCTGCGCTCACGCTAGCGCCAATCAATTTTGACGCGCTGTACACACAGCAAAAACAGGCTGCAGAAGCTAACGCTAACGGCGAAGCTCCAGCACCTGAATCGGTAAACTAAGACGCTTAGTTGCCAGTAGCGAAGCCTAGCTGGCGCCAGGCTTCGTAGACCACGACAGCCGTAGCATTGGAGAGATTCAAGCTGCGACTGTTGGGCAACATTGGGATTCTCAGAAGATTCTCGGGTCCCAACTGTTCTCTGATCTCCTCAGGCAAACCCCGGGTCTCCGGTCCAAAAATCAGGAAGTCACCCTCTTCGAAACGGCATTCGGTGTGATGTAGCGTAGCTTTGGTGCTAATGCCGAACAGTCGATTCTCGCCATGCTGGCCGATGAAGTCTTGCCAGCCCTCATATTGAGAAATTCCGGCAAACTCGTGGTAATCGAGCCCGGCACGACGCATTTTCTTGTCATCAAGCTCGAAGCCGAAGGGTCTTATCAAATGCAGGTGTGAACCTGTGTTTGCAGCTAAACGGATAATATTTCCGGTGTTTGGGGGTATTTCAGGCTCAAAAAGCACGATGTTGATCAAAAATTCACCAGTTTGGTAGGTATTGCTTACTCAATGATTATTTAAATCGAGAAAAACCCGAATTTCCCGATTATTCGAATCTTCCCACCTTTTGCCCGAAGATTTGTGACTCAATTGCCACTTCTTCCCAAGCGTATTCATATCATCCCTAGTTTATTCCACTCATTACACTATTTTGTTTTAGAATTTAGTGGCTTAAACGATATTCCTGTATGGCTTCCTTAAAGTTTTGGGTGCACTTGCGCGCAAGACAGGATTTTTTAGCCTCTAAAACAAAGTAATGACCTGGATTTAGTGTATTTCAGGCGATTGGCGGCGGCAGTAAGCCTGCCGTGATGATGAAAGGGCGATAATGCAATTTTTTAAGAAAAAAGCAAAGTCTAATAGCCGAGTCGGCGTTCTCGTTAGTTCCGACCAGCTTGTTGTCGCCCATATGGGGGAGCGCGATGGCGCCCCGTATCTTATAGATCTTGAGAAAGTGGTCCTGAAATCGGAGCGCGATGCAGGCAAGGCATTGGCGAATCTCGTGAGAAGCATGGAGATTCAGGACAAGCAGTGTAGCTACGTCCTTAATCGAAAAGACTACAATCTGCATTTGGTGGAAGCCCCGGAAGTTGATGCCAGTGAGCTTAGGTCTGCGGTGCGCTGGAAGATCAAAGACTTGTTGGATATGAAGATAGAAGAAGCCGCAATTGATGTTTTTCAGGTTCCTGAAGATGCCTATCGCGGTCGCGAGATGGTGTATGTGCTGTCTCTTATACACATCTGACGCTGCCGACGATCTACTCTGTGTA
>OLHJ01000218.1_pt1 | contig 20668 bp, 16 predicted proteins | sample 1609491 | NCBI WGS metagenome assembly OLHJ01 (sample SAMN05416861, study PRJEB24817) | seawater metagenome | isolation source: Sea water | place: Canada:Atlantic | collected 2013-11
CAGAGTAGATCGTCGGCAGCGTCAGATGTGTATAAGAGACAGGTTTGAGTAAATATAGGATTGCTAATTGCTCCTAAACAAATACGTGCACTAGTATAATTTACTCTAACCTTAATAATTGAACCCGAAACAGTATAAGTAGATGGGCCCTGAGTATAATTAATGCATCCTAAGAAAGTATTAACAGTAACAACAGTACTAGAACAAGAATCAATGGTAGATTGTGCTATTGAACCTGAAGTGACAGAAAAATTTTGACTATTTGCGCTAAAAGCGAATAGAAATGTCAAGAGAAAAAGTGAATAGGTAATTTTTTTTCCCATTGTTTATTTGATTACATATCATCCAAATATAAGCTATTCTTAATTATTGAATATAAATACCAATAAAATAATCCTCGTTCATGGTTTTGAACGGGGATTTTTTGTTTCCATACCTAAACCCTACATTTGGAACTCATCAATCTAACCAATTTGCCACTAATTTTTCTAGAAACAGATCAGGTAAGTTCCGGAGTATTAACGCTTTTGTTTCTCACTCCTTTTATTATTGTGGTTCCCTATGCTTTATACTTGGTGTTCAGATATAATTATTGGTATAATCATCGCCCTATTGAAAAGCATTACAAGTTGATTTTGGAGCGCCATTATGCGTATTATCGTGATCTTCCTATAGAGTTAAAAGGACCATTTGAACGAAGAGTGGCGTTATTTGTTCGAGGTAAAACCTATTACGGTCAACATGGCTTAGAGATTACCGATGAAATGCGGGTATTGGTAGCAGCAACAGCAGTTCAAATTACGTTCGGGTTTAAATTCTTTCAATTACCCCGGTTTTCAAAAATCTTTATTTATCCAAAAAAATACTTTAATCAGCATACCAAAAAACATCACAAAGGCGAAGTGTATCCGATGGGTAAACTCATTCGACTATCATGGGATAATTTTTTGCATGGATTAAAAGACCCTGAAGATGGTATTAACCTAGGGCTGCATGAAATGACGCATGCCATGAGTTTAGAAAACAGAATTAAGAGTAACGGTGCCCATTCATATATTGATCCGCAGGCGCATGCCCTTTGGAGAAAATTGGCCATTGCCGAAATGGAGAAAATAAACCGAAAAGAGAAATCACTCTTTAGAGCCTATGCAGGCACCAATTTGGAAGAGTTTTTAGCCTGTTCGGTTGAAGTATTTTTTGAGCAAACCCAACAATTTAATGATTACCACCCTGCACTGTATCAAGCCACATGTAGATTATTAAAACAAGACCCATTACCTAATAAATCTAACCGAGAATATTTGATATAAAAAAATCCACCGTAACTTGATTTTCGGGGTGAAAATCAAGTTGCGAGTGGAAATGGGGTTTGATAATGGCCGTATTGTGCAACAAGACCAATTTTCAGTTTAGAAATCGAGAAGTTTTGACATTCATCTATGCTATGAACTTATTCCGGAACGAACAACGAGGTCGAAACTTCTTATGCTTTCTTAGTTTTCGAATCCTTACAAAGGTGGCCTTCCCACATCTAGTTTTATCTAATGGTTTACCGTGATATTTTTTACTTACACTAAAAAAAGAACGGCACTCTACCTTAAAGGCAATCAGAACTTCACCTAAATTCATAGGTAAAATACCGTAATCGCACCCAATAATTCACTATGGCCTAAACAATAACTTACCTTTGTTTTGTGCGAAAAACATCATTGAATTGCTTTACACCAATTAAATTCCAAAATAATTCCGCGCTCATTGGAATGTAAATTCCTCTAGCCTCCGGTACAATATCCCCTTGCAATTTAAAAGTAACATCCAATTGGTATCTTAACCGCATACCAAATGTAGTTTCCCAATTTTTTGAATTTATATCAAACCGTTCCTCTAGCCTCAAATTATGCCTAAGTCTAAACCTTTCCCAATCTGGCCAATCCAGTAAATACCCTTGATAAGGCCTAATCTCCAACCTATTATCTTCGTTCGAGTTATCGGTAAAATACAAGCCAATCCCTAAAGAAACAGTCTCACGGTATTTCAGCTTTTTAAACATGAATTTTGGGATATTCCATTTCATTTCTGGCTTTACATAATAGCGATTCCAAACCGCTGGCCAGATTGTTCGATATCCAAACTCCGTAGAAAAAGCCTTATGATCAGAAAGTTTTTGGAAACGTTCAGGCTCGTCCAAATTTGATTGGTTAAATTATTATCCTTGAATACCTCCTGACTATTGGTGTTTACAATGGAGCATGCGTTAAGAATAATAAAAATAATAAATGAATTTAGTTTGCTGCGTAAAGTCATTCTCACAAGAAATACTGTAAATTTTTTTGCAAGATAAAAAATCTTGAAAATGGTAGAATTGGGATTTTTACATTATGGTAACTCAATAGAACCTCGTGGACGTATACCCAGAATTCCTTAAAATCAATTTTTATTCGAAAGTGTCTCTTTTAGTGCTGTTCCGGTCGCTTTTGAAGGTGCCTGAATGGATAAGTATTGGGAAAGTGTTACAGCAATATCTATGGAATAAGTTTTTCGACTGATCTTCTGTGGTTTTAAGCCATTTCCTGCAAAAATCATAGGTACATGACTGTCATATTCCCATGGAGAACCATGTGTAGTTGCGACCATGAGCCCTTCAAAGTCGTTGATATACCAATAAGGTTTAACTACCACAGCAAAATCTCCTGAACGTTGAGGGTTGTAATTATTAAGAATCAGTTTATAATGATCATCAACTGTTGTTTTCTTAGTGTAAAGCGATTTACAGTCAACAACTTCCATAATTCCTTCCGTGCTTTCTAAATGAGATTTTATTACCGGAAAAACTTGATTTGAACCAATGTTAGCCAGCCTCATTTTTTCTAAATCCAAATAGATATACGGATAAGAAAATGCAGAAACAACATCAAGATTTATTTGAAGCTTATTTTTTACTAGTGCATTTAATAATTCAAGATCGAAAGCACTAACGTCAATATAACCGGCATCAATTCCTTTAGCTTGAAGAATAGGCGGAGCATCTACAGCTCCATGGTCGGAGGAAAAAACAATTAAAGTATTTTCAAGGCCTACTTTTTTATCAACTAATTCAAGTAGCGAAGCAATGCTTCTATCCAAACGAAACAAATTGTCTTCACTTTCTATACTCGATGGTCCAAACACATGCCCTACGTAATCGGTAGATGAAAAACTAACGGCAAGAAAGTCCGTAATTTCATCTGTCCCAATATCTTCAGCCTCCAAAAGGCTTTTTGTAAAGCTCAGGGTGAGTTCATCTCCAACAGGGCTAAGGGTTAAAAAGGTGGTAAAGTAACGATTATCCAATTCGCCAAACTCATGCGGAAAGTGTATTCCAAAACCAGGGAATTTGGTTTTATAGGAAGCGTCATCGGAATTGCTAAACATATAGCCTGACTCTTCTTGACTTAAACCCCAGGTAGTGTTAGCGTAGGTTGTATATTGTTTTTTTTCATTCCATTCAGAGACCCAACCTGGGTAATCAGTGTAATAATAGGTGCTCGAAATAAAATTTCCTGATGCTTTAGAAAACCAAAATGCTTTTCCATTCTGTCCCGCCAATGTAATAGCTCCACGGTCTTTAACAGACACTCCAAATATTTTTGCGGCTCCATCAGTCGCTTTGTGCAATTCGTCACTAAAAGTGGAGGCCAATATCATTTTTGGAGAACGACCATCTGTATTTGCAGCAGCTTGGGTAGGGTCTATTTCTGTGTTTTTATCTACTCCAATAGAGCTACCAATTAATGGATATTTATGGTCTTCCACATTGTATACAGCTTGTCCAGAAGCTCTGTCGTACCATAGGTTGGACACCATTCCGTGATCTGCGGGGTGTGCGCCAGTGGCCAAGGTGGCATGACCTGTAACCGTTTCTGTATTGGCGTGATTGTGATGCGCATCTTGATAAACTACACCGTTATCATATAAGTATCTAAAACCTCCTTTAGGCAGTCTATCCATTATTTTTAAAGGTAAATCAGCGCGTAACTGATCAACGGTAATTTGTAAAATTAATTTAGGCTTCGCTTTTTGCTTGGATTCCGATGAGTTACTGCATCCAGCAAAAATTAGAGCAGATATGGCCAGCGATAGAATAGGAGTATTTTTCATCAAATTGATTTGATTAAAGGTACTAATAATTGGAGAAGATAAATTGATTGTAATATTTAGCCCAATAATAGAATTATTTTTATTTGGTTCAAGTAGGCCTTTTGTCCACCTACATATTATTCATAGGCTTCAAACATGTCATTTGAGCTCATGTTTTATTGAAATAGAGGAATTTGCAAACGGTTTTTTCTATTTTTGGTATTCATGTGCGTTTTATAAAAGGCATGATTAGCAATCATATTTCTAAATTATGAAAAATTTATTGATCGTATTTATGTCAATAGTACTATTAAGTTCCTGCAATGATAAAACGATAAAAAAATCGTGACCTGTAATTGAGGTGGCTACGATTCCAAACGGATATCCACATGATAGTGAAGAGGTGATTTATAGGCAAATGGATCTTGAAAACCTAAGCCATGCTTTTTCTGGATTTGCAGCCCGAAGCTGCGTTCATGGCCCTTTATAAGTCCTATTTAGGAGCGGGTTCTACGGAGCAAAATATTGGTATTATGGAAACTTCTGTAGATTCTAGACAAACGGTGCTAACAGCTAATTCTGAAACCATTTACGCTGTTCACCCTGTAAATCTAGACTCCCAAGGAGGTGCGGTGGTATTAGTTGTGCCACCGGGTGTAATGGGCATGGTTGGACATCTTTTGCGGATTTTGGTTTGACCGGACCGGACCAGGGAGAGGGAGGGGTTTATCTTCTTACCAGCCCGAACTGGGAAGGTGATGTGCCTAGTCATATGATTCACTCTCCATCTCCAACAAATACCATTGTTTGGCTAATCCGTGGATTTCAGGGCGAGGAAGGTATGGCTGGAGCCGTTCGTGACTTACAAAATGGAATACGTACCTATTCTTTGGATGATGCAGCAAACCCACCAAAAACCACATTCTATAACACTTCGGCTCCAGTATATGAAGATGGAGGTTTTCAAGATATGTCATTTACGAGAGAGCACATAACCGAGCTAATCAAAATGTATTACGACCTTAATGGCTATAATGAAGAGAAACATAGATATAATAAGGCACATCTCTACCATGCTGGATTTTTTGATGGTACGGCAGATCCAGTAATGATTGAAGAAGCATCTAAAATAGCTTGGGAACGTACTTTAATGATGACTTTTAGTAATCGCGAGCCGAATTCAATCAAATGGAAAGAAAACAACTGGAGGATCCCGAACACCACCAAAGATGAAAACTGGGCTCATCGCACTTTTGATATCATAGATCCAGTTGCTCAGATTACCTGGGCCCATCAGGCAACCTTTACCTCGGCAGCTATGACCAGACCGCCAAAAGGCACTGGTGCAGTGTATATAGCCGCGTATAAAGATAGTGATGGTGATTATTTAAATGGATCTAACTGCTACAAATTGGTTATTCCTCCCAATGTGCCCTATCAAAACTTCTGGTCCATTGTTACCTATGATGCTCAAAACCGTTCCATGATACAAAATGAGCATTTCCATTGGGGAATAAATAGCTTTATGGAAAACCTGGTAAAAAACGATGATGGATCTTATATCATAACCTGGGGGCCTAACGTAGGGGAAGAATTGAATTCAATCCAAACGATTGAAAACGAAGGCTTCTTTCCATATTTTAGAATTTATGGGGCTACGGATACTTGGTATGACAATACCTGGGTAATGCCCGATATTGTAAAAGTCCCGTGTAATTAATAACAACTTAAAAAATAGATGAATCGGTGATTTATTAATAAAAGACAAACAATTATGACTATGAATAAATTTAAATCGGGAATCTTTTTGATTGGGGTGGTATTACTTTTAGGAGCTTGTTCTGATGAAAATGAGAATAAGGGTAATGAAAACATTGCGAAAACTAGTGTTGCCTTTGCTATCTCGGAAGAAAATGAACAGATAGCGATAGAACTCGGGAAATGGGGGATGCCGTTGGTTTCCTTTTTTGCTCAAAAAGAAGCAAATGCACGAGATATGGGCGCAATGCCTAACCAAATTCTTTACTGGTCTCAACCTTTTGATCATCATAATAAAATTCTAACACCCAATGATGTAGCACTATACATTTCTGCACCCATTGAAACTTTTGATGGACCAATGGTACTGGAAATTCCAAAGTCGGAAACAGACATAAGTATATTCGGTTCAATTATCGACCCCTTTATGGTACCTCTAGAAGATGTGGGTGGAGATAATGGAATTGATAAAGGAATGGGCGGTAAAATTCTGATAACTCCGCCCGGATTTGAGGGTGAAATACCTTCTGGCTATCTTCATATTCCCAGTGCCCATTATAATTCCGTTGCAGGATTGAGAATTACGCCCCCATCCTTCGAAGAAGAAGACCTTGCACGAACGGAAATCTTTATTAAGAAAATGAAACTCTATCGTTATGGTTCAAATGATGAAACTGTATTTGTTGATGGAGAAAACAAGCCATACGACCCTAAACCACCTTATGACGAAAACTTCTTTAGACTTATTGACCTTTACATTCAAACGGAGAAGCATAAAGAAATTGATGCGAGCTTTATAAGCAAGATGGGTATACTTGGGATCGAAAAAGGGAAAGAATTTATCCCTGATGAATCTCATCAAAGAGTTGCCGGTGAAATTAAAGCTGAACTACAAGCAGGGTTCAGGAACATTGGGAGTAAATTTTTCCCTGGATCAAACTGGACCACTCCCGTAGCGCCTGTAGAAGCTCAAACACAATTCACTTACGTTGATAATGAAGGTGTTTACCATTGGGAAACAAGAGCCCAAACTTGGCACTGGGCTATTTGGGGCCCAAAACATTTGGGAGGAGATACCTATTATCTGATTGGTCAAAAGGATAAAGAGGGGAATGTTTTGAATAGTAATGGAACCTATAAGCTATCGGTTCCTGCAAATGTACCTGCTGAAAAGTTTTGGTCCGTGAATGTGTATGAGTTTGAAACTGGAGGTACATTTTTTGACGATGTTGATAAAGTGGCTGTTTCTTCTTTGCAACAGGATTTGGTTACAAATGATGATGGCTCAGTGACATTAACATTCGGCCCTGAATGTCCATCAGGAATGCCAAATTCCAACCATGTACCTACTGTGGGAGATGGATCTTGGTTTACTTTATTTAGATGGTATGGTCCGCAACCCGAATTATTCTCTGATTCTGAGGATAAATGGACACTTGGAGACTTTGAAAAGTATTAATTTAAAAAAATGGGAGGGTAAACTTACCTTTCTTATTTTCGGAACCAGTGAACACAAAAAAACGCCCACGGTGGAAGCCAGTGGACGTTTTAGAATTCTCGTTCAAGTTAACCGGTACCGAAGTACCCAAGTACGAAAGTGGAGAATATCGGATTCGAACCGATGGCCTCTACACTGCCAGTGTAGCGCTCTAGCCAACTGAGCTAATCCCCCTTTTATTTCAAACGCTGAAACCCAAATTTCAACGCCCACAAATGTAATATTCTAGACCTAGAAAACAAGGAGGCAATTACATATCCTACACATTAAAATTTTGACTTTAAAATGGATTAGAAAACGCAACTCTAAGAAACCTGAAGTTGTTTAATATGGTAGGTGACTAAACTATCTATAGGCTGCGCTACAATTTCACCTAACTTAAAGCCTCGAATTCGTAAACATTCTTCCATGATTCCTTGATAAGCTTGGGCTACAGATCCAACAAAAGATACTTTCACTTGATTTGCGTTTGAATAACAAGCCACATGGTTTTCAATAAACGTATCAAAACCCTCCTTAACTATATTTCGAATGTAAGGGGTCTTTGAATGTTTCCCAGCAAAAATTCCGAAGCTAGCTAAATACACATTAGGATGACATTGATGATAAACCCGATCAATTACCTCATCCTTTGTAAAAGGATAATTATCTTTAAAGTCACAAGCTATGTCTTGAGGCATTTTCCCATATAGGAAATCTGTAACCAGTCTTTTCCCAATATAACTAGCAGAACCTTCATCACCTAAAATAAATGCCAAAGCCGGAGTGTTCTCCGATATTTTTTCTCCATCGAAAAAGCAGCTATTCGAACCTGTTCCAATGATACAAGCAATTAAAGGCGCCCCCTCATAAACAGAGAAAGCAGCCGCCTCCAAGTCATGCCCAATTTCATTTTGTGAATGAATAAACACCTGGTCTAAAGCATTCTTTATAATCATTTTTAATTTAGAAGTATTGCATCCGGCCCCATAAAAGTAGACGGCTCGAACTTGCGAACGATAGGTTTCTACCTCTTTTGTATTGGACAGGTGAGAAACAATTTCCTCTGCAGTATGGAAATAGGGGTTAAACCCAATGGTTTTCCATCGGTTTAATTCATTGCCACTTCCATCCAATAGTACCCAATCGCATTTTGTGGAGCCACTTTCTGCAATTAAAATCATGTTTATTTACTTTTTATCAAATCTAACAGTTTCACCAGTCTAGCTGAATAACCCGACTCATTATCATACCACCCCATTACTTTAACCATGTTTCCGTTAACGCTGGTCAAAAGGCCGTCAAATATACAACCATGAGGGTCTCCAATAATATCTGCTGAAACAATTGGGTCTTCCGTATATCTCATGGCACCAAGCATCCCATTAGACGCCTCTTTCATGGCCTGGTTAATCTGATCAACGGTTGCCTCATTTTTTAGCTCAACCGTTAAGTCAGTTGCCGAACCAGTAATGGTAGGTACTCTCATGGCCATTCCATCTAACTTACCTTGCATATGAGGCATTACCTTTCCTACAGCTTTTGCTGCTCCGGTAGAAGTAGGAATTATAGAAAATGCAGCTGCTCGTGATCTTCGTAAATCAGAATGAGGTGCGTCTTGAAGTTTTTGATCTCCCGTATAACTATGCACGGTGGTCATAAATCCTTTTTCAACTCCAAAATTATCATCCAGTACCTTAACCATAGGCGCTAAACAATTAGTGGTACATGATGCATTGCTCACAATCGTATCTTCAGACGTTAGAATTTCCTCATTTACCCCAACCACAATAGTTTTTACATCCCCTTGTGCTGGAGCAGAAAGAACCACCTTCTTGGCACCTGCCGTGATGTGTTTATTTAACCCCTCTTGATTTCTAAAAAACCCAGTACACTCAATCACTATATCAATGGCTAATTCTTTCCACGGTAAATTCTCAGGATCTCTTTCTGCACTGACTTGTATTTCATGATTTGCCACCGTAATACTCGATTCGGTTGAACTCACATCTACTCCTAACTGCCCATGTGCCGAATCATAATGTAACAGATGCGCTAAGGTTTTTGTATTTGTGAGATCATTAATAGCTACTACTTCGTAATCTTCGCGAGCTAGTAGGTTTCGGTATACTAACCTTCCTATTCGTCCAAATCCGTTAATTGCAATTCTAGTTTTCATAAGCTCTTATATTGATAATATTTTTGATATTCTTAATAGATCTTGATTGATATAAGCCTTGTTAAATATGGCTTGTTCAAAGAAGGTGTAGGTAAGCTGATTATTCACTTTACCTACCATTACTCTTGACTTTCCATTTAACAAACCCTCCACCGCATGCACGCCTAATTCACTCGCCAAAACACGATCTAAACAAGAAGGAGAGCCGCCCCTTTGAAGGTGGCCCAATATGGTGACTTTAATATCTAAATGAGGAAAATTTTTATGCAAATTTTTCGCAATATCATAGGTCGGGCCTAACTTATTTCCCTCAGATACAATGATGATATTGGAAGTCTTTTTATTAGCAGCGCCTCTTTTAACCTCCGCAAATAAATCCTCATAGGTTTTATTCTCTTCCGGTAAAATAATATCGAATGCACCACTAGCTAAACCAGTGTTTAACGCTATAAAACCGGCATCTCTCCCCATAACCTCTACCAAAAACAAGCGATTATGAGATGTTGCCGTGTCTCTAATTTTATCCACACATTCCAATACCGTATTATTTGCGGTATCATAGCCCACGGTGCGATCTGAACCAAACAAGTCGTTGTCAATGGTACCTGGAACTCCCACTACCGGAATTTCGAACTCTTCGCTAAAAATATTAGCTCCGGTGAAGGATCCATTCCCTCCAATTACGACTAGTGAATCGACTCCTAGATGTTCCAAATTCTTAAAAGCTTGAGCTCTTCCCTCTTTGGTTCTAAACCGTTCACTTCGGGCTGATTTCAAAAATGTTCCTCCGGCATTCAAGATGTGTTTTACAGAATTCGTATCTAGCTCTTCAATTCGATTATCAATTAAGCCATCATACCCGTTTCGTACCCCAAACACCTTTTTTTTATAGAACAACCCGGCACGCACCACGGCCCGAATAGCAGCATTCATTCCGGGAGAATCACCACCCGATGTGAGCACCGCAATGGACTTTATATTTTTTGTATTTCCTGTCATTCTATCTAATTCTTTTATTTAAAATGGGAATGAAACTCTTACCATGGATATTTCATTAGACCTTTCAAAAATTTTCTGACTACTAACCTCGTCTAATTTCAATTCGGGAGATTCAAAAAACAATTTGTCATTTTCAAATACCTCCACCCCAATTTCCCACGATTGCTGATACAAAAACAGCACTCCACAATAGGTAAAAGCTAAAGCCCCTTGAGGCACTTTTACTTCTTCAAATTGTCCTTTTACATTCAAAAAATTAAAAGCAGAATCATGATCTAACAATTCTTTATTATCTAAAATAGCTGGATTAATTTCAATCCGACCCTTACTTACCTGAACTCCCAATTCAGCCCATCTGTTTATTACATCCTCTTTAACCTGACCAGTCATTCCCGGCTGTTGAGCACCCGCATCACTTGGAGTATGAGAGTAGGCATCGGTTGGAAAAGCACCATACAATTTAGGTGATTTATTAATTCCAATACCTGCACGGATTTCATAATAATGATCTTTTAATCTTCCAATAATATCCTCGCTAATATTGGCAACATCAGCGAGTAAAATGTTTTCTTGAACAGCCAGCAATAATTTGCTCACCATATGCCAGTAAATACTACCTAGTCCTTCATAGCCATAAAATGTGCCTGATCTACCGGTAAAGGAAAGGTGATCAAAAACTTCTTCAAAAACGCCTAAAACCAAATCTTCCTCAACAATTACCAGTTCACTAAACTTAGATTTTTTAAGTACTTGGAGCACCTTTTTTACATCCTTGGCATTTTTAAGATCTCCCGAAAAATGATATCCTCCATTTTGATCTTTCTCAATTAAAGAACGATCATTTTCTGAAATTAATGTGGCAAAAAGCGTAGAAGATTTTGCGAAACTATGAGGAATCTCATTCTTCTCAATAAATGGTTTTAATTCTTTGTTTGGATAGAGCATATAACTGTATTGGTCTTCTCTATACATTTTGCTCTGCTTTAACTCATCTAAAACATTTAAAACCTCCTCTGCCGTTAACATACCACTACTTATGGCTGCCACTTGACCTTCTAACATTTCATACAAAAAGGAAATTTTCAATCCTTTTTCCTCTTGAACCATTAGGTTATAAGAATGATACAAACCATCGGCTCTTTTACTTTTAACAATAGTATCTTCTATTAAGATGAGGGCATTTTCAAAAAGCTCCATAATAGCAGAGGAAGCCATATTCACTTTATTTTCACCCTCAAAAAATTGGTAGGCCTTTGTACGGTACTTTTCGCCCGCTTCACCTATTTTTTTCACAAACTTCATTCTAGAAGTAGGAGTAAAAACCGTTTTATTATATGCTTCTTTACCAAAAGCATTCAGCAATTCATTTAACAGATTAGCAGTGGCTTCATGCACCATGTAATCCGTTTTATTTTGACCAAAAATGTCTTTAGCAAATACTATAAAACGTCTGAGGTAATGCAGTGTAACTAAACTCAATCCATTACCCACTAAAGCATTATTAGCATCATTCCATTCTGGTCGTTGAGTATTTAACCAAATACCTCCATCCGGAACAAAATTGTATAGTTTAGTGAGTGCCATAATCAGCAGTTTTTCAGCCAGTGTACTTTTAAGCAGTTTGCCATCTTTCCATATTAAATTGGCATCTGCTCCGAAGGTTTCCCTATTCTTTTTTATTTGCTCTTCCAATTGATGATCAAAATCAATGGTGTCATCTGGATTTTCTAAAATGGATTCAAAACCTCTAATTCTGTAAGGCACATTTGCAAAAACATAAGAAGGAGAATTTAATACCTTTCCAATTTCTCCTGGAAAGTGGTTTTCAGCATGTTCTAAAAGTTTTAGTAAATAAATTACCTGATGATCTCCCCAATATCCTATGTAAGACCAGGGATCATTGGGTTCAATAACTTCCCAATCAATTCCGTCACGTGTGATACGGTACGGATTGTATCCATCAATAGTGGATGCGTTTACGAATTTGGTAATCATGCCCATTATGTAAGATGGAAAAGAAAATGCCAAGGCCTCCCAATTCTGAAAAATATCTCTCCAATTCCCCTCGTAATTAAATTTCTTTTTCCCTTCTGGGGTATATAAATCAATATTAAAGTAATTCCATGGCCTACTAGGATCACCATGTCTTCGGCTAAAGGACAGGGGTAAATATTCTAAACAAATACGATTTAAATCAGCGTCATTTTCGGACAAACCAATCAAATTTTGATAGGAAATACTTTCGCCAATTTGTTCTACAAAATTTTTATTTTCTCTAAATATTACTGGATTAGTAGTTTTAAAAAAAGCTGCAAAATCCGCAGAGTCAACCTCATAGATATTTTCAAAAACACCTCCGCGCATGACGTTAAACAATACGTTTGAGAAATGGCGCCCTGAACTCAATCGGTGGTTACTTCTTTGTTGCCCATCTGCTAAAGCAACTATCCTTTTAAGATTTTCGCTACCTTTATTTATGTCGGCTTTTACTAAGTCTACAATATTCGGATTTGTCTCCAATTCTGTTTTCAGATTGATGACTTCAGTATTGCTCTGACTCACTTCGGAAACAATAATCCAGTTTTTTATTTCTTTAGGCTTCAAGGACAGTTTTGAACCAATAAAATAGCAAGCCTTACTGGCCTTGGTGAAATTCTCAGTTACCAATTTTGCTCCTCTACGGTAGCTTTTTAATTGCTCCGAACTCAATAAAAATTTTGAATTTTCTAACCCTTTACTCCAAACGGTGGTGGCTTTAAGAGCTTCGCTTGGTTCTGCCTTATCAACGATCATTGAGCTGAGACTATACACCCCTAAACCGGTAGTTTTGTCTAGTTCATTCTTTTTGTACGCATCTACCAAGGTACTTCGAGAAGCTTGTATATCTAAATCTACGCCATAAGGCAATAAGTTTCGTAGTCCATCCAACACCTCTAATTCCAATCCCGATTTGGAATTATTTTCAACCTCAGAAGTTTTGACAAAGCCGAATTTGTTTGAAAAAGACCAACTATACCTAAAGGTAACTTGTAGATCATGGTTACATTCTTCGAACAAGACTTTACTTCCAATTTTGTTTTTGTATATATTACGTGTAACGTCATAAATCCCTCGGTATCTTTCAGTAAACGGTTCCCACAAATACCACTTATTATCCTTCAAAATTTTAAGGATGGACTTACTCCCAGTTACTTCTCCGCTATCAATAATTTTATCATCAGTGTAGTAAGGAAATAGAGCACAACCTGGATTTCTTCTACCTGCCGATAATCCTCCGTTACTCGCTAAAAACATCCATTGATCGGTGCTACTCACCACCGTCATGAAAAATGTAGGCATACTGCCTAACCCATTAATCTTATAAAATGTTTCTCCCTTAATTTTTACAAACTCGCCCGTTCCTCCTTTTGGAATGGGAACAATTTTATTAGATCCTATATATAATGGCTTTCCGCTCATATTAGTTACTCGTATTTTTTTTAAGAACAATGGTTTGTAAAGCTTCTCCTTCCATTTCTATATTAGAAGAAAACCCGTTTAATTCCACTTGAAATAATTTGTTATCTGGCGACATATTTAAGACCACCAGGGTATAATTACCATCCTTTTCAGTGGCTGTTACCATGAGTTGGTTATCCGAAGAACTCACCCCAACTCGTGTAGAACCTGGGCGGATATACTTGCTAAAGTGACTCATTACATAGTACATGGGCGTGTAATAAACGGCATCTTTTTCTACGTTTACTAACACCGGAGCCACGCACCAATTGCTAGCCAAATTAGGCCCGCCCTTTTCATCTAGTACCATATTCCAATCAATCCATCCTTCTACCCAGTTATTCATACATCCAATAATATCACGTGCATATCGGTACACGGGCACGTATTTGGGGTGGTTATGTTTGTTTTCGGGTTTCGCCCAATCGTACCCCCAATCGGTGGCTTCTTTTTGCCAATACCAACCATCGTCTTCCCAGTGAGGGATTTCGCTATCTACACACCCTTCAGTATGGACAATATGCTTTTCTGGAGCCAAATCATGGGTGTATTGCAATGATTTTGGGAACCAATTTTGAGTACCCGTATACCAATGAACTGCCGTACCATAAATCCAAGGTTTTAATTCTTCATCTGTAAGTAACACTTTGGCCCATTCTTCTAGTTCCTCTCCTCTATTTTGATCATAGACCAAAATCTCCGTTTGCCAACCATCTTTTTTTAATTGTGGACCTAAATGATCCTTGACAAACAAGCTCATTTCTTGCGGGGTATAATGCATACTTTCCCAATGGCTATCGTTACCCAATGGTTCATTTTCAACAGTTACCCCCCAAATATCAATACCTTCATTTTTGTAAGCTGATAAGTACTTAGAAAAGAAAGAAGCCCAAGTTGAGTAATACTCGGGTAGCAATTTACCTCCATACCAATCTCCATTATCTTTCATCCATGGAGGAGCTGTCCAAGGGGAAGCAACAATTTTAAATCCATCCTTGCTAATGCTTTGTGCATCCTTGATCATTGGAATTAAATCATCCAGATCTGGAGCTATTGAAAAATGAACTAATTCCGTATCGTTTGGATGCACGGCATAGGAATAATGGTCAAGTGAAAAATCACAGCTATTCATATGGGTTCGAGTAAGCGAATAATTTGCCCCATTTTTACTAAAATAGGCGTGTATTATTTCCGCTCTTCTTTGCGGACTTATTTCATTCAACAAATGAGCAGAAGACTCGGTAAAGGCACCCCCAAATCCGGTTATTTTTTGATACTTCTCATTAGGTAAAATCTGAATAATTTGAGAGGTCTCTTTTCCGGATTCAGGAACCTTTTTTAGCTTATCTCCCGACCTAGAGGTTTGAAATATCTCTATCGTATATTTATCGACCTGCGGGTTTTGACAACCTAACACTAAAATAATAAGCAAACTATTTAGTAACCCTTTAATCATTCCGCGCCTCCTTCTACTGATTGGTAAACTCTGATATAATCTAGGACATATTGATGGTTTGTATAAGTGCTATCTATTCCTTTAGCTCCACCCCAACCTCCGCCAATAGCAAGGTTAATTACAATGTTTTGTGGCTCTTGAAAGGGCCATTCTAATTCGTTAGCATTTTTATCGTAGGTATAATAATGAACCCCATCAACAAACGCTTTTATTTCACTCGGGTACCATTCCATCGCATAAACATGAAACTGGTTTTGCATATTTTCTACTTCTATATCACTTCCTATCTGGTTACCTTGTTTAAAGTAGTAGCTTCGTGTATGGCAGGTAGCGTGGTTTAATCCATTTCCAGTAAGATCATCAATTTCAAAACCTACACATTCCAATACATCAATCTCACCGCAATACGGCCACGAAACTTCGTCTACATAGTCATCTCCCAAAAACCATCCAGCAGCCCATGTACCTCGCCCCGAAGGGACTTTAGCTCTAAATTCTACTCTCCCATACAAGAAAGTTTCTTTTCCTTGGGTGGTTAAACGAGCGGAAGTCCAACCTTCATCATTGGAGTTCTTATGCGCTTCAATAATTAAATTACCGTTTTCTTGACGTACGTTTTTAGTTTCATTTTCGGTGTAGTACTGGAGTTCGTTATTTCCCCAACCCCAATTTCCAATATTAAAATTCCATTTAGAAGTATCTGGAAGTCCTTCACCGTTAAACTCATCACTCCACACTAAATCCCATTGTCCACCAGCCATTTGCTGTGTATAGGTAGTAGGTGTAGGTTGGTGATTCTTAAGCAATGAAAACCGGATCCGCTGTACCTTAATACTCCCTTCCTTTGAATGAATTTTTAATGGATGTTCACCCGCATTAAATGGGGAGCCATCAATAACGGCAGAGTTACTTTCAAGGGAGAATTTCATATTACCCGTCACATTATACGTTCGATCATCTTGATTATTAATATAATCCTCTATCCAAATAGTGGCTTTTTCACTGGTTATTTTTGCAAAAACCTCTACTTGATATCTTCCGGCCTGGGGTATGGAAATCTGAAAAGGAAATGCTTCTCCCTGATTTAAATTAGCTTCCAATTCTGTAAAATACACCTCCACAAAATCCACCTGCTTATTTACCTGCGTAGTAATAGTAGGAGTATCCCCTAATGGAGAAGTGCATGCGTTAAAAACGAATACCAAACATACTAGAGTATATAAAAGGAAATTTCTCATTAATTCACCAATTGCGCTTCTAATTCTTCCAACGATTTACCTTTTGTTTCAGGAATAACCTTTACAATAAAAATGAGTCCAAACAAGGCACATACTCCGTAAATTAAGAAAGTAGCAGAACTACCTAATACATCTAATTCCCAAGGAAATACCCATTGTACAATAAAACTCACCGCAGAATTGATTAATCCCACAAAAGAAATAGCCAGTCCACGAATTTTATTTGGAAACAATTCAGAAAAAAGCACCCACATCACTGGGCCAATAGAGATGGCAAAAGAGGCCACAAAAGATAAAATGGCTACCAGAATGAGCATGGTATTCATATGGATGGAACTGTTTAAAATGCTGCTTTTATGGCTTTCGTATACTTCTTTACCAACAAGACCAATAGCGGATTGTTCCAACTCATCTTCCTCTTCGAAGGTTTGATCTATTAATGGAGACAATCCTTTTAATTCAGCAGAGGAAGACAGTTCTACATACGCTTCATCAGACATTGAATACGTAGCTTGGCTAAATCCGTATGATAGCACAAACATGGAGATTACAATTCCGGCTACACCAAAGGTTAACAGCGGCTTTCTTCCTAACCTATCAATAAATAGAATGGCCAAAATGGTGAAAACTAAATTGACTAGACCGACTAATATTGCCTGAAAAACTGCGGCATCCGTACCCAGACCACTTTGTTCAAATATCATGGGTGCGTAAAAGAACACGGAATTAATTCCTGTAAGCTGCTGCAAAGCAGCTACCACTATTCCAATGGTAATAACCAGTTTCATGCTAGGGTGAAAAAGATCTGTTACACTCGACTTTTGACTTTCATCATCCTTTCCTAAACTTTTTTTAATGGTGTTAATTTGTTCTTGAGCCTCTTTGGAGTCGGTGAATTTTGCCAAAGTCTCTACAGCCTCTTTTGACTCACCATGCATCAATAGCCAGCGTGGACTTCGGGGCACGGCAAAAAGTCCAAGGAAGTAGAAAATGGCAGGAATGGCTTCTAACCCTAACATCCATCTCCAATTGTAGGCATCAAACTTGAGGTTTATAGCCCAAGCGGCATCACTTTTACCCAATTGAAGAATGAGGTAATTGGTAAAAAATGCCAAAGAAATTCCGATCACAATATTTAGCTGATTGAAACTCACCATTCTTCCTCTTACATCTGAAGGAGAAATTTCAGCAATGTACATGGGAGCTAAAATCAAAGATGCACCTACTCCAAAACCACCAATCATTCTGGCAATAACCAAGGTAATAAAATTGGGCGCTAACGCGGATGCTACGGCTGAAATAGCGTATAAAATTGCGGCATAGCGCAACACTGTTCTTCTTCCAATTTTATCACTTAAAGGACCTGCCAACATCATAGCAACAGTTGCGGTTAAGGTCAATGATGCTACTGACCATCCTAATTCTAATTTAGTAAGATCAAACTCTACTTCAATAAATCCAACCACACCAGAAATAACGGACGCATCAAACCCCATTAATAATCCACCTAGCGCCACAATAAGCGCAGTCATCATTATCACATTGGTATTTGTCTTCTTCATTTTATACTCTTTAAGATGAACCTACTGGATAGGTGTATATTCAAAACTTCTAATAATCACTTCATGACGTACGGGAACAAATGGTCCTTCTGGCCCATTCACTAACCATAAATTCATACGTGCATTTGTAGTACTTCCAGGTGCTGGAATAATGATTGGGTCACTTACATTTTGACCTTCAAATTTGCGCTTAGCCGGATTTGATAAATCAAAAGTCCAACTAGCATTAGGTAATTTTCCGTCAATGTTACTCCCGGACCAACTCTCCCAAGTAATCAAAGTGTCTGTCCAAGTGAACGCATGTGTACTCACCCCAATCCAGTTGTTATTATCCTCAAGAGGCTTAAAAACACGCTCTTCGTTATACGGGCCAAAAGCAATAGGTTGCACTCCGTATTGAAGGGTATATTCTTCATCCGGATCTCCCCATTTTGCAAATTCAATATCTACTTCACTATTGGCTTGTTCTTGAAAGGTGTTATTATCCCAAGTAAAAAGTCCAAGAACAATATTTCTATCAATGTTGACCACATTTCCTTCAATAGTCCATACATATTTCCCATATCCCATGGTGTCTTGACTCACCACTTCGGTACAATTCCAGGTACCTTCTCTTTCGTTTACCGATAGATGTAAATACCCATTATCATCAATAAATATATCGTTTGGATGTCCTTTAAAGTAATTAGGCCCTGGTCCATTAAACCCTGTTTTTATATCCCATTTCATTCCCGAAAAAGTGAGCACATTACCGTCCCGACCAGTAAAATTGGGTTCACTTTGCTCGCAAGAAGCGAAGGACATCATAAACAATGCACCAAGGAGATATAGTGTATGATTACTTTTCATGCGAATTTTATTTATTTGTTTTTACTGGAAGATCTAAATACAATTCACCCCACAGTGATGGGTTTTCATAAAAGCCATTATTAGATCGATCGTTCCATCTTTCCTGACTAATTCTTCCGTTTTTATCTCCATGATCTACGGCTGTTTCAAACCCATACAAAACCTGGTTTTGGAACGTCTCTGCCTTCAATTCTGAAAAGGCAATCTTGGCTTCAAAAATGTAACCACCATCCCATAATGTTGTTTTGTATTCGATGACTTTAAACTCTCGTTCATCTTGCCAATCCCAAGTACGAATTTCATTTCCAGAAAAACCAATTCCAATATGCTGATCCGTACTTAAATAATTTGTTCTACGCGAGTTTGCGGATGGATCGGTGCTAAAAGCTAGCTCCAAAGCATCTCCTCTAAAAATTTCCTTTTGGGTAAAACTATTTTCAAGCGGATTTTCATCTATTACCTTTAACGCTACACACAAGTAATCTTTTTCAACTGCTAGATGTAATTCATTTGCTCCGAACATAATGGAATCTGAACTCCAAATGGCGTCATCGGTTTTTCCATCTACTACAAAAGCACTGGGTAATTCTTTTAACGTTGTTCTATTTCTAAAACCACCCTTGTAAGGAACGATCTTTATTTCATCGATATAGATTCTACCATCGGCTTCTGTATTAAAAATGATTTGCTTGATATTACTCACATTTGCTCCTTGTTCTTCCCAATTAAATTCTGAAAGAGGTAGTTCAACACGGGTCCATTCCGTAGTAATTTTCTCCGATTTAATGGCATTCGTACTCATTCCTAACCAAGCCTGAGCACCTGTAAAATCCTCTAAACCAAAAGCCCAAGGTAAATTACTCCGTTCACCCTCTACCATTCGCACATGAAATTGAATCGCTGCAGTATTTTTTATTGCAGACAAATCTTTTCCAGTCCAATTATCCCAACCAAATCCAAATCCTAACCAGGGGCAACCTTCTTGTGTTTTATTCCAAGTTAAATCTATTCCGAGCTCCCCATCAAATGCGGCTTCTTTTGTAGTTTTAGCCTTAATGCACCTTTGGTCTTCGGTCACCCACCCTTCGGATGTAACATAATCTCTATATATTTCACTGGAGATATAGAATAACGTATCGTTTGGATTTGGAACATCTACGTATAACTCATTTTGTTTCAAACTAACACAACTCGTTACTCCTATGAAAACACTTGCCAAAAGGCTGATATTTAGAACGTATTTTATCATGGATTTAAGCCTTCATTTTCAGTGAAAATCATATAATCCATAAAGGTTTGAGAGTACCCTGAGGAGGGATCTGCAAGAAATAACGTACGCACCTCTAGTAGTTTATCCGGTTCATGAATTCCATTCCCATTTGGAGTAGAGGGAGCACCATTTACCAATGCAGTCAAGTCTGAATAAGGTAGAGAAATTAATTGCCAATATGACTCAATATTTTTCAATTCTAAGGAATACATATCCTCTGAAGCTGTCTCTTATACACATCTGACGCTGCCGACGATCTACTCTGT
>OLHJ01000219.1_pt1 | contig 20668 bp, 23 predicted proteins | sample 1609491 | NCBI WGS metagenome assembly OLHJ01 (sample SAMN05416861, study PRJEB24817) | seawater metagenome | isolation source: Sea water | place: Canada:Atlantic | collected 2013-11
GAGATGCTCAGGAGTCTCGTGGGCTCGGAGATGTGTATAAGAGACAGCTCCTGACCTTTCTCCTTGTCATCAGTGATTCCGACTATCTGAGACATCACCTCGGCTGCAGGATAAAAACGCTTATATGTTTTTTCTCCATAAATACCAGGTATTTTCCAGGCAAGAATTTTTTCAGCTACAGCAGGAGGCAAAAAATTTCTTGCCTTCAAAACCATATATGGTCTTTTGACATACTTCAAAACTCGTTTCTTCAAGCTTGCGCTAGTTACTGATAAATGCTCAGCCAACTCAGAAAATTTAGGATGATTGACATCTACCAGCCGAGGATCCGCTACCAGCTGTACTACAGGGCTGCTTATTGCAAGCGGTTCGCCGTGCCTGTCGGTAATAACCCCACGATAAGCAGGGATGACTTCCCTACGAACCATTTTTTTTGAGACTTTTCCTTGAAGAAATTCATAGCCTTTATCTACATCAGGCAACACCTGCAGTCCAGCAATATGCCAAATTAGTGCTACTGGTAATATTAGGAGCGCAGTCATCACTAGCGCATAGCGCCAGCGAGAAACAGTCAACTTATTTTGCTTTAGTTTCACTCAACACTCTTCCTGGCAGTTATCTAAAATACCTATGGAGAAACGACTATAAATTCATCTTGCCGAGGAGCTCGCATTTGCAGTTCATCTGTTGCCTTGTTCTCAATATTAATCAATGAGGTGTAAGAACTTTTTTCTAATAAGTACTTTCCCCACATCTCCTGCAAAATGTTTGACTCTCCCTCGAGAGTTGACAGTTGGCTAGCAAGCAGCCGGCAAGCATTGCTGACATGGACCACAGAAAGCGCACAAAAAATCACACTAATCCAGAAAATTAACAACCAGGATGTAATTTTTAGCCCAGATAGCATAATCATTCCCATCTTAATCAAATTTATATCAGCTTCTCTGCAATTCGCATCACAGCGCTCCTGGCTCTTACATTGCCCTTAATCTCCAAACTACTTGGCTTAACTATCTTTCCTATCGAGCGCAAGCGCCTAACAATATCTTTTTCCATAACAGGTAGACCTCTAGGTATAGTCTTCCCTTTCTCCTGATCACGAATAAATCTTTTTACAATACGATCCTCAAGAGAATGGAAGCTAATAATGACCAATCGGCCACCCACTGCCATAATTTCCAAAATATCAGGCAACACGCTCTCAAGATCTTTTAGCTCTTGATTAATAAAAATTCTGATGCCCTGAAAAGCTCTTGTTGCTGGATGCTTATCTTTCTCCCAAGCGGGGTTAGCTTCTTTAACGATTGCTGCAAGTTGCCCAGTGCGTGTTATTGGCTGATCGGCACGAGCAGCAACAATTGCACGAGCGATACGCTTGGAATATCGCTCTTCACCATAGTCTTTTAAAACCTGAGCTATATCGTTCTCTTTTGCTGTCGAGAGCCATTCGGCGGCACTAATCCCACAACTTGGATTCATGCGCATGTCAAGCGGACCATCTCGCAGGAAACTAAATCCTCTTATGGGGTCATCAATCTGAGGGGATGAAACACCCAAATCTAGGAGCACCCCACTTACTGTTCCCTCATGCTGTTTCTCTGTTATCAGTTTGCGAATATCTGCAAACGAAGCTTGCTTTATCTCAAAACGAGCATCCTTAGAAAATTTCTTTTTCGCCACCTCGCAAGCTTTCGGATCTTTGTCTACCGCCATCAAACTTCCAGTCTCGCTTAGCTGAGACAATATCAGTGCCGCGTGCCCGCCTCGGCCAAATGTCCCATCGACATACAAACCATCGGAATTAGTAATAAGCGCCTCAACTGCTTCTTTTAACAAAACAGCCTTATGTCCCACCTCTACTGACATAAAATTCTACCTATAATGAAATAGACTGCATTTCTTCCGGTATCTTTAAGTCATCGCTAGCTTCAGCTAACCAGCTGTCTCTTCCTCTATTCCAGCTGCTCTCACTCCATAGCTCAAATCGATGGCGCTGTCCCACTAGCATTAATTTTTTCTCTAACTCGGCATACTGCCTCAATTCTGGTGGAATCAGAATTCGCCCACTAGTGTCAAGACTGACCTCTCTCGCATGGCCAATCAAAATTCTTTGTAGCTTTCGTGTGGTTGAATTAAAGGACGGAAGAGCTGCAATTTGCGTTTCTATTGCTTCCCATTCATGCATGGGATAGATCAATAGGCATTTATCTTGTATATCAATAGTAATGACGAGACTTCCGCCGCATATTTCGGTTAACACATCACGATATCTTGAAGGCACTGCCATACGCCCTTTGATATCGATATTGATTTCATTGCTGCCTCTGAACACTTTCCTATCCAACCTTATTTGCTAATTATCAGAACCACTTTTATCCACTTTACCCCACTTTTGTAACTATATGCTCAAGAAAGTCAAAGTCAAGGCAAAATAAAGCCCACCAATAAAGAAAATTTGGATAAAACTCAATAACTTGCGACTAGCGAATAAAATACAGAGGCGCTAAATAAGATATAATGAAGAAAAACATATAGCTAGAAATATCAGTTAAAGTGATTCTTTAACTGATAAGCAAGAAAGCTAATTTCATCAAGAATTGAAAGGTTCACTGCTGAGAAAAATCGGCATAGAACTATGCATTACTTAAGCTCAAAAAGAGAGACTAACCTCTGGTATTGCCAGAGGTTAGTCATATTTGGAGTCGGCCTATAAGCCGGGTTCTGTCGTGAGCAGCCATTCCTCTAGGGCGCGCGTCACCACACGCCTCAAGCAACCTACCCGAGTCCAACGCGGGCCACGCCAAAGGACTCCTATTTGGTCTTGCTCCGAGCGGGGTTTACCATGCCGCAATCTGTTGCCAGCTGCGCGGTGCGCTCTTACCGCACCCTTTCACCCTTACCTGTGTCAAAATATGACCATCGGCGGTATGCTTTCTGTTGCACTTTCCGTAGGCTCGCGCCCCCCAGGAGTTACCTGGCACTCTGCCCTATGGAGCCCGGACTTTCCTCCCCTGTCAACCCAATACCACCTAAGGAAATATCGAGAAAAACAGCGGTGGCTGCCCAGCCAACTCCGCGCATAGATTACCATGAAATAATCAGTTGCTTAAAAATTATTTTTATAAAAATCTCACTTAAGGTTGCTAAAAAATTCTCTCGGCTGATTTATTGCTTAAGAGAGAGAGCTAAGGCGTATAATTCGTTCTTTTGGTAGCCGGTAATTTTTGCAGCCAATAAGGCGGCTTGCTTCAAAGGTACTTCGTCCAACAGTATCGCTAACACTCGCCTGGCCTCAGCAGTGTCTGGATCTTTTTCTGAGGAACGAACCCCTTCTAATACAACAACTATCTCGCCTTTTTGTTGATTTTTATCTTCTCCTACCTGCGCTAAAACTTTCATCAGAGGTCCAGACAAAAAAGTCTCATAGGTTTTTGTTAATTCTCTAGCGATTACTACTTGGCGAGCCCCACCAAACACATTCACCATATCGGTCAGAGTTTCTAGTATTCTATGTGGGGCCTCATAAAAAATTAAAGTCCTAAATTCTTCAGCAACACTTTCAAATTTTGCAACACGAGCAGATGATTTGGCTGGAGGGAATCCTTCAAAAATAAACCGATCACTAGGCAAGCCTGATACACTAATTGCAGCAATAAGGGCGCAAGATCCAGGTATAGGGACTACTTTTAGACCTTTATCTCTAACAATTTTTACTAACCTATAGCCAGGATCAGAAATCAAAGGAGTTCCGGCATCAGAAATTAGAGCTACAGAATTTCCACGCAAAAGCATATCGACAATAGTGTTAATTTGTTTATTATCACTATGGTCATGATAAGAAACCATAGGGGTTTTTATGCCAAAATGCCTGAATAAGCGACTGCTGCGCCTAGTGTCTTCAGCCGCCACTAAATCAACGGTATGGAGAACATCCACAGCACGAGGTGCCATGTCCCCCATATTACCTATAGGTGTTGCTACTATATATAACTCACCCACCATAAGAAACGACACCAATGTTTAGAGTTCAAGTTACAACCATCTTGTGCTTTATAGCATTACTAGCGTCAGGCTGCTCGCAAATTTCTATTTTAAATATTGGGGAAAAATATTTTCCGCAAGAGACTCAGTCTTATTCGGACGAAAAAGTATCGAAATATAGTGATACTCAAAATAAAATTGCAGTTTTACTTCCACTAAGCGGCGCACAAAAACAAGCAGGTGATGCGATACAAAGCGGTTTTCTTGCTGCCTTATATAGAGCTAAGGAAAACAAAGAGCAAGTACCTCAAGTTCAATTTTATGACACAGAAAACATGATGGATATAGTCAATCTTTATGCTCAGGCTGTAAATGACGGTGCACAGTTAGTTATTGGGCCGGTAAAAAAAGACAATGCCTTCCAATTTCTAGCATTAAAGAGAATTCAAGTTCCAATTATCACGCTAAATTATATGGGAGAGCTAACATCACCAAGAAGAAATATTTTTCAATTTGGTCTCTCCGTAACAGATGAGAGTCGTGAGATTGCCAGCAAGGCATGGACTAAGAACCATAAGTCAGCATTAATAATAGCTCCAAGTAGCAGCTGGGGGAGGCGCTCAGCCAAAGCATTCCATGAGCGTTGGCAAGAAAAAGGTGGCAAAATAACTGATACAATATTGTATAGCAACACAGTAACTGACTTCACCCCAGAACTAAGCTCAATACTACATATAAAAAATAGTTCTACTCGCAAACGAAACCTCGAGAAACTGCTCGGTAAGCCCTTAGTTTATACACCGCGCCGCCGAAAAGACATTGATATGATCTTTTTGGCAGCCTATCCAGATCATGCTCGTCAAATAAAGCCCACCTTAGATTTTCTGTTTGCTGGAGATATTGAAATATACAGCACATCACAAATTTACTCTGGCTCTGAAGAGGTCGACAGAAACAGAGACCTTAATGGTATCAACTTTATCACCACGCCCTGGTCTCTAGACCTGTCCACTCTTTTATCAGGAGCCAACATGCCGCCAATTTATCGGCATTTTTTTGCACTCGGTATTGACGCTTACCAATTGCATTATTCTCTTAAGCAGATGAAAAAAAATCCAAATCATAAATTTTATGGTGTCACCGGCACTCTTCAGTTGAATCCATTAGGTGCTATAAAAAGAACGCAGCCTTGGGCAAAATTTCGCAAAGGAAAAATATACTCCATCCAGTAGTTTGCACGAAAGGCAAAGGCCAAGTAGCCTCAGAGGAAGAATTCAGGGGAATATGCCGATACGACGATCTGTCACTAAAGCGCCAGCAAACGAATTAAGCATGAGGTAGAATGACGACTTAGCCTTTTAAAAAATATAACGAGTCGACAAAAGAGCCATGGAATCAACTGTTATTGCACATTTCAATCAAAGCATTCAGGTTAAAAAAGACTGCACCAAGATGCTGGCCCCATATATTGTCAGCGCCAGTCATAAAATAGTTCAACAACTACTCCAAGGCCGGAAAGTCTTATCTTGCGGCAACGGCCTAACAACTGCTTTGGCTGGCATCCTCACCGAGTCTCTTCTGCTTCAATATAAACTTGAGCGCCCAGGATTTCCCGCCATATCTCTGAATGATAGCGGAATACTAACGGCTATTTGTCATAGGAGTGGAAAAAATCAAATATTTAGTAAGCAAATCCTAGCATTAGGAGAACCTGGCGATCTCTTAGCTATATTTAGCAGTGGAAGCAACCCCGGTAATCTCGTGCAAGCCATTCAGGCTGCTCACGATAAATCTATGGTGGTAATAGCATTTACGGGTATGTATGACAAAGATCTTTCGGCCTTGCTGAGCAACGAGGATATAGAAATACGGGTTGAGCATGATGATGCACATCGAATAAGCGAATTACAAATGTTGAGTATTTTCTGTCTTTGCGAGCTGATAGACCAACAACTATTTGGAGAAAACAACTGATGTCGAATTCATTGCCGAGTCTGTTAGTGTTTTGCATATGTATTCTAGCCGGATGCACTAAAATTATTCATGTTGCAACCGAGGAACCAATAAAACAAGATCCAGAAAAAATTTCACTCGGTACTGATATTGATGACTGGGAGCTTGAAATATTAATTGGAGTTAACATAAAAAAAACTAGCCCCGAGCTAGAAAATGCTCATATTAATATTACTTCATATAATCGAGTGGTACTGTTAACCGGACAAGCCCCTTCTTTAGAGGCTAGAATTCTTGCAGCTAAAACTGCCAAAGAGTATCGCGGGGTTCGTCAAGTGTACAACGAAATAAAAGTCAGTGGTCCCACTTCTTTTATTTCAAGGACTAACGATGCATGGCTTTCTGCCAAAGTAAAAACTAAATTGATGGCAAACGAAGAAGTGAAGTCCTCGTCGATAAAGGTGGTTACAGAAAACGGAGTAGTTTTCTTAATGGGTCTTGTTGCTCGACAAAAAGGAGAAGTCGCCTTACGGTTAGCGAGCGAAACTGGAGGGGCTGTCAGCGTCGTATCAGCTTTTGAGTACACCAACTAAAACTGATAATTATGCTCGATCTACAGGCCTATTTTTATATCTCTCAAGATTTAACGTCACATCAGCTCAAGGGCAACCGCTAACGCCTCACCTCCACCAATACATATTGCAGCAATGCCTTTCTTTTTTTCATACAACTGCATTGCAGCTAACAGCGTTACAATAATTCGGGCCCCAGAAGCCCCTATTGGATGACCCAAAGCACATGCTCCACCATGAACATTAACTTTTTCATGAGGCAAGTCTAAGTCTTTCATTGCCGCCATGGTTACAACAGCAAATGCTTCATTAATTTCATAAAGATCCACGTCATTCTTAGACCAATCAAGTGCTTTTAATAATTTCTTAATAGCCCCAACTGGGGCTGTAGTGAACCATTCAGGTTCATGTGAATTGCTAGCATAATCAGACACCTTAGCTAAAGGCTTCAATCCTAACTTTTTTGCTACAGATAAACGAGTAAGCACCAAAGCGGCGGCACCATCGCTAATAGAGCTGGAATTAGCGGCAGTAACAGAGCCGTCTTTTTTGAATGCTGGTCTTAATTGAGGAATTTTTTCTATGTTGCCTTTCCCTGGCTGCTCGTCTTGAGCATATAAGGTATCACCACGACGGTTTTTTACAACAAATGGGGCGATTTCAGAATCAAATTTCCCGTCTGTAATAGCCTGCTGCGCTCTTCTTAACGAAGTAATAGCAAACGCATCTTGCTCTTCCCGAGTAAACTGATACTTACTACAAGTTTTTTCAGCAAAAAGCCCCATAGCACTTTTAGTATAAGCATCCTCTAAGCCGTCCATCGTCATATGATCGTAAATAGTGGCATCACCAAAACGATAGCCGCCTCTACCCTGTGACATAAGGTATGGAGCATTTGTCATGCTCTCCATCCCGCCTGCAATGGCTATATCTGTACGACCAAGAGTCAGGCCGTCATATGCATTCATGATAGCTTTCATGCCGGAACCGCAAACCTTATTGATAGTGGTGGCGCTGACCCTAACTGAAAGCCCTGCACCTATTGTGGCCTGTCTTGCTGGTGCCTGCCTAAGTCCTGCAGACAACACACACCCCATATCAACAGAGCTAATTGCATCCAAAGGGACTCCGGAGCGATCAACAGCAGCTTTTATAGCCGCTGCACCTAGCTCTACTGCAGAGACTTCAGAAAACTGGCCCTGCATACTACCAATAGGCGTTCTAGCCATACCAACTATCACAACTGGATCAGACATAATTAAGTCCTCTATTTCACTATCCTCAAGGAGGGTTTTTTGTTTACATCAGAAGTACCGGGGCCTCTGGGCAACTTCTTCGATGGTGGTGCTGATGTAACGGAGGTTGGGCCCGATGGTTCTGGATCTTTCGGGTCCCCCCCTTGAAAGATCATCCCTTGGCCATTTTCTTGTGCGTAAATTCCAACTATAGACTGGATCGGCAAAAAAATATCACAAGGAGCTCCGCCAAAACGTGTGCTAAATGAAATTTTCTCATTATCCATCAACAAATTCGTAATAGCTCGAGGCACCAAATTAAGCACTATCTGGCCATCACTCACATAGCTTTGCGGCACCTCAACTCCTGGATGATATGCATCAATAGACATATAAGGTGTTAGATTGTTATCAACAATCCACTCGTATATTGCTCGAATTAAGTAAGGTTTATTTGATGTCATAATCATAGCTGATAAATATCAATTACTAACGATCCATCCCGTACAAAAAATGACACTGTTTGTTATTCCATTTCTCTTTCGACTTCAGACAAGCTTTCTTGAAAAGATTCACGCTCAAAAATACGCACCATATAATCATGAAGCGGCTTTGTTTGTCGATTATTGGGCAGGTCTACACCCAAGCTCTTCAATCGCCACAAAATGGGGCCCAAACAGCAGTCTACCAAAGTAAAATATTCGCTCATAAAATAAGGTAAGTCTGAAAAAATTGGAGCGAGACTAACAAGGCTATCTTGTAGTTCTTTGCGAGCCTTTTCTTTAATTGGGCCCTCGGAAGAGTCAGTAATTTTATCTATCTGGGTACTGCAGTCTTTTTCTATACGAAACATAAACTGACGACTTAAAGCTCTCGCTACAGGATAGACTGGAAGTAATGGGGGGTGAGGAAATCGCTCATCTAAGTACTCCATCATTACCTTTGTCTCATACAAAGCCAGATCACGATCAATAAGTGTAGGGAGCACACCATAAGGATTAAGTGCCAAGACCTCTTCTGGAATAGCTAGATTATCGACATCTTCGATGTCAACAGTAACTCCTTTTTCTGCCAAGACAATACGAACCCGATGGCTATAATGACAAGTCGGATCAGAATAAAATGTCATAGATGATCGTTTTGCAACAATCCCCATAATGAAACCTCAGTTATAACTATGAATAAAAGAGCGGCTAAATTTGCCGCCCAAGCAGATGCTAATGGAGATCTTTCCAATATTCGCGATTTAAAAGCCAAACCCAGATGAATAGAAATGCAAGAAAAAGTAACGCATAGACACCAATTCTCTTACGGTCTTCAGCCATGGGTTCACCAACGTAGGTTAAAAAATTAACCAGATCAAACATCGCCTCATCAAAATCTTCAGAGGAAAGCTTACCTTTTTCGGAAAGAGTATAGCGGCCGCACGGGTCGTCTAAGACTTCAGCTCTAGTTAAAGGGTCCCGCTTAATGCCGCCGTTTGCGGCAAGAACTGGTCCAGGGGCACACTCTTGCAAACCCTGGAGGTCTAACAAAACATGGGGCATACCGACATCTTTAAATACTTTATTGTTTACGCCAAGAGGACGGCTTGGATCTGAATAGAAATTTCTAAGGTATGTATAGATCCACTCGGGAGAGCGAGCCCTAGCAACTAGGGTTAAGTCTGGAGGTGTGGCGCCAAACCATGCTTTTGCTTTATCTGCGGGCATTGAAATATTCATTAAAGCACCAAATTTTTGGTCCGCGTATATAAGACTTTCTTTCGCTATAGAAGAAGGTATCTGTAAATCTCTAGCCACTCTTTCCCAGCGGGAATATTTTGCAGAATGACAACCCATGCAATAATTAACAAACAACTTAGCCCCGTTTTGCAACGAAGCTTTGTCGCTCAGGTCAGCATTAAACTCATCGCAGTTAATAGACCCACAGTCAAAATTAGATTCTGCACCTACCGCTTTAAGTGGCGCCCATATCAAGAAGAGCACAATAAATAAAGCCAGTAAGGATTTCCAGGGGCCCATACCGCCATTCATTGTAATGCGATCTGGCTCTGGCTTGGTTTTTTCTATACGAGTCCAAAGCGGCATAGCAAGAAAAAACAAAAAGTATAATGCGGTGCATACTTGAGCCAAAAAGGTTCGCTCTGGTGTTGGGGCCTTCACTCCAAGAACACCAAGAATAACAAACGAGGCAGCAAAGACCAGTATAGCTCCACGACTAAAACTACCCTTGTACCTCATAGATCTTACTGGGCTACGGTCCAGCCAGGGCAATACAAACATAATGGCAATGGCGGCGGCCATAACTAAAAATCCAGCAAACTTATCTGGAACCGCTCTAAGCATTGAGTAAAACGGCGTAAAGTACCATACAGGGGCTATATGTTCAGGGGTCTTAAGGGGGTTAGCGATTTCAAAATTAGCATACTCCAAAAAATACCCGCCCATTTCTGGCATAAAAAACAGGATAAAACAAAAAACGAACAAGAATACAGTGATTGGGATAAGGTCATGCACTGTATAGTAAGGATGAAAAGGAATTCCATCTAATGGGATACCATTTTCATCCTTATTTTTCTTAATATCGACACCATCTGGGTTGTTCGAACCCACCTCATGCAATGCCAAAATATGCAAGACAACCAAAGCCAGTAAGATAATAGGTAATGCCACGACATGAAGTGACATAAATCTATTTAGCGTTATGCCTGAAATCAGGTAATCCCCTCTAACCCACTGCACAATGTCTTCGCCAACTACAGGTATTGCACCAAACAATGAGATAATTACCTGCGCCCCCCAGAAAGACATTTGCCCCCAAGGCAGAACATAACCCATGAAGGCTTCAGCCATTAGGGCGACGTAGATAGTCATACCAAAAATCCAAACTAGCTCACGCGGTGGTTTATATGAGCCGTAAATTAACCCACGAAACATATGAAGGTAGATGACTACAAAAAAAGCTGACGCACCAGTGGAGTGAATATATCTGAGAATCCAACCAAAATCGACGTCACGCATAATATATTCGACTGAAGCAAAGGCTCTCTCAGATGAACCTTCAAAGCTCATCAGCAACCAAATACCTGATATGAGCTGTATAACCAGCACAACTAACGATAGCACACCAAAATAATACCAAAAATTAAAATTCTTAGGGGCATAATACTTAGCCATATGCGTATTCCAGGCACGCATAATTGGCAAACGCGCGTCTATCCAATCACGCAATGATACTAACGCTTTCATTAGCTAGCCTCCTGGTCTACACCAATGACTACCACATTATCAGTTTCATAAGAATGTGGAGGGACATCTAAATTAGTGGGCGCAGGAACACCTGCAAATACTCGCCCAGCAAGATCAAACTTTGAACCATGACATGGGCAGAAAAATCCTCCATACCAACCATCTCCGCCTAGATCTTGAGCGCCAACATCTGGACGGAACATGGGTGCGCAGCCTAGATGAGTGCATAGCCCCACAACAATCAGGTACTCTTCCTTACCTTCAATGGAGCGATGCACCCCATTGACATAGCTTGGTTGTTTTGAGTTAAGCGACAAAGGGTCCCTAAAGATATCGTCATGGCCACTCAAGGCAGCAATTGTCTCAGGCGTGCGACGAACAACATAGACTGGCTTTCCTCGCCACTCGAATGTAACCATCTGTCCTGGCTCTATTTTTGAAATATTTACTTTAACTGGCGCACCGGCAGCTTTTGCTTTAGCGCTTGGACTCCATGAGCCGACAAAAGGAACGGCAGCGGCAGCGGCACCTGCAGCGCCTACAACACAAGTAGCATTTGTCAGGAACCGGCGGCGCCCGTAATTAATACCGTCATCAGTCATGACGCTCTCCTAGCAACTAAGATTGGCAATATTTTATGTGTCAAAACGGGTGAGAATAGTACTAAAAACTAGGGATTTTTACAAGGAAGTAGCAAAGAACAATTCATTTTTTATACGGGAAAAACAAAAGCTCGATAATTTCTAATAACACCGCATCTTTACAGTGGATTCATAAAGCCCCACTCATTAAAAAGCTCGCAAATTGCGAGCTCTTTAATGAGTAGAAAGCCTATATTAACGCTTAGAAAATTGTGGTCGTTTACGCGCTTTATGTAATCCAACCTTTTTACGTTCAACTTCACGAGCATCACGTGTCAGGAAACCAGCCTTGCGAAGCTGACTACGTAAACCCTCATCATATTGCAATAATGCACGAGCAATTCCATGACGAATAGCACCAGCTTGGCCAAAACTACCTCCGCCAACTACAGTTATATTCAAGTCAAATGTCTTAATGCAATCAACTAGCTCTAAAGGCTGACGAACAATCATTCTAGCGACTTCCCTGCCAAAATACTGATCTAAAGTCCGATTATTCACCGTGATACTGCCACCACCGCTTGCTAGAAACACTCTAGCAGATGACGTTTTTCGGCGGCCTGTGCCGTAATATTGAGAATCTGCCATAACTAACTTTCCGTTAAATATTTAAATCTTGAGGCTGTTGAGCACTGTGTGGGTGCACTTGGCCAGCATATACTTTCAATTTTTTAAACATAGCTCGACCTAATGGCCCCTTTGGCAACATACCTTTAACTGCGCTTTGTATGGTTCGCTCAGGCGCTTTCTCAATCAACTTCTCGAAACTTATTGACTTCAAACCACCGGGATAACCGGTATGACTATGATAGATTTTATCTTTTGCTTTATTGCCGGTGACCTGGACTTTTTCTGCGTTAATGACAACTATATAGTCCCCAGTATCAACATGAGGAGTATATTCTGGCTTATGCTTTCCACGTAGTCGTGAAGCAATTACTGTCGCCATTCGACCTAAAGTCTTGTCTGCTGCATCAACAATGTACCAGTCATGCTGTACTGTCTCGGCTTTCGCGCTATATGTTTTCATCTAACTCTGCCTAACTAAAATTTGGTGTGGCTATCACAAAGGAGGGCGCATTTTACAGAGCAGTCATGGTCATTTCAAGGAGATTCTGCATCTAATAAATAATAATTACTTCTCTTGGGTTATTCAAACTCAAAAGCTAGCAATTTTATCGACGCTAAATATAGATCAAGGCTGATGAGGTCTGGCCAGGTACTCATAAGATTGCATTTCCAAGAGGCGACTTCTAGTTCGTCGAAATTCAAAATTAAGAGCGCCATCTTCATATAGCAACATCAAACTTACTTCGGCTGATAAAACAAGTTTTACGCTGCGATCATAAAATTCATCAACCAAATTAATAAAGCGTCTTGCTTGATCTTCGTTTTTTTTACCCATAACTGGGACATTAGAAACCAAAACAGCATGGAACTCTCGGGACAGCTCGATATAGTCGTTTTGGCTCCGAGGAGTACTACAAATAACATTAAAATCAAACCAAACTACCTCTTTGCCCAAACGACGGCATTGGATTTGACGACTCTCGACTTCCAGCTTTACGTCTACTACAGCTTCGCTCAATAATGGGCAAAATACCTCAAAAGCCTCTGTTAAAACTTTATCAGCAGCGAAGCCTAACGGAAAATGATAGAACTCTGCCTGCTCTAAGCTACGCAAGCGATAATCTATCCCGCTGTCAACATTAATGATATTCGTATGCTGCTTTAACAGTTCAATAGCAGGAAGAAAACGCTGTCGTTGTAATCCATTCGAATAAAGCTCATCTGGCTCAACATTAGATGTAGCCACCAAAGTTACCTGTCTAGCAAACAGTAGCTCAAATAGTTTTCCTAAAAGCATCGCATCTGCAATGTCAGATACAAAAAACTCGTCAAAACATATCACGCGAGCTTCATCAGCAATATTATCAGCAACCATATTTAGTGGATTTTTCTTCCCTTTGAGTGACTTGAGCTCCGCATGAACCCTTCGCATAAAGCGATGAAAATGGGTTCTCATTTTCATTTCAAAAGGAAGGCTATCAAAAAAACTATCCATTAGGTAGGTCTTGCCTCGACCCACTCCCCCCCAGAAATATAGACCCTGGACTGGAGCTAGATCACAAGGGAGCCCAAGCTGCTTGCGCAACTTTGCAAATAATCCTTTTTTGGAGCGTACAAGCTCATCTTCTATCAGTCGCCCATAAAGCAACTGCAGTAAATCTACTGCAAGCTCTTGGGACGGATCATAATTAAATCCATCTTGCTGAAGGTCTGATAGATATCGCTGTTTCGGTGAAGGTAATATAATGTGCGTATACTCGTGTATGGATTAATTACAAATAATTTCTATTATGCGTAAACTCTAACGAGGCATAGCAAAATAGGCAACGAGGACTCATGTACTGATAAAGAAAAACTTATCTATAATATGTTTAGCATAAAGACCATTAAAAAAATATTGACCATGACCCCCTTACATCTTTGAGACTATGGCTGTTTAAGGATAAGATATAGCAACAGCACTAAATTCAATAAACTTTACGGAGATCATATCTTGCTGACTTCGACCTTATTTGTAAATTTATTATTCTTAGGCGCAGGAGTTATCGCTGGATTTTTTTTAGCAAAAGCTCTTCGTCCTGCCCAAAAGGACAACAAAAGTCAAAAAGAGCTTGCAGTTCAACTGGCGGAAACTCAAGATGATTTCAGTAATTATCAGCAAGAAGTAGCTGCGCATTTTCGCAAAACATCTGAGGTTGTATCAGGCCTATCAAAAAACTACAAAAGTCTACTTGAAAGTTTTGCTAGCGCAGCTCTTCATTTAACTACTGCTGATATCAGTCGTCAAATTATAAATTCTGCATTTGATGCGGACAAAACTATGAACCTAGTCTCAGAAGATAATTTAAAACCGCCAAAAGATTATGCCCCAAAGGCTCCAGGGGGTGTTTTAAGCGAAGAGTATGGTCTAAAAGAAGACAGTTCTTTGACAAATGCTCAGCATGTACCATCAAATAGTGAGTTAGACTGTGCCTTAGAAGAAGGTAATGATGATCCAACTTTAAATGTCAACTGACTAGTTTCGATCATATTTGCATGCAGAATAACTCATAAAAATTAGTTTTTTGGCGCCAAAATTACTACCAGAAAGACAGGAGTTCTCGGTGAAAAAAATTTATCGCCTAATTAGCTATCTTTTCTGGCCAACCATCACTGGGCTTCTTCTTGCTATTCTTATTTTTACATTTTTTCCTCAATGGATTGATGACCAACAGCAACCTATATTTACCCCTACGCCAAGGCAAACTGAGTCCGACTCGTATGGTGTAGCGGTGAAAAAAGCTTCTCCGTCTGTAGTAAACATTTATACGCAAAAAAAACTACCCCCTAATAGCCATTTATCTACTGATCCGCTTTTTCAGCGATTCTACAATGGGAGCAATCCACCAAAGCAACAAAGAATGAAATCCTCATTAGGCTCAGGTGTCCTTATGACCGCTGATGGTTATGTTTTAACAAATCACCATGTTGTGGATGGTGCAGATCAGATCGTTCTTCAACTGCAAGATGGGAGAGAAGCAACTGTTATAGTGGTAGGAAAAGATCCAGAAATTGATCTTGCGGTACTAAAAATCAACTTAGATAATCTTACCCCAATCAAGCTAGCTGATACTGATGACGTGCAAGTCGGGGATATAGTGCTTGCCATTGGCAATCCTTTTGGTGTGGGTCAATCCGTATCTCAGGGCATTATCAGCGCAACTCACAGAAAAGGGCTGGGCTTAAATATCTTTGAAAGCTTCATCCAAACAGATGCTGCGATCAACCCAGGTAACTCAGGTGGCGCCTTGATTGACACGAAGGGTAATCTTATCGGCATTATCTCTGCGATACTAGATCGTACCGGATATGCAACGGGTATAAGTTTTGCCATACCTGCCAATACCGCCCTTGAAATATTAGAAGACATTATCAAGCACGGAAGAGTCATCAGGGGATGGCTGGGAGTAACAGCCCTCCAGCTAAGACCGGGGGCAGCAAAACAGCTGGCTCTTGAGCCGCCATCAGGTTTAGTTATTACAGATGTCTATCAAAATAGTCCGGCGTTTTTTTCTGGGTTACTGCCTGGCGATATAATTGTCCGTATAAACCAGATCTGGGCAACTGACAATGACAGAGGCATGAATATAATCGCCAATTTGTCTCCAGGAGACTCGGTAAAACTTGACATACTGAGAGATGGAAAGAGAAAAATTATAAATGCAGTAGCGGGCACTCGACCAAAGGTTAACTAACTAGCTATCTGTTACCCTTATAAATAAACATTTATCGATTTTATTTGCTGAACAGTGTCTTGATTACGCTTAAAAGATATTCATTTTGCTCAGGCAAGCCAATTGAAATTCTGAGGTACTGTTTCAATCTAGGCTGATCAAAGTGGCGAACTAACACTCCTTTGTCTCTAAGGTGTTTCAGCAGCTCAACAGCATTTTTCTTATTATGGGTCACAAGCAAAAAATTAGCTGTGGATGGCAAAATAAAAAATCCTAAGTCAGCCAAAGATATCGTCAAGATTTCTCTAGATTCAATAACTTTCTGGCAAGTTTTTTCAAAATACGTCTTATCATGAAATGCAGCCGCGCCCCCCACAATCGCTAAACGATCTACAGGGTAAGAGTTAAAACTATTTTTTATTCGATTCAAAGCAGTTATTAAAGATGAGCTTCCTACCGCAAATCCCACCCTCAATCCTGCCAAGGAACGTGACTTAGATAAAGACTGCGTGACTAGCAAATTCGGATACACATCAATCAAAGTGGTAGCACTTTCTCCACCAAAGTCTATATAAGCCTCATCTATGACTACAACTGAATCTTCATTACCCTTCAGTAAAGTCTCGATAGCTGGTAACGATAACAATCGGCCTGTAGGTGCATTAGGGTTAGGAAAAATTATACCCCCATTAGGCTTCTGGTAGTCACTAATACTGATAGATAGATCTTCCGTTAATGGAACTAACTCGTAAGGCACTTGATATAAACCACAATAAGCCCGATAAAAGCTATAAGTAACATCAGGGAATAAAATTGGAGTCTGCTGTTTAAAGAATGCATGAAAAATATGTGCCAAAACTTCATCTGAACCGTTACCCACAAATACCTGTTCAGTCTCAACATTGAGCGTATCGGCGACTGCTTTCTTTAAAATTTCTGCATTGGGATCAGGGTATAAACGAAGCTGGCCATCTAGTTCAGAAATAATGGCATCTCGCACTTTTGGTGATGGAGGATAAGGATTTTCATTCGTATTTAACTTAAGTAAATTCAGATTTTTTGGCTGCTCGCCCGGAATATAAGGATTCAGTTTACCTATAATGTCGCTCCAATACTTATTATTTTCCATCTTGCAGTTGTCGCTCTTGATTTTTAGTCTTTATAGTCAAAACTCTAATCTATCTATTTTTTAATACGGTACTCAGCAGACCGGGCATGAGCTGTCAGTGACTCACCCCTTGCTATGACAGAGGCTCTTTTGCCAAGACTTGAGGCGCTATCTTCATTACACATGATCACTGAAGAGCGTTTCTGAAAATCGTACACCCCTAAGGGTGAAGAAAACCTTGCAGTAGAGGACGTTGGCAGCACATGATTAGGCCCCGCACAATAATCGCCCAAAGCTTCTGATGTAAAACGGCCCATAAAAATAGCCCCTGCATTTCGAATTCTAGGAAGCAATCTCTCTGGATCAGCAACCGACAGCTCCAAATGCTCAGGAGCAATCCGGTTAACCAACATCACAGCCTCGTCAAGACTCTCAACCAAAATAAAAGCGCCACGGCTTTCTAAAGAGGCTTGAATAATTGCAGCACGATCCATAGTAGGTAGCAGTTTTTCTATGCTAAATTTTACGCGGACCAAAAAATCAGCATCATTACTAACTAGAATTGCTTGCGCATTCTCATCATGTTCAGCCTGAGAAAAAAGATCCATAGCGATCCAGTCTGGATCGGTTGTACCGTCACATATCACTAAAATTTCTGATGGTCCAGCCACCATATCTAGTCCGACATGCCCAAAAACCATGCGTTTGGCTGTGGCCACATAAATATTCCCCGGTCCAACAATTTTATCAACTTTATGAATTGTTTTTGTACCATAAGCCAAGGCACCGATCGCCTGAGCCCCGCCCAAAGTAAAAATTTGGTCAACTCCAGCAATGGCGGCGGCGGCAAGCACCAGCGGGCTCAACTCACCCCTTGGGGCAGGAACTGTCATAACGATTTCACTCACACCGGCTACTTTTGCAGGCAATGCATTCATTAAGACCGAAGAAGGGTAGCTTGCCTTACCTCCTGGAACATAAATTCCTGCCCTGCCAAGGGGGGTAATTTGCTGACCCAGCAGAGTTCCATCTGCATCATTATAACTCCAGGATTCTAATTTTTGATGCTGGTGATAATCGAGAATTCGCTTAGAGGCAAACGTTAGCGCCTCCCTTTCAATATCCTTAATACTATCAAGTGCTTCCCTCATCTCTTCGCGAGAAACAACCAACTCTTCAATATCAGAAATATCCCTACCATCGAACTCTCTGGTATATTTTATGAGGGCATCGTCCCCTTTTCGCCGAATATCTATCAATATGTTGCTAACTAGCTGGTCGATTTTCAGGGTGGAGTCACTTTCCCACCCCAGCAACTGATCGAGCTGTAAATCGAAATTTTTACTATCTGATGATAGTTGTTTTATATGTATCGACTCTGGCGGCATATCTTAACCTACCGCCCGCTCAAGACTGTCTACTATTTTTTGAATACCTAAATATTTCATTTTCATTGCAGCTTTGTTTACAACAAGCCTAGAGCTAATATCAAAAATTTTATCCTTGGGCTCCAATCCATTTGCTTTAAGCGTGCCTCCGGTATCTACAACATCCACAATCTCATCAGACAACGCCATAATTGGTGCCAATTCCATTGCACCATAGAGCTTTATTATATCTACTTGACGGTCGCACTCAGCATAAAATTGGCGGGCAATATTGACATATTTGGTAGCAACTCTAATGCGTCCCTTTTGGGACGAAACACCAATAACCCCTGCCGTCATTAATCGACATCGTGCAATATTCAAATCTAATGGCTCATATAAACCTTCAGATCCATGCTCAAGCAGAATATCTTTTCCTACCACACCGACATCAGCCGCTCCAAACCTGACATAAGTCGGAACATCAGAGCTACGTAATATCAATAAACGTACGCCTTTGATATTTGTATCAAATACCAATTTTCGGCTCTTGTTAATTTCCTCAGCGGGTTTAATTCCTGCTTTGGCTAACAAGGGTAAGGTTTCCTGCAGTATGCGTCCCTTGGTGAGGGCAATTGTTATTTCCATACCTTCTGATCTCTAATGTAGTCCTGTGAATACCTTCAGTAAATCTAACCAGGAATTCGGCGAATTTTAGCTCCCAGCTGCTGAAATTTTTCTTCGATACACTCATAGCCACGATCAATATGATAAATCCTGTCAACTACAGTATCCCCGTCTGCAACCAAACCTGCAATAACCAAGCTTGCTGAAGCACGAAGGTCTGATGCCATTACCGGCGCAGCTTTCAAGCGCTCCACGCCTGTCACGCTAGCGGTATTCTTGTCTACACTAATAACTGCACCCATACGATTTAATTCATTTATTTGCACTAGGCGATTTTCAAAAACAGTCTCGACAATAATTGCAGAACCTTCGGCAACAGCATTAACAGCTGTTAGCTGTGCCTGCATATCCGTTGGGAACCCTGGATAAGGCGCTGTTGCAAAACTAACTGCTTTGGGTCTTTTTTCCTCCATGTCTAGCTGAATCCAATCAATTCCTGTAGTTATTGTAGCACCCGCTTCTTGCAGTTTTTTTAATACAGCATCTAGGGTCTTTGGATTTGTGTCTTTAAGCTTAATCTTACCCCTAGTGGCTACAGCTGCGGCGAGATAGGTCGCCGTTTCAATTCTATCCGGCATTACCCTATAGCTACCCTTATGAAGAGAAAGAACCCCATCGATGACTATTGTTGATGTTCCTGCTCCAGAAACTCTTCCTCCGAGGGTGTTAATACATTGTGCTAAATCAACTACTTCCGGCTCACGCGCAGCATTCTCAATTATGGTTTGACCCTCAGCAAGTGCTGCAGCCATCATCAAGTTCTCGGTGGCCCCAACTGAAACGATACCCATTGTGATATGAGCCCCTCGCAGGCGCCCATCAACACTCGCATTAATATAACCTCCGTCTATCTCAACTAAAGCACCCATTAGTTTAAGGCCCTCAAGATGCAAGTCAACAGGGCGACTACCGATAGCGCAACCTCCAGGAAAAGATACTTTGGCAACACCGTATTTTGCCAACATGGGGCCTAGAACCAAAATAGAAGCGCGCATCGTCTTTACTAAATCGTAGGGTGCAATATGATTATTAAGTGTAGTGGCATCAACATCAACTTGCATTTTTTCGTTCATGGTGACTGTTACGCCGAGACAACCAAGTAGCTCAAACATAGTAGTAATATCATGGAGATGAGGAATATTAGATACCATTACAGGGCCATCTGCGAGCAAAGTAGCTGCCAAAATAGGTAGAGCTGAATTTTTTGCCCCAGAAATACGAATTTCGCCAGACAGTGGACCGCCTCCAGAGATCAACAGCTTGTCCATTCAAAATCCTTTCTTGTTTAAAAGAAGCGCTTAAGAGGCGACCCAATAAAATATAGTGCTTAGCAAAATTACTGTAATTGCCATTCTTCTGGAGTAAATGTTTTCATATTTACGGCATGGATAAATCCGTCAGAAATACAGTCACGCAGTACCGCATAAACCAACTGCTGTCGTTGGACAGGTCTAAGGTCAGAGAAAATCTGTCCAACTACAACAATATCAAAGTGCCTGCCATCGCCTTCAACTGTTATTTCGCAATCAGGCAGATCTAAAAGTAACAGAGTTTTTATCTCAGCAGGACTCATATATATTTTCCTAGTTC
>OLHJ01000222.1_pt1 | contig 20599 bp, 22 predicted proteins | sample 1609491 | NCBI WGS metagenome assembly OLHJ01 (sample SAMN05416861, study PRJEB24817) | seawater metagenome | isolation source: Sea water | place: Canada:Atlantic | collected 2013-11
CTCAGGAGTCTCGTGGGCTCGGAGATGTGTATAAGAGACAGGGCTTAAAGCGCAGTGAGTTAAATGCCGACCCTATGGTGCAGTTTGAACAATGGTTATCTGTGGCTACTCAAACCCCTATGACGGACCCTACAGCGATGAGTGTGGCAACGGTAGGGGAAAATGGTATGCCTTCATTGCGCACGGTATTATTAAAATATTTTAATGAAAAAGGTTTTGTATTTTTTACTAATCTTGATAGCCGTAAAGCGCGAGAACTAAAGCAGAGCAATAAAATAGCCCTGCTATTTCCTTGGACCAATCTAGAGCGCCAGGTAATTGTTACTGGTGAAGCTGAGTTTGTTTCTACCGCGGAATCGCTAAAATATTTCTTGTCCCGCCCCAAAGATAGCCAGATAGCTGCCTTGGCTTCTCATCAGAGTCGCCCAATCAATTCACGCGCCATGCTGGAAGAAAAGTTCTTACAGTTAAAATCGGAGCACGAAAAAGGCATTAACGCCAAGAATCAAAAAATGAACCAGGCGGAACAGCGGGTGAAACATAAAGAAACCAAGTTGAACCAAAAACTCGGAGAGATTAATAAAGCAGAAAAACAAAATCAAGACCTTACTGCGAAACTAGAAAAACAAATTACGCATAATAAGACTAAGCAAATTGACCTTGAAAAGGCTTTAGCTACTGCTGTAGATCGATTAGAGTCTATTTCAGGACTTTCTGCTGAGGATGCAAAAAAAGAATTACTAGAAGTTTTAGAGGGTGAAACTAAAAATAATGCAGCACGCTTAATGCAAGACATTATCGAAGATGCAAAGATTAGCGCCAATAAAGAAGCTCAAAGAATTGTCATTCAATCAATTCAACGCACAGCTACTGAACATGCTATTGAGAACTCCGTTTCTGTTTTCAACATTGATAGTGATGATGTAAAAGGTAGAATTATTGGTAGAGAGGGTAGGAATATTCGAGCTATTGAAGCGGCTACCGGAGTTGAAATTGTTGTAGATGACACCCCAGAGGCTATTATCTTATCTTGTTTTGATCCTGTACGAAGAGAAATTGCACGTTTATCATTACATCAATTAGTAACGGATGGTAGAATCCACCCTGCGCGTATTGAAGATGTTGTTAGAAAAACGACCAAACATATTGAAGAAGAAATTGTAGAGGTGGGTAAAAGAACTGCGATTGATTTGGGGATCCATAACCTTCATCCGCAATTAATCAAAATGGTAGGTAGAATGAAGTATCGTTCTTCTTACGGGCAGAACTTATTACAGCACTCTCGTGAAGTAGCTAATCTTTGCGCAACAATGGCGTCTGAGCTAGGTTTAAATACCAAATTGGCTAAACGTGCTGGACTTTTACATGATATAGGTAAAGTGCCAGAAGATGAGCCGGAAGTGCCTCACGCAATCTTGGGTATGAAAATGGCTGAGAAGTTCAATGAACATCCGGAGGTTATTAATGCAATTGGAGCGCATCACGATGAAATTGAAATGACTAGTTTATTATCTCCAATTGTTCAAGTATGTGATGCCATTTCAGGTGCCCGTCCCGGAGCAAGACGTGAAGTAGTAGAAAGCTATATTCAACGTTTAAAGGATTTAGAAGAATTAGCATTGAATCACGAAGGAGTAACCAAGGCTTACGCTATTCAAGCGGGAAGGGAGTTACGTGTATTGGTAGAGTCAGAAAAGGTAGACGATAAAATGGCTGGTGAAATTTCGTTCGGAATTTCTCAAAAAATCCAATCGGAAATGACTTATCCCGGACAAGTTCGTGTAACTGTAATTAGAGAAACAAGAGCAGTAAACATCGCTAAATAATAACCAATCCTTTCGCCATGAAGAATCTAATCAACTTAGGAGAACAAAATTCCATCTTTAATCAATTTATTAAAGAAATCCGTAGTGCCAAGATTCAAAAAGATTCCATGCGTTTCAGGCGAAACATTGAAAGATTAGGTGAAATTTTCGCCTATGAAATTAGTAAGAAATTAGATTTTAGTTCAGAAACGGTAACAACTCCGCTAGGTGATTGTGACATGGAAGTCATGAAAAAGCAACCGGTGATTGCTACCGTTTTAAGAGCTGGTCTTCCATTACATCAAGGAGTTTTGAACTACTTTGATCAGGCGGAAAGCGCTTTTGTTTCCGCGTATAGAAAACATTCTACCGCAGACGATTTTGAGGTGCAAGTAGAGTATATGTCAGGACCGAGTTTAAAAGGGAAGACTCTTATTCTATGCGACCCAATGTTAGCCTCCGGTCAGTCTATGGTTTTGGCTTATAAAGCGCTGGTAGAAGAATATGGGCAACCAGTTCATGTTCATGTAGTTTCTATCATAGCCAGTTCAGAAGGTATGCAGTTCCTGAAAAAAAATGTGCGCTCAAAAGCCACATTTTGGACCGGGGCGGTTGATTCAGAAATGACAGCCCAATCTTATATTATTCCAGGGTTAGGTGATGCCGGTGATTTAGCCTACGGAGAAAAGGAATAAAATGACGCATATAGCAGGAATAGCACTTTTTGTTTTACTGGCAGCCACAAAGGTATTATTGGCCCCCGGTATTATGCTTGCCTCAGGTATGGGAACCATAGAAACCATGGTAATTACCTATGCGGGGGCATTGCTAGGAGCTACCATTTTTTACTATTTTGGAGTAGCCATTTTTGGTTGGTGGGATAAGTTAGTGGGTAACGATAAGGTTAAAAAACATGTGTTCTCCACCAAGTCACGTGCTATTGTAAAGGTGAAAACACATACGGGAATTATTGGAATAGCGGCTTTAGCGCCTATTATTTCTATTCCAATTTCAGCATTGATTATTGCTAAGTTCTTTCCTGGTAAAAATAAAGTAGTCGGCATTTTTGCTGTTTTGCTAATTCCAATTTCTATTGGTTTAACACTTCTTTCTGAACCTGTAATTGGACCATTAATCGAATTGGTGAAGAGGATTCTTCACATCCAATAAAAGTCATATGACTAAATACAATCACATTTTTTTTGATTTAGATCACACCTTGTGGGATTTTAAAACAAACTCAAGGTTGACCTTGAAAGAGATTCATACCCACTTCAGTTTAGAAGAAAGAGGTGAAATTTCTACGGATCAATTTATTGAAGTTTACGAAAAGTACAATTACAAAATGTGGGCTGATTACCGAAATGGAAAGATGAGCAAAAAAACGCTTCGAACGGAACGTTTTCGTCAATCTTTATATCGTCTGGGTATTAAGGATCTAGATTTGTCTTTCGAGATAGCTGATTTTTATGTTGAGAATAGCCCGGTAAAGAGGGCATTATTCCCCGGTACTATTGATGTGTTAACAGAATTAAAAGAAAAATACATTTTGCATATTATTACCAATGGTTTTGAGGAAATACAAGATATTAAAATGACCCAAAGCGGTTTGGCACCTTTTTTTAAAGAAATTATTACCTCGGAAAAAGCAGGAGCACGTAAACCGCATCCTGCTATTTTTAATTACTCTCTGCAAATGGCAAATGCCTCTGCTAATGAATGTTTAATGATAGGAGATAACCAATTAGTAGATATTGAGGGAGCTCAAAAAATTGGAATGGATGGTGTGTTTTTTAATCCAGAAAGGGAGAAGACCACCGTTAAGCCTAAGTATGAAGTAAATCACTTAAAAGAACTCCTAGAGTTTCTGTAGAAGTGAAATAGAATTTAGTTAAACTCGGCTAAAACACTTCGTCTACCTTGTACCTTATCATCAATTTTACACGTAACTTTTGAATCTATTGGAATAAATATATCCACTCGCGAACCAAACTTGATAAAACCAAACTCTTCACAAGCCCCTACGGTATCTTTTTCTTCTTTGTAATGAACAATTCTTCTCGCTAAAGCTCCCGCAATTTGGCGGAACAAAACCGTTTTACCGTTTTCGTTTTCTACTACGTAAGTCGTTCTTTCATTTAAAGTAGATGACTTTGGATGCCATGCTACCAAAAATTTACCTGGGTGATATTTAAAGTACTTTACAATTCCTGAAATAGGAGACCAGTTAATATGCACGTTAAAAGGCGACATAAAAACAGAAATTTGAATACGTTCTTCGTTTAAGTATTCATCTACATGCACGCGTTCAATGGCAACTACCTTTCCATCCACTGGAGAATAGATATTCCCTTCAACAGCATTAAACTTACGGTCTGGATTACGGAAAAAATACAGCACCATCCATACAATATAGATAGCGCCAAGGTCCAATATCAATTGAACAATAAAGTATTCTGAAAATAGCGAACCTAAATATACTAGTATAGAACCTACAATTAATGAAAGTATAATGCTAACGGTTCCTTCTTTGTGTAAACGCATAATTCGAATTTCGGCAAATGTAATTAAATGTCGTTATAAATTGCTAACCAAAAATAAGTAGGCCAATACTACCGGTGCAGTCATTAAAATAGCATCAAATCGATCCAGTATTCCACCATGACCAGGCATGATTTTTCCTGAATCTTTTACTTCGGCATTTCGTTTAAAAGTAGATTCCAATAAATCTCCAATGTTGGCAAATATGCTGGTTAATATAGCTATTCCTATCCATACTGGAATACTGTAAAAACCAAAGAAATGTTGCAATACCAAAGCTACAATTATGGTGAATATTCCCCCTCCAATTGACCCTTCCCATGTTTTATTAGGAGAAATTCTTTCAAATAACTTGTGTTTACCAAAAGATCTTCCAGATAAATAGGCACCCGTATCGTTAGTCCACGTAAGCAAGTAAATAGATAACGGCATTAACCAATTAAAGTTTATGGGAGAAAACGAAGGATAGATACCAATAATTAATAAAGAAATAAACGGTATAGCCAAATAGAAAGCTCCCGTGATGGTCACTGATATATCGGAAATTGCCTTATTAGATTTAGAGGCCAGAACTTGGATAACGAAGGCAATGGCAAATAGCATCCAAATAGAATAGATAAACAAAGATTGTGGAGAAGTGATTAGGTATCCTGCTCCCAAAACCAACGATAAACTAAAAAAAGCTCCTGTAATTTTAAATGGTACAGAAACCTTCTTTGCTAATTTGTAATACTCTAAAGTTCCTATAAAGGCAATAATGCTAAATAGGATTAATGAAGAATAGTATCCTAAAAATAACGATCCAATCACTATTGTGATGAATACTACACCTGAAATAGCTCTAGTTAACAATGCTAGTAGACTAGTTATTTTGAATAATGTCTAGTGCTTTAGCTTCGTCATCTTTATGCACATATAAAGAAACGGAAAGCTTAGTGCTATTCAATGTGGTTAGCATAGAATCTTGGTGATCAAACAAGTTTGCTTCGATTCCTGCTGCTGCTAATTTGGATTTTTTTAGATCTACATCAACGCTATCGTTGGATTTAAAAATACTTACCCAACCATTTTTTTCTAAATCAGTCATAGTCTTTGTTTTTATTAGTATAAAGTTACGATTAATAGGTCAATTGTAACTCAAATAATTGGTCCGAAGAATTATTTTTCTTCGGTTGTTGATGTAGTTTCTTCGTTATTAGTTGTTGCCGCTTTAGGAGCTTCAATTTCTTCTATAGGTGCAGATTCAATGGCTTTTGAAGATTCTTCTTTCGCAATTCTTTCTTTAATTACATCTGCTTCAAAAGTTCTTTTACCAAAAATGGCTTCTAAATCATCTTTAAAAATCACCTCTTTTTCCAAAAGTGTTTTCGCAAGTGCTGTTAATTTGTCTTTGTTAGCATCCAGTAACTTCAACGTTTTTTGATACATACGTTCAATCAAGTTGCTGACCGCTTTATCAATTGCTTCAGCAGTTTTGTCACTGTATGGCTTTTGGAAAGAGTAATCTTGTTGACCGGAAGAATCGTAATAACTTACATTTCCAATGGTTTCATCTAATCCGTAATAGGTTACCATAGCATACGCTTGCTTAGTTACTTTTTCTAAGTCACTTAATGCTCCGGTAGAAATTTTACCAAAAATGATTTGCTCAGCAGCACGCCCCCCTAGGGTAGCGCACATTTCGTCTAATAATTGCTCTGTAGTGGTAATTTGACGTTCCTCTGGTAAGTACCACGCAGCACCTAAAGATCTTCCTCTAGGAACGATAGTTACTTTTACCAATGGGAAGGCATGTTCTAATAACCAACTTGTAGTTGCATGTCCTGCTTCATGAAAAGCAATGGTTTCCTTTTCTTTAGGAGCAATGATTTTACTTTTCTTTTCTAATCCACCAATAATACGATCTACTGCATCTAAGAAATCTTGTTTTTCTACAGATGTCTTTTTCTTACGCGCTGCGATTAAAGCTGCTTCGTTACATAAGTTCGCAATATCAGCACCTGAGAAACCTGGAGTTTGGTTAGCCAAGAATTCAATGTCAATGTCTTTCACCAATTTTAAAGGCTTCAAATGCACTTCAAAAATCTCTTTTCTTTCTTTAACCTCTGGTAGATCTACATGAATTTGACGGTCAAATCTACCTGGGCGCAGTAACGCGGTATCCAATACGTCTGCACGGTTAGTAGCCGCTAAAATGATTACTCCAGAGTTAGAGCCAAAACCATCCATTTCGGTTAATAATTGATTCAATGTGTTTTCACGTTCATCGTTAGAACCCTGCATGGCACTTTTGCCACGAGCTCTACCAATTGCATCAATTTCATCAATAAAGATAATAGAAGGTGCTTTTTCTTTCGCTTGTTTGAACAAGTCTCTTACACGAGAGGCACCTACACCTACAAACATCTCTACAAAATCAGAACCAGATAATGAGAAAAATGGAACGTGAGCTTCACCAGCAACGGCTTTTGCTAATAAGGTCTTACCAGTTCCGGGAGGTCCAACTAATAAAGCTCCCTGAGGTATTTTCGCTCCTAAGGCCGTATATTTTTGAGGATGTTTAAGGAAGTCTACAATTTCATTTACTTCTTCTTTAGCTTCAGCTAATCCAGCTACATCTTTAAAAGAAACTTTAATTGAATCATTTTTGTCAAATAGCGTAGCTTTAGATTTACCAATGTTGAAAATCTGACTTCCTCCACCGGCACCACCGCCCATTCTACGCATAATCAAAAACCAAAAACCGATTAATAGCGCAATTGGAAGTAAAATCTCTAAAGCTCCACCAAACCAATTTTCTTGTTTAATGTAGTCGTATTTTAAGCCATTGTCGTTTGCAAGTTGCTGAATATCTTGTCCGAAAAAATCCGCCTGAGGTACGTTGAAAACATACTGGGGACCTCTAGGCATAAAAGAATTTTCATCCGATGGAGCGGGAGTTTTTTTGTTTTTAGAATGCTCTTCCTTTTGCAGGGCATCTTCCGTAAGATATACTTTACCTAGTTCGGAATTTATGATTTCTAAATGATCAACATCTCCGGTAACCACCATTTGTTTAAACTCCGTAAATGTAATGTTTTCTGGTTGTGGTGTCCAGTTAAAGAAATTGATACCAATTAATCCAATAGCAAAAATGGCATATAGCCAATAAAAATTGAATCCACCGTTTGGTGATTTTTTGGCACCCCCGCCTTGAAACGGATTTGTGTTCTTTTTGTTAGGTTGATTGTTGCTCATTTATAGTTTTATTGGATTTCAGTAATGTTTGTAATTTTTCCATCTGCCCAAAGATTCTCTAAATCAAAATGCGAACGTTCTTCTTCTTGGAAAATATGTACCATTGTGTCAAAATAATCCATCAAAATCCAGTTAGCCTCACGGTAACCTTCAATATGCTTAGGTTTTTCTTCCACCAATTCACGTGTAATTTCTTCCACACTATTTGCGATAGCTTGAACATTGGTGTTGGAGGTACCAGAGCAAATAATGAAGTAATTAGCATAAGCGTTTAAAACTTCAGTAAGGTCTACAATAGAGATGTCTAATCCCTTTTTTTCTTGCATACCCTTAACAATAGCATCTACTAAATCGGTGTTTGAATTGGTCATTGATTTTTTGGACATCAAAATTTTAAAAAAAATTGTCCGCAAAGATAACTAATAAAGAGGATTCTAATGGTTTTAATTTCGGATAAAAAGCATTCCTTTATTTGGATGTGAATCCTTGAATTTATTGGCTATTGATCGCAAATAATTTGGAATAAATAGCTCTAAATACTGTTTAAAAAATGTTAAATTTGGCGTTGTTTTGGAACTAAACCGTTTAACAATCACTTTTATTTTGGAAACACTATTTACAGGAAAAATTCAACATTTTAAGGATGAAATTGGCTCTACAAATAATTGGGCATCCCAAGAATTGAAAGCTACCAAGGTGATTGAGGGTACGGTGTATAGGGTAGCAAACCAAACCAATGGAAAAGGACAAAGAGGAAGGGTTTGGAGTAGTGAAAGAAATGTAAATATCCTAAGCAGTTTTGTTTTTTATCCCACCTTTATAAAATCTGAAAACCAGTTTGTTTTGGTTCAATTGGTATCCTTGGCCATAAAGGACCTTCTGTCTAACCATGTCATAGACACGGTGAAGATAAAATGGCCTAATGATATTTACATAAATCACATGAAAATTGCGGGGGTTCTCATAGAGTCTACAATGAAAGGAAGTTATCTGGCTAGCAGTATTTGGGGAATTGGTTTAAATGTGAATCAGCGACTTTTTGAAAATGCACCAAATGCGACCTCGTTAATTCTAGAAACAGGGAGAGGGTTTAACCTAGAAATGATATTGTCAGAACTTTCCTTTCATTTGGAAAAAAGGTATTTACAAGTAAAAAAGAATTTAAACTCTTTAAACCAGGAGTATGGCGACTCATTATACCGAAAAGAAGAAATATGTGACTTTGAGTTGGGTAATGAAATTCACCAATTGGTAGTAAAAGGAGTGGATGAGTCCGGCCAGATTATGCTGGAGGACACGTTTGGAAGGGTAAATACATACGGGCTTCATCAAGCCCGTATGGTAATTTAATCTATTGCTTGTGGAAGGTTTTCAGCTAAAGTGTCGAAAAACTGTTTCAACGGTTTTTGAACCATGGCTTTCATAAACATATTTACATCTCCCTCAAAAACGAAGTAACTGTTAACAGCAGAATCACCATTGATGTAAATGGTGAGACTAAAGGTAAATGGATTTTTTCCATCCGATTCAAGAACAATTTGATTGGGGACAGAACTTTCTTTTATCTTCATTCCAATAGAAGATAAATTCTTAATCCCAAAACGACAGGTGTCTTCCGTAGATTTCCAGTACTCAATACGATCTTGAGGCATTAATTTCTCAAGATTATTTAAATCTAATAAAAAGTCGAATACCTCTTGAGCTGATTTAGCAACATCAACTTTGGTGCTTTCAATGGTCAACATAAGCTATACTTTAGGAGTCCAGTTAGAAGGGTTTTCACGCCAGCTTTTTAGAGAGTCCAATTGATTTGGTTCTACCAAGTTACCTTTGATGGCTTGGTCAATTAGTGTGTTGTAATCGGATAATACATGGTGATCACAATCTGCTTCTATAAAGTTTTGAGAAGCTACATCAAATCCGTAACTAAATACCGCAACTAATCCTTTTACAATTAACCCTGCTTTACGAAGAGCTGAAACTGCTTTTAGCGAACTGCTACCTGTAGATATTAAATCTTCAATAACTACAACAATTCTACCTTCCTCATACACACCCTCAATTTGGTTACCCAAACCATGGCCTTTTGCTTCCGGTCTAACGTAAATAAAAGGTAAGTTCATTTCTTGAGCTACTAAAGCTCCAATTGGAATACCTCCAGTTGCCACCCCCGCAATGATGTCTGGTTTGCCATACTGCTCCTCAATCTTTTTAACAAATTCATGACGTATAAACGTACGAATCAGAGGAAAAGATAAAATCTTACGGTTGTCACAATACATTGGAGATTGCCAACCTGATGCCCATGTAAAGGGATTTTTCGGTTGAATTACAACCGCTTTGATTTGTAGTAAAAATTCTGCTACTTTGAGCGATGAATGATCTTTCAGCATAACGGCAAATGTATAAAGTTTTTGTAAACAAAACTCCTATTGTTTTAACGGATAATATGGAGATTTCCATAAAAAAGAAATGTCAAATTGTTGCTTTTAAAAACGGTAAACAATTGGAGCAAATGGTGTGGGAGTTAGAGCGGGGTAAATCTAAGTTACCTATATATGTTACTCACTTTGATTTAGATGAGTTATGGACGACCTTTGTACATCAATTCAGATATGTTCATGCCGCTGGTGGAATGGTGTTTAATGACCAAAATCAGTTTTTAGTTATTTATAGAAACGGGAAATGGGATTTGCCTAAGGGACATCTTAAAAAAGGTGAGCGTCCCGAATACGGTGGTATGCGAGAGGTCGAAGAGGAATGTGGTGTACATAATTTAAAGGTGGTGGAGTTTCTTGATGCTACGTTCCATATGTATGATCGAAATGGCCTTGTGTTGAAAAAAACCTTTTGGTACGTAATGCATACGGATGCCAATCAAAAGTTGACGCCTCAAATCGAGGAGGGGATTGATTTGGTGGAATGGAAAACCCAAAAAGATATAAAGGGGATGAATAAAAATTCGTATCCCATTGTAAAACGATTATTGAAAAAAGGAGCCAATCGTATTATTCCTTAATGATTTCATAACTTCTACGCTTGGTTTTTTTTGCAAATAAAATAGCGAAATCGTCTACAATATCCATTGGGCGCTCTGCTGGCGATTGTAAAAAATACCCATGTTTATCTAGCAGATAATACACAGGAAAGTTCCAAATTTCATATTCTTTTAGCGAAGCGTAATCTTTGTCAATAAACAAATATCTTAGGTTAGAGCTCTCCTTAGGTAGGTTTTGCATTTCTAGCGAATCACGGTCGCAGATTACAAAAACGTAATTTACTTTTGAATACTTCTTTTTGATTTGAGAAGTTACGATGACATCTTGTACACAGGTTCTACTTTTTGAGTTGATAAAACCTAAATAGGTATACCGACCTCTAAAGTCTGTAAGAGATTTTAACTCTCCTTGGGTATTCAATAGTTTAATAATTGGAGCTTCATTTCCGCGTTCAAACCGGTGTTTTTTTGACTGTATTGAAAAAGCCGCATTCTTGATTTCTGAGTAGGGACAAAAGTTAGCCATTTGATTGATGACACTAGGCCATGTGGTAACCGAAATCTCGCTAATTGGTTTTGGATGCATGCTATAGAATAGTAATGCAAGGTTCTGTACTTCGGGAAGCAGAAATACGGAGTCTTCGGAGATGAGGCGTTTTAGTTGTTCATAAACCTGATATTGAGTAACTGCTTTTTGTGTTTTGGGTAAATTCTTTTTGAAATAGTTGTATAAACGCATTCCGGTAATACTGGAAAATAGGTCTAGATAATTATCTTGTTGGTATAGAATCTCTTTCCCTTTAAAATAATGATCAAAAATTTCTTTGTGTGATTTGCCCGTTTGAAGCATGGCTTTTGCCTTAAAATACGTGTAGTGATGTAAAAAGAAGGTGTCCGTTTTTAAAATTGCTGCGTATTGAATTTCTAAAGAATCAAAATAAGGGGAATAAAGAGAAAGAATTTTTTGCCCCAACTGAATTTGCATTTGATAATGGGCAAAGTTTAATTCTAAGTTTTGATAGTCAAAAATGGTAGCGGTATTGGTAGGATGTTTTAGGTATTTAATTCCTGTACGAAGAGGGACTTTTTGATTGTCCGCATTTTCAATGGGTAAAAAGTTAATCTCTATTATTGTATTGGGGTGAACCTTTATTGGAAATTCGCGCATTTCAATACGAATAATTAACTCCGTAGGCTTTTCTATCTGAAGCTGTAGATTATAGTTGCCACCATCACTGATGTCTTTCTTAAGTAAAAGTTCTAAGTCAGAGGAAATTCTATTCGAGTAATGAAGGACTTCAATTTCTTCGTTGGCAAAAAATGCGGCATTGCCTGTTATTTCCACATTTTGAGAAATTACAATAAATGGAAAGAGTAAAAAAAGAAAACCGAAAAGTTTCCTTTGCATTAGATTATGGCTTTTGGAATAAATTGGCTAATATCTCCATTATACTTTTTGATTTCTCTTACAACGCTAGATGATAATGCCGAGTATTTAGGCCGACTCATTAAGAAAATGGTTTCAATTTCAGGAGCAAGTTCTAAGTTCATTAAACCAATGTTTCTTTCATATTCAAAATCCATAGCTGTTCGTATACCTCGTAAAATGTATTTAGCACCAACAGATTTACAAAAGGTAACGGTTAGACCAGAATAAATTTGAACAGAAACTTTTGGATAATTGATAAAAACCTGCTCAATTTGAGCTTTTCGTTCTTCAGCTGAATATAAATTTTTTTTACTAGAATTGGTTCCGATAGCCACGATGATATTATCATACAGATCAATTGATCTTAGAATGATATCTTCATGACCCACGGTTATGGGATCAAACGAACCAGGAAAAACAGCAATGGAACTCATAAAGTTTACTTTTCTAAAATGGTAAAGTTAACGGATCCGTAACGTCTTTGTTGTTTAAAACCAGTAATATTTTCAAAACTGTGATGCGAATCATGTTCAATAATTAGCCACCCACGGTCCTCCAATAAATTACTGTTCATAATATATTCGAATAATTCGTCTTGCCCATCCATGTTATAGGGTGGGTCAGCAAAAATTAGACGAAAAGTAGCAGTGGAAGATTCTACAAATTTTTTTGCATCGGATTTAAAAATGTTCATTTGGCTAAAATCTAACTCTCTAGCTGTTTTTTTAATGAACCGAATGCAATTGTAGTTTAAATCAACGCTGGTAATCGATTTAGCTCCACGTGAGGCAAACTCATACGACATATTTCCTGTGCCTGAAAATAAGTCTAATACAACTAAGTTCTCTATGTAGAATTCGTTGTCAATTACGTTAAACAGGCCTTCCTTTGCCATGTCTGTGGTAGGTCTAACGGGCAAGTTATCCGGGGCCACAATGCGCTTGGATTTATATTTTCCGTGAATTATCCGCATTGTAAATCAAATATGGTACTAATTAATTTTTCTTCTTTTTTTGCATCCATTTCGGTGTTGGCTTTCGCTTTCATACGGTATATAAATTTGGAGTATTTCTGAAAGGCAATGGCAAGCTCTTCCATTTGGGTATATGCTCCGGCCAGATTAATTTTTGTATGTTGAGGAGATAGCGAATATTGTTCTATGGCGTAATAACAATAGTATAAAACATCTTCCCAAGATCTTAATTCATAGGAGTTAAAGAGAAGCATATTCTTGCCGGTAAACAATGAAATGGTAAACTGATTGGCGTGAAAATGAATAAATGCTTGAGAACCTTCTTCTTCCAAATAATAAAGATGATAAATGGAAATTAATGAAGCGTAATGGTGACTAAAATCGATGTGTCCAATTTCAGATTTTAATTTGTCTTTTAACTCTAAAGAAATGGGGTAGATTATATAGCTCTCTATTTCGGGAATGAACTTGTTAAAGAGGATTTCTTTGTCGGTTATTTCAAAATTTGGTTGGATCCAATCTGCTTCTTTTCCTTTTTCAAAAAATCGAGCAGGCACAATGGTGAATCGATTAGAAGTGCAATAAAATATGTTTTTGGAAGCTCCTTTTAAGTGATCTTTTGAGTTTGAATTACTTATAGCTTTAATTAAAGAACTTGCATTAAAAGGTTCTATGGATTCAAATAAATCTATGGCAAAAAGCTCTCCACTTTTAGGGTCGGAATAACCCAAACTAAGCATCTCTTGGTCTACATGAATGGCTGCCGAATACAAAGAAGCAGCTTTGAAATCAAAGCTGCCTCCTGTTTTTGAATATGTTACTGCTGGTTTAATAACCGCTTATTTTTCTTCTTTCCAGTTACCCGAGGTAGTTGGATCTGACATGGACCCAACACGCATCACGTCATTTTTATCAAATGGGGCGGCATCACTTATTTCAAACACTTTTACCTTCGCCCCAGAAGAACGAACAATCTCACCTGCGTCAATATTAAATTCTACATTTTCTGTGTGAGGTACATATCTTAAATTGGCGATATCTAATGGGAATTTTTTATCACGAGTCTTCATGTATTCTGCATCAAATGCAATATCCATTGCCGGTGTTGGTACTGTATCTCTACTAATAATGCCCATTTCAATTGCCAATGCTTCTTGGCCTACCAAACTATCTGGTAAGTTACCATCTTTTACAATAATGGTAACAGAGTCGTTAGCTAAAAATGCCATCAAGGTATCCATACTTCCACAAAACTCATTGTTCTCTTTTTTGTAGGTTAGCTCAATTTGACGTAAATCTTTGAGAGATTGAATAACAGCAGCATATCTTCGTTGCTTTTCTTTTTTGAATTGAATAGGTTCGTCAATAGAGTTGTAATTTTCAACAATTAAATACCCACTTATTACGACCAATATTCCAGCAACACCCAAAGATGTTTTGTTATTTACTTTGCCCAACGCATTAAGAATGGTGATTAGTCCTGCTATAGCTATTGAAATGGTAGCCACAATGAAGTGTGAGTTTTGATCTTCTTTAAGACCAAAACCAAGCATGCTAATACCTAATAGAATAATAAACGCCCCTGGGGCAAACTTTGAAATGTTTTCCTTCATAATATTTAAAACCTAAAAGTGCTCGTTTTTATTTGAACGCGCACAAAACTACAATTTTTTTTTATCGGATTCATACCTTGGTGGCGATGATAAATTCAATTTAATTTGTCTCAAAATTTGTTTGCAAATTGAATATTGATCTACATAAATCGTTCCCATTTACGCCAACTCCCGACCAGTCGCGAGCATTGGAGCTCTTAACCCAATTTTTAAATTCCAAAACACCCTTGCAACTATTCGTATTACGCGGTTATGCTGGTACTGGGAAAACGACAATATTGGCGCATTTGGCTAAAACTTTACAAATTGTTAACAAAGTAGTGCTTTTAGCGCCTACTGGAAGAGCGGCTCGAGTGTTATCATCCTACTGTGGGCTGCCAGCCTACACCGTGCATAAAAAAATATATTGGTTAAAAGAAGAAGGGGCAGGAGATATGAGTTTTGTTCTTCAGAATAATAAATTCAAAAACACTTTATTTATTGTAGATGAAGCTTCTATGTTATCCACCGGAGTGGGCATAGAAAGAGATGTATTAGAAGATTTGATGCGTTTTGTGTACCGATCTCCTGGATGTAAAATTCTATTTTCTGGTGATAATGCACAGTTGCCTCCGGTAGATATGACGTATTCTCCAGCTTTGGATCATCAATATTTGACTGATCGTTTTCAGGTAGATGTCATCCAAATGGAGCTTAATACCGTGGTTAGACAATCGCAGGAGTCGGGTATTTTATTAAATGCCACTGAACTTCGCAAATCTTTGCAGTCGGGTGAATTTCAAATTAAAATGACTCCAAATACTTCGGATGTGATTTCGATTAATGGCATGGAATTGCAAGAGAGTTTGGAGCAAAGCATAGGAGAGTTTGGTATTGATGATGTTTTAATTGTAACCCGATCTAATAAACGAGCGAATCAATTTAATCAAGAGGTTCGTAACCGTATTCTGTTTAGAGAAGACAATATTGAAGCAGGTGATGTTTTAATGAGTGTGAAAAATAATTACCATTGGCTTAAAAAGGAAGAGAATAAGGATGATTTTATAGCAAATGGGGAAGCTTTTGAAATAAAAAAAATTTGGGGTAAAGAGGAAATGCATGGTTTTCAATACGCGGATGCGAATGTTCGATTTTTAGATAATAGAATTCCAGATCTGGATGTGAAAATTTGGTTGGATGCTCTAATTACCGAAGGTCCTTCTATGCCGCTTAATGATTTACGTAATCTCTACTATAAGGTCTATCATGAATATATTGACTTAGGTGAAGGTAAGAAGGCTAAAAAAAGTGCTTTAGAGGATTCTTATTATAATGCTGTACAAGTCAAGTTTAGCTACGCAGTAACATGCCATAAAGCACAGGGAGGGCAGTGGTCGGCTGTTTTTATTGATCACGGTTATTTAACAGATGAATTGATAGATGAAAACCTGCTGCGCTGGTTTTACACCGCCCTTACACGAGCTTCCCAAAAAGTTTATTTGGTAAACTTTAATAAACACTTTTTAAAATCCAATTAACAAGTTGAAGGGTTAATGTACTTTTGTATTCATGAAGGATTGGTTTTCGAATTTGCTTTTTAAAATTTACGGTTGGAAGTTGGTAGGGGTAGTCCCTAAAGACATTAAAAAGTTTGTTCTAATAGCTGCGCCACACACCTCCAATATGGATTTTTTTCTAGCTATGCCAACCATGTGGAAATTAGGCGTTCCAGGTAGGTTTTTGATAAAAAGGGAACATACTGATGCCTTTTATGGTGGGTTAATTAAGTCCATGGGCGGAATTGGAGTAGATAGGAAGAATCAAAGTGCAGAATTTGTAACAGAGCTCAAAGAAATAGTGGGTGCGAGAAAAGAACTCGCGATGCTTTTTACTCCTGAAGGAACTCGAAAAAGTGTTAAAAAGTGGAAAACGGGTTTCTATCGCATTGCACTGGCAGTAAATGTTCCCATTGTTTTGGCCTATGCAGACTATAAGCTCAAAGAAGTTCATATTGGACATGTGTTTTATCCATCCGGAGAGTTTGAAAAAGATTTTATCTATATGGAAAAGTTCTTTTCTTCCGTCTCAGCCAAATATCCTGAAAATTACAATCCCCAGATATTCGTAAGAACCAAATAAAAGATAGGTTTTATTATATTTGAGTGGTAGCTAATTTTGTTTTGGATAATCCCTTGTAAATCAGGTTAAAAAAAGGTTTTTTATTCTAAATAAAATAGCTATTTTTATCAGCTATTATTTGGAGTCAAATAAACCTTGCAATTTTTAAATAAAATATCGTCTTTAATTTTGATATGTTTTGTTCTCTTTGGAACGAAGCTATCTGCATTTGAAAGGGATTCGAAAGGACCAACGTCTTCAAAGGTGGAGGATATTAAGGTGTCTCAAACTTCCAATATTACCGTATGCTTTAATGAACGAAATAATGTGAGCATTGGTTTGGTTATTGAGAATCTAGGTTCAGATACCATTACAAACTTGCAATTGGGTTGGTTTTTAGCTTCAGACCAAATGGGTAATACGAGTTGGACTGGTAGTCTTCCTCCAAATGGTTCGCAGGTTGTTTCTTTAACTAACGTTCATTTTTCAGCAGGAGGGAATTATACATTAAAAACCTGGGCTCACCTTTCTTCAAGTGATGTTAACCCTGCAAATGATACGGCCGTAATTAATGTACTGGTAGATTTTCCTTTTAACTTGGATGTTATAGCAGACACCATGGTTTGTAAAAATGAAGTGGTTAATTATAATTTGCCGTCAGGTTATACTTCCTACAATTGGAGTACGGGGTTAATTGGTAAAAGTCAATTGATTAGCTCTTCCGGCAGTTATAGTGTGACCGTAACGAATACCTTAGGATGTACTTCGGTAGATTCCATGGTTTTGGGTAAGTTTGCTTCTCCGGACGCCTTGCTGCCCGATGATACTATATTATGTACTGGAGAAATTTTGGCACCGCCAGTTTCACCTAAGTTTGTTTCATACAATTGGGATGGCGGAGATACCATTTCCAATATTCTTATTCAACATGAAGGGGATTATGTACTTAGCGTAATAGATACTGCTGGATGTTCTTATACAGATACTTTAAGCGTGCAATATGCCGCACCGCCTGTTCCAACCGCACCTACCCAAGTTTTTATTTGTGATGGTGATTCTGCCTTAATATCTGTTTCAAATTCATTTAACTCCTACCAATGGAGTACAGGAGCAACGGGTAATAGTATTTCTACTACTTCTGCGGGTATTTACTACATTACCGTTACTGGAGTTAATGGTTGTTTTGGTTTTGATACGGTTCAGGTATTGGTAAACCCGCTACCTAGTATATTTTTCTCGGATAGTTTAATGTGTAATAATAACCCCTTTGTATTGGATATCGGATGGTATTCAGATATTAATTGGTCCAATGGAGATACCGTTCAAAGTACAGTGATTTATTCTCCAGGCTCATATACGGTAACTGTAGAGGATCAAAATGGATGTCAAAATTCGGATACTGTAAGTGTAATAAATCAAAATGTAGTTTTAAATTTAGGTCCAGACACCTCTATTTGTGGACAAGATGGTTATAACAGATATTTGAGTGGGTATGATACTTATTTATGGAGTAATGGATCTACCAATCCTGTTCATGATATGAGCGCGGGTGGGTTATATTCTGTAACTGTTTCTGAAAATGGTTGTTTCGTAAGTGATGAAATTATTGTGAATAGTATAGAGCAACCATCCGCTTCATTTATTTACGATATAAATAGCACTACGGTTGAGTTTACTAATCTGTCAAATGCGGCAACAACTACCCATTGGAATTTTGATGATGGTGATACCTCCACCATAATTGATCCTATTCATACTTTTTCAAACTTCGGGGTATATGATGTTATTCTGACTAGCCAAAATATATGTGATACGATTACCTCCGTGCAAAGTATAGGAATTTTTCCTGTGGCTACTCCAAATCTTTCTGTAGAAGATAACTTAAAAATTTACCCAGGGTTAGCTACTAATCATATTAATTTAAAATTGGGTTTGAGTGATTTGAACGAAGTGCGTTATATGATTTATGATGCGGTAGGAAAGTTGCTGGTATCACAATCCATTTACCAACCTCAAGTAGATCAGGTGTATAAGGTAGATGTAACTTCCTTTGCAGATGGTGCTTATTTCTTTAAGGTGGTAGGTGCAACCGGTTTAATTGGAGTTAAGCAATTTCTAAAGCAGTAGTTTAACTAAATTTACTTTAATTCTAATCCCAATTTTTGTTCCCATTCTTTTAGTTTCGGATGAGTTTTAGCAAAGTGATCAAATTTGTCTCGATTGGTATATAAAATCTTCTTGGCTTTTGTCTTACTGATTTCAGTAGTGAAACAGATATGACTGTTTTTCATATTCTTCTTTAAATAACCAAGAACCCCACCAGATAGTTTGTTGAACTCCAGTTCATTGGTTTCGTTTCTGAAAATTATGTGAATGGTTTTACGGTCTTCAAGTAATTTAGGCTCACAATTGGCTAAAATACTTGAGGAGAATCCTCCTAAAGAAGGTTTCATTATTTGGGTATATTTTTTCCAAAATTGGGTAATGGTCTTTTGGCTTACTTGAGCATCTCCATGGTAAACTTCTTCTTTGGTTACTTCTTCTACCTTTTGAGTTTTAATCCTGATAATAGATTTTCTTCTTCCTACTTTTCCAGCCTCTTTACTATAGACCATTGTAGGGATTTTCACATGCCTAGAATCATTACTGGTAGGAGGAACAGATTCCTTTTTAGATCTCGGTGGAGCAGAATTCTCTGTAAGGTTTTTTTGGGGAGTTATAGATGTCGATTCGAGGGTTGAACCTATGCAACCCTTGTTTAAAGTTTCTTTAGTTAAGCCTTGAACAAATAAAGGGAAATCACGAAAGGTTTTTAATTTTTTTTTTCGTCCATATTAGATATAGAAGAAAGTTGCATCATGCAAATCTCTACAAGCAGTCGTTGGTTTTTGGTTGTTTTATATCTGAAGTCTACATCCGAAAGTAACTGCAATGCATTCAATAAAAAGGGTTTACTGCATTTTTGAGATTGTTCTAAATAGCGAGGGCGTAATTCATCACTAGTTTCTAAAAGCTCTTGGGTATGCTGATCCGAACAAACTAATAAGTCACGTAAATGAGCCGAAAGTCCAACAATAAAGTTATGGCCGTCAAAACCTTTTTCGAGTACTTTATTGAATAGCAATAAACTTTCGGAAGCATTATGGTCTAGAACGTGTTTTGTGACTTTAAAATAAAACTCAAAGTCCAGAATATTTAAGTTTTCGATTACGGTCTGGTAAGTTACATTATTACCTGAAAAACTAACTATTTGATCAAATAGAGAAAGTGCATCACGCATTCCTCCATCTGCTTTCTGCGCAATAGTGTGTAATGCAGTTTCCTCAGCCGTTATTCCTTCCTGTTTCGAGATATATTGTAAGTAAGAAACAATATCATTAATCCCAATTCTTTGAAAATCGAAAACCTGACACCTAGATATTATGGTGGGTAAAACCTTATGTTTTTCGGTAGTTGCTAAAATAAAAATAGCATGTGCTGGTGGTTCTTCTAAAGTTTTTAAGAAGGCGTTAAAAGCGGAAGCTGATAACATGTGAACCTCATCAATAATATAGATCTTATGGGATCCAATTTGAGGCGGAATTCTAACTTGGTCAATTAGTTGACGAATATCTTCCACCGAGTTATTAGACGCGGCATCTAGTTCGAAAATATTGAAGGCAAAGTCCTCATCTTCAGAAATTTCTTCTTTTAGGTCATTCTTATTTATCGTTTTAGCCAAAATCCGGGCAGTGGTTGTTTTACCAACTCCTCGGGGACCTGTGAAAAGAAATGCTTGAGCTAGATGATTACTAGAAATTGCGGTTTTTAAAGTATCTGTAATAGACTTTTGTCCTACCACACTTTCCCAATTTGTTGGACCTGTCTCTTATACACATCTCCGAGCCCACGAGACTCCTGAGCATC
>OLHJ01000225.1_pt1 | contig 20454 bp, 18 predicted proteins | sample 1609491 | NCBI WGS metagenome assembly OLHJ01 (sample SAMN05416861, study PRJEB24817) | seawater metagenome | isolation source: Sea water | place: Canada:Atlantic | collected 2013-11
ACGAGATGCTCAGGAGTCTCGTGGGCTCGGAGATGTGTATAAGAGACAGTCTATTGTTAAAGAAGACGTGGGTACGGTAGTTGGCCCATTTATTAATGGTGAACGTTTTGAATTGGTGAAAGTGTTGAAAAAGTCTATGCGTCCTGATTCGGCAATGGCTAGTCATATTTTAATGCAATCGCAAACGGGAGACCTAAAAGCAGTAAGAGCTCAAATTGATAGTTTGAAATCTGCAATTGAAGGAGGAGCTGATTTTGCAACTTTAGCCACTGAGTTTTCGGCTGATCAAGGTTCAGTAGAAAAAGGTGGTGATCTTGGATGGTTTACTGAAGGACAAATGGTACCTACTTTTAATGATGCTTGTTTTGAAGGTAAAGTAGGTGATCTAGTTGTTGTTAATTCTCAATTCGGTGTTCACTTAATTAGTATTACCGATCAAACGGCATTAAAAGAAAAGGTTTTGGTGGGTGTTGTAGATAACACTATTGAACCGAGTCAAAAATCGTATGAATTAGCTTACAATGCGGCAAGTACATTCGCTATTACTAATAATACTGCCGAAGCATTTTCTAAGGCATCTGCTAATATGAATGCAATTGAAGCTCCAAGTTTACGTCCAAACGATATGACTGTAATGGGAAGGCCAAACACAAGAGAGGTTGTTCGTTGGGTATTTGAATCTGAGGTGGGCCAAGTTTCTGAAGTTTTTGAAGTTGGCTCTCAATTCATGGTTTCCTTGGTTACTGAGTCTAGAGAAAAAGGAATTCTACCATTGGAAATGGTAGAAGACGATGTGCGTCAAGCAGTAATTAATGAAAAGAAAGCGGAAGCTTTAATGAAAAAAATGAATGGTTCAAGTCTAGAAGAGGTTGCTTCTAATTCAGGAGGTTCAATTCAACCAGCTAACGATATTGCATTTAGCTCTTTTAGTATTCCTGGTTTAGGAAACGAACAAAAATTATTAGGTGTAGCGTTTGGCTTGGATGCTAACACCGTTTCTCCTGCAATCGAAGGAGATAGAGGAGTTTACGTAATTAAAGTGAATAGTAAAAATATTCCTGCTGAAGTTCCTGTAGCTGAAGGTACTCGTCAAGGCTTAATGGCAGCTTTTGCTAGTAGAGCTAGCTATGAGCCTTTTAATGCATTAAAGAAGAACTCTGTAATTGTAGATAATAGGTACTCTTTCTTCTAAGAAAGGAAATGAAATTGTAAAAAGCCGTGAAGTGATTTACGGCTTTTTTTATGCCCATTGGTTTCGAAAAGTAGTTGATTTATTATGTATGTTTACCTTTAAATTATTGAAAATGGCAAATAGAAAACTACTTATTGTAAGTACCTCAACAGTACATGGTAAACCTTATCTTTCATATGTTAAGAATGAAGTGAAGTCTCATTTTTCTGGTTGTACGGAAATTGTGTTTATTCCATTTGCGCGACCGGGTGGAATTACTTGGGATGGTTATACAGAGGTGGCCAATAAATTCTTTAATCAGATTGGCATTACGGTAAGGGGAGTGCATCAATTTGATGATCCTAAAACGGCCATAGAAGAAGCTCACGGGGTTTTTACTGGAGGAGGAAATACATTTGTATTGTTGAATGAAATGTATTCTCAGGGCCTTTTAGATCCACTAAGAAGGAAAATTGCTAACGGAATGCCCTACATGGGAACTAGTGCTGGTAGTAATCTTACCGGAATGACCGTCAATAATACCAATGATATGCCCATTGTTTACCCTCCGTCATTTGACGCTTTAGGTGTGATTCCATTTAATATTAATCCACATTATTTAGATCCAGATCCAACTTCTAAACATATGGGGGAAACTCGAGAAACTAGAATTAAAGAGTATTTGGTTTTTAATGAGTTACCCGTAGTTGGTCTTAGAGAAGGTTCTTATCTAAAAGTTACAGGGAATGATATTCAGTTAGGAGGAGAATTGTCAATGCGAATGTTTGAAAAGGGAAAGGATGCCTATGAAATAAATCCTGGAGAAGATGTTTCTTTTTTAATGAAAGGTAAAAGTAGAATTGACTAAAATTTAAGCGATGAAAATTGGGGTGTTATTATCTGGAAATGGCGTATATGATGGTTCTGAAATTCAAGAATCTGTATTTAGTTTATTAGCCATTGCCGAAAACGGAGGAGATGTATTGTTTATGGCGCCCAATGTGAAACAAATGCATGTGGTTAACCATCTTTCTGGAGAAGAGATGCCCGAGGAAAGAAATGTGCTCGTTGAATCTGCAAGAATTGCACGAGGAGATATTGAGGATTTAGCCAATATTAGTGTTAAGGATTTTGATGCTTTGGTAATTCCTGGTGGTTTTGGAACTGCAAAAAACCATACTAATTGGGCCGTAAAAGGTCCCGATAGCGAAATAAATGCTGAAGTTAAGGAACTCGTTCTGGAATGTGTAAAAAATAAGAAACCAATTGCAGCTTTATGTATGGGACCAACCACCGTTGCCAAAGCTCTTCAGGGTACCGAATTTCATGCAAAACTTACAATTGGATCAAATTCAGAAAACTCACCCTACAATATTAAGGCAATATCGGATGGGGTGAACGCCACAGGCTCAATTCACCAAGCGTGTACAGTAAAGGAAATATGTTGGGATGAGAAATTGAAAATTGTAAGCGCCCCATGTTACATGATGGAAGCTTCAATTTTAGAAGTACGTAATAATATTAAAGAGGCAATAAAAAGGTTGTTTTCAGTTATTTAGTTCGCGAGTTAACCTAGGTTAATTAATCATTAATAATCTTGAGTTGAACTGAGATTGGTTTGGATTGAATTGATTTTCAGCTTAATTTCGTTAAAATAAAGCAACTATTATGAAAATCTCTACTTTACACGTTAGCCTATTTCTATTATTCATGGTAACCACTATTTCTAGTTTTTCCCAGGATAAAATCTACAAAAAAAATAAAGATGTAATTCTTTGTATTGTCACGGAGCTAGGTGATGAAGAAGTAAAGTACAAATTAGAGGATAATCCTAATCTAGTATATGTGCTTAGTGTAGATCGAATTGATAAAATTGTTTTAGCAAGTGGCAAGGAGATTTCATTTGAAGATAGTTTTAACGATTCTGAATTATATGCGGATCAAAAGAAAAATGCGTTTAAAATAGGAATGTTCTCGCATTTAACCGGTGCATTTACGGTAGGCTATGAACGTTCTCTTAAACCCGGACAAAGTATTGAGACGAGTATTGCCTTTATCGGTTTGGGTAGAGATAATTCAGGTACCAGAGCACGCGGAGCCACTTTGAAAGCTGGGTATAAATTTATTTCAACTCCTGATTTTAGATTAAAAGGAATGCGTTATTCTCATTTATTAAAAGGGGGGTATATTAAACCAGAGGTTGCCTTTTCATTCTATCAAGAAGATTTTTATAATTATAATCAATTTGGTTCAAGTGGATTGAGTCGCGAAAATGTGGTGTCTACTGCCTTGTTGTTGAACTTTGGTAAACAATGGGTAATGGGTGACATTTTTTTAGTTGACATTTATGCGGGAGTAGGTTTTGGCTTTGATAACATGGAATCTATTATGGGAGATAACATGTATTATTATGGGGAACCCAAAATGCACTATGGTTACATAGTTGGTAGTAACGTTCCATTAGCTGGTTCACTTGGTTTTAAAGTAGGCTTTTTAACCAAATAGTATTTTAAAATTAAATTTTTGAGAGCTCCGTTTATTCGGGGCTTTTTTTGCTTATCCCAAATCATGACTAATGTTAGAATTATAGCGAATTGGATTATCTAATTTTGCCCGCGTTATGAGTACACGTTCTGTTGAAATTATGTCTCCAGTTGGGAGTTTTGAAAGTTTAAGAGCTGCATTTTTGGGTGGCGCTGATGCGGTTTATTTTGGTATTGAGCAACTAAATATGCGCGCTAGATCCTCTATTAACTTTACTACCGAAGATTTGGTGAAGGTTGTGGAGCTTTGCCATGAAAATGAAGTAAAGGCCTTTTTAACACTAAATACCATTTTGTATGATCACGATATCAATCTGATGAAAAAGATTGTGAAAACAGCAGCCGATAGTAACGTGGATGCTATAATAGCCATGGACCAAGCTGCAATAAGTTATGCCCATAGCTTAGGAATGTCAGTGCACATTTCAACTCAAATTAACATTACCAATATTGAGGTTGTTAAGTTCTACGCCAATTTTGCCAATGTAATGGTTCTTTCACGTGAGTTAACCCTACAACAGGTTAAATCCATCTGTGATGCCGTGGTAAAAGAAGATGTTCGTGGGCCCAATGGTGAGTTGGTAAAGATTGAGGTTTTTGTTCATGGAGCTTTATGTATGGCCGTTTCTGGTAAATGTTACTTGAGTTTGCATACGGCTAATTCGTCTGCTAACCGTGGGGCGTGTAAACAGAACTGCAGAAGGACGTACGAAGTAAAAGATAGCGAGGGGAACGAATTGATGGTAGATAATGAATACATCATGTCTCCAAAAGATTTATGTACCATTACTTTTATTGACCAAATTATTGAAACAGGAGTTAGTGTACTAAAAATTGAAGGACGTTCTAAAGGTCCTGATTATGTAAAAGAAGTAACCGCTTGTTACCGTGAAGCCGCAGATGCTGTAGGTGCTGGAACATTCACCTTCGAAAAAGGAAAGGAATGGGAAGAGCGTTTAGATAATGTGTTTAACCGTGGATTCTGGGGGGGGTATTTTCTTGGGAAAGAACTAGGAGAGTGGACGGATGAAGATGGGTCGAAAGCAAAAAAACGAAAAGTGTTTGTAGCAGATGGGGCCAAATATTACGGAAAGATTGGTGTAGCTGAATTTAACATGCGCAACGGTGAACTTTCCGTAGGTGATAATATAATTATTACGGGACCTACAACTGGTATTGTTGAATTTAACATTGAAACATTGGTACTGGATGAGCAACAAGTAGAAACGGTTAAAAGAGGTGATAATTTTACTTTTCCAATAACTGAAAAAATTAGACCCGCTGACAAGATTTACAAAATTGTTGATGCATGATTCAATTAGTTCAGCATCGACATAAATGTATTGGTTGTAATGCCTGTGTAGAGGTAGCTCCAGAGTACTGGCGGATGAGCAAAGCAGACGGTAAATGCTATCTGCTTAAAGCCAAACAAAAGGGTGATTTTTATATCGTGAATGCGCCTGATTTTGCGTACGAGGAAAATGTGCAGGCTTCCAAAAACTGTCCGGTAAATATTATTACCGTAAAGAAACTGTAATTTAACGGTACTTTATCTGTAGATCCTCGTCATTATATAACATTAAGTAGTTGTTGTATCTGCTTTCTGATATTTTTCCCGCCTCTAACGCTTTTTTGATAGCGCATCCAGGTTCATTTATATGAACGCAATTGTTGAATTTACATTCCCCCAGATACTTTTCCATTTCAATGAAATAATGCGCCAAATGTTCCTTGTCCATATCAATCATTCCAAAGTTTTTTAATCCAGGAGTATCTATAAGTCTAGCTCCAAAATCAGTAAAATGCATTTCCGCAAATGTGGTGGTATGGCGTCCTTTTTCATTGTAATCAGAAATTTCATCTACCCACAACTCCAAATCACTGTCTAAAGCATTTACTAAAGAGGATTTACCTACCCCTGATTGCCCCGTAAAGAGTGTTGTTTTATCCTTCATTAACTCTTTCAACTCTGGAATTCCTTTGTCAGTAACGGCCGAGGTGGCAAGCATCTTGTATCCAATAGGTCCATAAATTCCTATTAAATCATCAAAGCGGTCCTCTTCCTTTTCTTCGTAAATATCGACTTTATTAAACGCCAGTATTACCGGTATATCGTATGCTTGAGCGGTGATCAAAACTCTATCTAAAAATCCAAGAGGTGTTCTAGGCATAGCAACAGTTACTACCAACACAATTTGATCAATATTTGACGCAATTATGTGCGATTCCTTGCTCAAGTTAACTGACTTACGAATCAGGTAATTTTTTCTGGGAATCAACTCCGTAATTACAGCTTCATCTTCATCAATGTTTTTTACCAAAACTTGATCTCCAACTGTAATTGGGTTGGTGGAACGGATGCCTTTTATACGAAATTTACCCTTTAGTCGAGCTTCAATTGTATCTCCATTATCTAATCGAACTTGGTACCAGCTCCCTGTTGATTTAATTACATACCCCTGTGTCATAACCCGTTTCTGAATGAACTTCAAAAGTACGTTATACCAAGGAGTAAAAAAGCCACTTTGAATCTGTATTTTTGAAGCCTAGAATTTTTCATTATGTCGATATCCATAAAAAATATTACTAAGGTTTACGGTCAACAAAAAGCACTAAACAATGTTTCTTTTGAAATTAGTGAAGGCGAAATTGTTGGTTTTTTAGGTCCTAACGGAGCAGGAAAATCTACCATGATGAAAATTATTACTGGGTATTTGCCGCAATCCAATGGTGAAATTAAAGTAATGGGATTGGAAATGGCGGAAGACTCTTTGGAGTTAAAGCAGCAAATTGGTTATTTGCCAGAGCATAATCCTTTGTACCTGGAAATGTATGTTTGGGAATTTCTAGAATTTGCGGCTAACCTTACCGGAGTTAAAAACAGGAAGGAAAGAATCACAGAGGTTATTAAGTTAGTAGGGCTTGGAAAAGAACAAAACAAATTGATTGAAAGTCTTTCCAAGGGATATCGTCAAAGGGTTGGGTTGGCTCATGCTATTTTACACGACCCAAAAGTGTTAATTCTGGATGAGCCAACCACTGGGTTGGATCCCAATCAAATCGTAGATATCCGAAACCTAATTCGTGAAATTGGAAAAGATAAAACGGTGATGCTATCTACACACATTATGCAAGAAGTAGAGGCTATCTGTAGTCGTGTAATTATAATCAACGAAGGGAATATTGTTGCTGACAAACCCATTGAAAATATTAGTCAAGTTTCTGAAAGTCATAAGGTGGTTAAAGTTCAGTTTGATAAATCCATCGATTTGGGAAAATTTAGCGCAATACAAGACGTAATTTCGGTAACGGAGGTGGGAGCTTTTACTTATGAGTTTAAAACTGCTTCGGATAAAGAGGTGCGTACCCACATTTTTGGGTTGGCAGTTGAGCTTGGTTTGGTTGTTCTAGAGTTAGCATTAGTAGAAAAACAATTGGAACAAGTTTTCCACGACCTTACTCAAAAGAAATAATAATTTCCATGAAGAACACCCAATTAAAGATTGGCTTTAATTTAATTGGTAAATTTTACAACCCTATCAAACGATTAGTTTTAGGAAATACCCCGGAGCAGGTAATTGCCTATGCCGTTTCAAAAATAAAACCCTCGGGTAATGTTTTGGTGATTGGAGGAGGTGGAGATAATACCAGTTTAGAATTATTGAAACTTGAAAATGTCAAATCTGTCACGCTGATTGATATTTCATCTGTTTTATTGGATGTAGCTTCACAAAGACTAAGGCTTCATGCTCGTTATGCCGATGCGCAATTGGAGAAGGTCTCCTTTTTAGATTTCCAAACTAGTTCGAAATTCGATTGTATTATTAGCCCATTTTACCTTGATCTCTTTGCCGACCAAGAGATACTTGACAATATTAAACGATTCAATGAATTGTTGAATGTCAATGGAAAAATTCTGGTTATTGACTTTTCTAATAATCAGGATTCGAGTAAGAAAGGTCGCATTATAATCGCTTTTTTGTATGCGGTGTTTTTTATAATAACCAGATCATTTCGATTTAGAATACCTCTTTACAAGCCGCTGTTTCTATCGGTTGGATTTGAACTTTCGTATAAGGAATTCATTAAAGGCACGTATCAAATACTTTCTTTTAGAAGGAAATCAGAACTTGAGCTATAGTAATAACCGAAAATTGAAAAACCATAGTACCTTCCAATAAATACGCATTGAAAAGTGGGGCGTTGTATTTTTTAAATTTTTCTAAAATGTATATGGTCCATACATGAGAAATAAGGATGGCTAATAAAACGGCTATATTTAGAATTTCGGTATTTAAATATTGAATTCCAGTAAGTAAAGAAGCAATAACAAGTAAAGCTATAGAAAGTTTCAAGGCACGTTCTTTTCCAAATAAAATGGGTATGGTCTTTAATGACCACTTTTGATCAATTCTAATATCTCTGACATCAAATGGAATGGTAATAGCTAGAATAAAAAGCAAACGCTGAAACCCCAAAAGGATGAGGTCGCTAATTCCAAATTGATGCAATAGCAAGAGGGGAATGGTAGAAGTAGTCAAGGTAACCACAATAGAAATGGCATATATTTTTATTCCAGGTATATCTCTAAGGCGTTTCCATCCGCTCTGTGTGGGAATGAGTGGGAGAGAATAGGTGATTGAAATGACTCCTAGAGGAATAAGGAACTGAAATATTTCTTTAGATAATTGAAAAGCGAAAAATGTAGTTCCAATAAACCCAATGACTAAAGAAGTCCTGGCAATTTGAGGGGTCTTCTTAACTGATTTTTGTGCTTGTGAATATTCTAAGGGTAGGGTTAATCGCAATCCTGCTAAGCGGTGAAGCGGATAGAGAAATAAAGTAGAAAAGAATAAAAACGCTACATAATTCCAATCAAAATGATAACTGCCAACGGTAAGATACGTAGCCATGGTAATAGCTAAAATGGGAATAGAAACGTATCCATTACTATGCGCCCAGCGAAGTAGAAATAGTTTAATTGGGTTGTTTTTCTTAGATTGAGAATGTTGGTGCTTGTGTGAATGCACTTCAGACTTCTTAATGAAGTCTGGCCGATGATCTTGACTATTTGGTTTCATTTGCAATTAGAACACCCAGGAACGTCCCCACGGCACTACCCGCAAGTGCGTGAAACGATTTTTTTATTCTCGCCACCTTTATAAAGCCTTCTTGATAGGCTTGTTGAGCTAAAACTTCGCTTGACCTTGATTCCGTTTTTGTAATTTTCACCGGAGATACACCTGATGCTATGGTATAAACCAAAGGTACCGCTGCCACATAGGCTCCATCACTAAGTAAATAACCAAAAATACCTCCAACCACAACTCCTCCTAGGGCATTAAATTTTGGTTTGTAAAATTTTCTGGCGTCTTGTTCACCTAAAATAAAATAATGCATCTCTAAAGGGGTAAGTAAATATTCTTTTTCTTCATTTATTTCATATAGCGTGTCAATTTCTCCGGTGGAGTAACGCACATCAAAAATATCGGAAGATTCAAAAGATTTAGATTTCACCTTATTCTTTTTGCTTACATCAATTTTTGTATTCATGACATTGCTATCGGTTACTTTTCCAATAACCACGCTCCCATTTAAAAAGGTCAGCGTATCTTGGGCATTAATATGACTTCCAAGCAACAATAGAAAACAAAAGAAAATGATGGGAAATTTATACATTAATCGGTAAAAAAAATTTCGTCAAAGATAGCTTAATTGGGGTATAGATAAAATCAATCGAAAGTTGTTTGAATTTTGAATTTTCATCGCTTTAATAAGTTTTTTAAAGACCTTTTAAATGTTAATTTTGTTGACTTCAAAAAAATGGAATAAAATTATAATCGCTTTATGGAATATAGAAATTTCACAAGACGTCACGTAGGTGTTAACGAACACTTCGAGGGTCAAATGCTTGATTACTTAGGGTATAAAAATATTGAGGACTTAATTGAAGAAACCATTCCTACCAATATTCGATTGGGAGGTCAGTTAAAAGTTGGTGAAGGAATGAGTGAGCTTGAGTATGGAAAACATATTACGGCTCTAGCGAATAAGAATAAACAGTTCCGCTCGTATATTGGAATGGGTTATTACAACACGATTACGCCAGCTGTAATTCAACGAAATGTATTTGAAAATCCAGGATGGTATACTGCATACACACCTTATCAAGCTGAAATTGCTCAAGGTAGATTGGAAGCGCTTTTGAATTTCCAAACCTTGATTGTTGATTTAACCGGGATGCCTTTAGCTAACGCAAGTTTACTTGACGAGGCTACTGCAGCTTCTGAGTCTATGCTAATGTTTTTTCATTTAAGGTCTAGAAAACAGGCTAAAGCGGGAGTAAATAAATTCTTTGTAGAAGAAAACATGTTTCCTCAAACCATAGATGTAATTGTTTCGCATGCAAACGCATCTGGAATTGAATTGGTGATTGGTGATTATTCTACTTTTAAGGCTGATGATTCTTTCTTTGGTGCTATTGTACAATATCCTTCTGCTACTGGAAACGTGGCCGATTACAAGGAATTTGCAAAATCAATGAACGAAGCTGAAATCAAGTTAGCTGTAGCTACTGATTTATTGGCTTTAGCGCAATTAGAAGAGCCTGGGTCTTGGGGTGCAGATTGTGTTATTGGTAACTCTCAAAGAATGGGTGTTCCTGTAGGATACGGTGGGCCTCACGCAGCGTTTATTGCCACTAAAGAAGAGTATAAAAGAAATTTACCAGGTAGAATTATTGGCGTGTCTCAAGATGCCGAAGGTCGTCCGGCTTTTCGTATGTCTCTGCAAACTCGTGAGCAACATATTAAAAGAGAAAAAGCAACTTCAAACATCTGTACCGCGCAAGCTTTATTAGCTGTTATGGCTAGTTTTTATGCCGTATACCACGGACAAGATGGAATAAAATCAATTAGTTCATATATTCATTCTAAAGCAGTATCGCTTAACGGAGCAATTACTGCCGCAGGTTACGAATCATTGAATGACGCTTTCTTTGATACGCTTTCTTACAAAGCAACAGACGCTCAAATTGCTGAAATCAAAGAAAAGGCAGAGGCTAAGGAAATCAACTTACGTTATTTTGAAGGTGGCTTTGGATTGAGTACCGATGAAACAATGACCATTGAAGATATCAATGATGTGATTGAAGTTTTAGGAGGAACTAAAGTTGACTCCCTTGCAGATTCTTCTGAAATCCCTGCTGGTTTGAAAAGAACTAGTGAATTTATGACGCATGAGGTATTTAAATCTTACCATTCGGAAACCGAAATGATGCGTTACTTAAAGAAATTAGAAAATAGAGATATGTCATTGACACACTCTATGATTTCTTTAGGTTCTTGTACCATGAAACTAAATGCGGCTAGCGAAATGATGCCGCTATCTCACCCAGGATTCTTAAATATCCATCCTTTTGTTCCTACAAATCAAGTGGAAGGGTATTTAGAAATGATTAATGAATTGGATAAAGATTTATCTGATATTACTGGATTTGCTAAAATGAGTTTCCAACCAAATTCAGGAGCTCAAGGTGAGTACACTGGATTGAAGGTGATTCAAGCTTACCATAAAGACAATAACGATTTAGATCGTAACCTATGTTTAATTCCAGCTTCCGCGCATGGTACCAACCCTGCATCAGCAATTATGGCCGGAATGAAGGTAATGATCATTAAAAGTTTGGAAAATGGTAACATTGATGTAGATGATCTACGTGAAAAAGCAGAGGCTAATAAAGATACTTTAGCCGCTTTAATGATTACTTATCCAAGTACACATGGAGTTTATGAGGCTTCTGTAAAAGAAATCATGGACATTATTCACGATAACGGTGGATTAGTATACATGGATGGTGCAAATATGAATGCACAAGTAGGGTTAACTTCTCCGGGTTATATTGGTGCAGATGTGTGTCACTTGAACTTACATAAAACATTTGCTATTCCTCATGGTGGAGGAGGGCCTGGAATGGGGCCAATTGGTGTAGTAGAAAAGTTAGTTCCATTTTTGCCCAATCATAAAGTGGTTGAAGTAAGTGGTGATAAAGGAATTCATGCAGTGAGTGCCGCTCAATTTGGTTCTGGATTAATTCTAGCTATTTCTTATGGGTACATAAAAATGTTAGGTACTTCAGGATTAGAGAAATCTACCAAAGTGGCAATTTTGAATGCAAATTATATGCGTAAACATTTTGAAGAAGCTGGTTTCGATTTGCTTTACAAAGGTGAACGTGGTTGTGTGGCGCACGAAATGATTGTAGATTTCCGTAAGTATAAGGCAGATGGAATTGAAGTAGTGGACGTTGCAAAACGTTTAATGGATTATGGATTCCATGCGCCAACAGTTTCTTTCCCCGTGGCTGGAACTTTAATGATTGAACCTACAGAAAGTGAGTCAAAAGCAGAATTAGACCGTTTTGTTTTGGCGTTATCTTCTATAAAAAAGGAAATTGAAGCAGTAGTTGATGGATCAGTGGATAAATTGGATAACGTATTAAAAAATGCACCACATACTTCAAGAATGGTTTCTTATGATGATTGGACAAAACCATACTCAAGAAAAGAGGCAGCCTATCCGGTAGATTATTTGTTAGATGCTAAGTTTTGGCCTCATGTACGTAGAATTGATGATGCGTATGGTGATAGAAATTTAGTATGTAGCTGTTTACCTGTATCAGCCTACGAAGAAAATTAAATACTCAAGAAAAAGAGCGGTGTAATTACCGCTCTTTTTGTAATTAGATAACTTATGAAATTGAAAAACTACTTTTTATTAACTCTTGGAGTAGTGGTAGGTTTTGGAGCAAATGCCCAGATTGGCGAGTTTACTCAAAAGTCGTACAGTACCCCAAATCAAGACTACCAAGAGCAACATGTAAATCCAAATAGATCATCGGCTCGTTCAGTAGATACTGTTTGGTCCAATGACTTTTCCGATTCCACCCTTTGGAATTATCAAGGTGGAATTAACGAATGGCGAATTACATCGTCTTTATCACAAAGTTTAATTGGTCAAGGATTTGATGCATCCCTGATGTCAACCTCTGCTGGTAATTTTGCTTTTATCGATTCGGATGGTGCTGGAAACGGACAGACGCAAGATGCAACCATTGATTATATAGGGCCGGCCATTGATTGCGGAGCTTACCCTAATGTACAGCTGGTATTTGAAACTTATTTTAGAACATTTCAAGATCAAAGAGAAGTTATTATTTCTGGTGATGGCGGTTCTAGTTGGGATACTTTGCAAGTATTAACACAATTTGGAAGTGGAATTACAAGTCCTAATCCTTACCTAGAGGTGGTTGATATTTCTGGCTACGCAGGTGGTCAATCTAATGTGCTTCTAAAATTTAGGTATATTGGGTCCTTTGATTGGTTTTGGGCCGTAGATGACGTTTCCATTGTTACAGTTCCAAATAATGAGTTGGAGCTGGTACAGGAATTTTACAATGGAACCACAGATGATTCGTATCAAAGTTTTTACACCATGATTCCACTTAAACAGGCAGATTCTATGGTGGTACAATTTGGAGCAGAGGTAGCTAATAATGGTGTTGTTTCTGACAGCACGGCTAAAATAGCTGTAAATGTGACTTTTAACGACTCTAATTCCGTTCATTCTGATACGGTAATGATTGATACTCTTTTACCTGGAATGATCCAGCTGGTAGATTTTATTAATCCCTTTGTGGCAGACAGTGGTTTAGGTAGCTATGATATAAAGATGGAGGTTTTTTCAGACTCAACCGATGCGCTTCCTCGAAATAATGTGATAGAAAAATCTTTTGAAGTTTCGAGTTATCAATACCGTAGAGATAATGATACCGTTAATTCAGACAATTGGTTTAACGCGAATAACACTATGGAAATGCTGGTACGTTTTGAGGTTTTTAAAACAGATACTGTGGTAGCCGTATCTACCTATTTTCCTTTCAACTCCATTACCGGAAGAGGTTTAAATGTGGGGGATTCACTTTCTTACTATGTCTACAAATCCAATGATTTAGAAAACCCTGTTTCTGAAACTCAAAATTACATTGTGACTGATAATGATGTAAACACTTGGGTTACTCTTCCGTTAGCTAATGAAGAGTTAAAGCCTGGTTTGTATTATGTAGGGTTTAAAACTCATGGGAATAACACCTCAGTAGGAACAAATTCTGGACTAAACAGTACAACGGCTCCTTTAACAGTTTTGGTACGAACAGATGCCGTAAGTTCAAATGACCCTTGGAATTTCACAACCGTTTTCACTCCATTTGTTAGAATGTTTACGAAAGTGGATAGTGCTTGTGTGGGTGTTAATATTGGCATAGATTTTAACGTGGTAGATTCTTTAGAAGTGGGTGAAATTAGTGCAAATGTTACCGGAACAGGAGCTGCGCCTTTTAATTATTTATGGAACGGCCCTAATGGTTTTATTTCTACGGCTCAAAATATTTCCGGTCTTACTGAAAAAGGAATGTACAGCTTAACGGTAACAGACATTTTTGGTTGTACCGGAGTTGATTCGGTATTGGTAGATGGTTCCGTTTTTGTGAATGAGTTAAATCCTCAATTTAACTTTGTACTTTACCCGAACCCTGTAGAAAACAATTTGTTTATTTCTGGGAATATAGAAAAGGCTGGTGTTTACAATGTGCAGATTGTCTCTAGTACTGGAAATGTGGTGATGCAAGATGTCAAATTTGAAACGCAGAACGTTCATTGGAATTTGTCTACTCGTTTATTTTCTCCGGGTTTGTACTTTGTAGTCATATCAAAAGAAGGGAAAAGAGTCGGTTCAACGACATTTGTTAAAAATAATTAGATATTCGATAGCATCTAGAAAAGCCTACTCCAATTCCAGAGTAGGCTTTTTTATTGACGAAAAATTAACAATAAAATGAGGTGCTTTTAAGTTAAATATTCCCATTATTCTGCTAATAATGGTTGGAGCATTTAGTTTATAGGGTTATATTTGGGGCCTGAATAATTAAATTAATTAACAAGTTATGAAAAAAACATACCTAGCGGGATTGTTACTAGCTGCGTCTAGTGCTTTTGCCCAAGTCGGTGTACAACCGGATTTAATAAGAATGGATGGGGAATTCGCCCAGGCTTCTCAAAGAGCTGCAAAAGTATCAGCCTATGACGATACAGTGTGGTTTAATAGTTTTGATACTGCTGCTGATTGGACAATGACAGGTGGTGGTTTAGTTACAGAGGGATGGCAAATCTCTAACACAGCAGGGACAAATACTGGTACTTGGTATTTCCAAAATACTAGAATTAGTTCAACGACCGGAGGTAACTACGCTGTAATTGTTCCTTCAGATCCAAATGCACCAACTTTTAACCAAGCAACAATGGTTAATTCAACTGCAATTGATATTAGTTCTTTCTCTGGTCAATTAGTTCTTTCTTACGAGAAGTATGGTGCTAGATTTGTGGATACTCTGAGAATTGAAGTGAGTAACGATAATATGACTTGGCTTCAATTAGATGATAACTCTGATTTCCCGATTAATTCTACGGCTTCTTCTTATATTTTACCTAATCCAACATCTGATGATTTATTCATTCCTTCTTCTATTGTGAATGGTGATTCATTATACGTTAGATTTAATTGGGATGCAAATTCAGTTCAACCAGGAATTGGTTACGGATTCTTTATTGATGATGTATTAATTGCTGATGTTGCTGAAAATGATCTGCAAATTGATCAAACTGCGTTTTTCCAAGATGTAAGACTTCTTTACAGCTGGTACTTTGGTGCTATGCCAGAAAGACAAGCAGCAGCTGATACTTTATCTTTTTCTGCTACTTATATTAACAGAGGTAAAAACGATGCGCCTAATTCTCATTTAGAATTGGTAGTTTCTGGTCAAGATTCTGAAACTTTATTATCAGCAATGTCTAACACTCCTGTTGGTCAATTAGGTGATACTGCTAGAACTGCTGATTACGTAATGGATCAAGGTAAAGGTACTTATACTTTTACTTGGAATATTCTTTCTGATTCTGTGGATAATATCCCAGATAACAGTACTCGTTCGGTAGATTTGGATGTTACGAATAATGTATATTCTATGGCGCCATATCCTCTTTCTGCTGCAAATGCATTCGGTAAAGGTGGTACAGCTACAAGTGAGTATGTATTAACTCAAGATTATTATTTCATGACCACAGATACCATTAACGGTATCGGTATCGCTTTTGATTCAGATTGGTCAAGACCGGGTGCTTCTTTCCAACTATCTTTAGTTGATGCTAATGATGTGGCAGTTGCTGAAACTGATTATTACACAAGTACTCAAGAAATGATCTTGGATTCTGTAATTTATTTCCCAACTGTGGCACAATCAGAAATTGCACCAGGAAGTTATTCTGTAAGATTTGAGTTATTTTCTAATGATTCATTGTTCCCAGTTTCTTGTGTTGATCCAGTTTCTCCAATTGAGCCTGCTCCAACAGGAGGTTTCTTCTCTAGAACTACCTTAAGTTTTGGTGGGTCTAACTATATTGAAGATATGGTTTACATTACTGTAAAAAATAACGATAATGTTGTATGTGATGCAACTGCTGCTGTTTCAGGTACTGTAGAAGATCAAGATACTCCAGGATATTTAGGAGCTATTTCTATTGACGATGTAACTAAAATGGAAGGTCCAATCTTTACTTATTCTTGGTCTGGTCCTGATGGCTTTTCTTCTACGGATAGAGATTTAACAAACCTAACAAAACAAGGTGTTTATACTGTTGTTGTAACTGATGTTAACCGTTGTACTTCAACTCAAGATTTCACTGTTGGTGGAAACGTGGGTGTAAACGATATTAACTTTGAAGGTGATGTGAAATTATTCCCTAACCCAAATAACGGTAACTTCCAGTTATCTTTAGAAGGTGTTGAGGCTGGTGCTTACACTATGACAGTTAAAAACGTATTAGGTCAATCAATGTTAGTTAAAAACATTAGCATTGCAAGCTCTCATACTGAAAACGTAGAGGTTTCTAACTTATCAAAAGGTATCTACTTCGTAGAAGTTGAAAATAACGCAGGAAACAAAACTGTTGTTAGCTTCATCGTGGAGTAATTAGAATAATAAATTCTGAAAACCTCAAGGGCATTTGTTCTTGAGGTTTTTTTTTGTCAAAAAATGAGGTGTGGAATTCGTTGAAGTATTAAGGTTAAGAAAATGAAGATTACTTATTTCGCCTTTTCACGAATAGACTTCATGAAATTTGAAGCGTAAATGAAATCAGTCAACTCTTTGTTTTCTGTATTAAGAATCTCAATTTTATTACCATCCCAATACTTTTCACCTTGATGTAAAAACATGATATTGTCGCCAATTTCCAGTACAGAATTCATGTCATGAGTAATAACTATTGTGGTAATGTCATACTCATAGGTTATTTCGCTAATAAGTTGGTCAATAAGGATTGAAGTTTGTGGGTCTAACCCTGAATTAGGCTCATCACAAAATAGATATTTAGGCTTCATTGAAATGGCTCTGGCAATCCCAACACGTTTCTTCATACCTCCTGAAAGTTCATCAGGAAAAAGTGTTTTTACTCCATGAAGGTTCACTCGGTCTAAACAGAAATCAACTCTGTCAGACATTTCCTTATCTGTTTTATTAGAGAATACGCGTAGGGCAAATTTGATATTTTCCTCCACGGTCATGGAGTCAAATAATGCTCCCCCCTGGAATAAAAAGCCAATGCTTTGACGTAATTCTGCCTTTTCCTTTCTTGTCATGTCCCAGAAACTCTGTCCATCATACTCCACAACACCAAAGTCGGGCTTTTGGAGGCCTACAATGCATTTTGTAATGGTAGTCTTACCAGAACCACTAGCGCCAATAACAAGGTTGTTTTTACCCTTTTGAAACCGAAAGGAGATATCTTCTAAAACAGTTTTCTCTCCAAACGACTTCTTAATATTTCTAACCTCGATCATAATAGTAATAATTGGGTTAGTAAATAGTTTAATGCTAAAATCACAATACTACTTTGAACAACAGATTTCGTGCTGGCTTTTGCAACTTGAACCGACCCTCCTTGTACATTGTATCCAAAAAAGGCAGGAACGGAGGTAATAACAAAAGCAAATACCACCGACTTAATCATACTGTAGGCATAATCAAAAGGCTCAAAGTCGTATTGTATTCCGTATTCATAATCATAAGGGGTCATGGCTCCAGTTCCTACTCCAGCAATAAATCCTCCGCCAATAGAAAGGAAAATACTTAAGGTTATTAAAAAGGGATTTAACAACACAAGCGCAATGATTTTTGGTTGGACTAAAAAGCTTGCGGAATTAATTCCCATGATTTCAATGGCGTCAATTTGTTCTGTTACGCGCATGGCTCCCAGTTCGGAGGATATACTGGATCCAATTTTCCCCACCAAAATTAAAGCAACAATGGTTGGCGAAAATTCTAAGATTACAGACTCTCTAACCGCAAAACCTACGGTGTATAGAGGAATTAATCCCCCATCAGTATTGGAGGCCGTTTGAATTGTAATAACGGCTCCCATAAAAAAGGAAATAATGGCCACAATGGGTAGAGAACTTACTCCCAAGTTGATCATTTCGTCTAAAACATTTTGACGAAACATCTTCCATTTTTCGGGTTTAGAAAAAACCTTGTTTAAGAAAATCGTATATGCACCTAAGCTGTATAGAAACTTCATTTAATTAGTTTCAGAACTCCTGTTAGAATTCTATCTAACGAAAGTATAATTCTACATCAAATAAATGGTTCATTTAACAATTTTGTACGAATAATTTAGTGTTAATTGCGTTTAACTAAGTGTTATAAAAATTTAAAATCATTTTAGAATTTATATTGTTTTTTTATTGAACTTTGAGCCGAATGAAAAAAGTACAAAGCCTTGTTTTAATTGGACTAATTTGTATCGGTAGCATTACTTTTCAAAGCTGTAAAGCGAAGAAAAATTGTCACCCTCCATGTCCAACATGGCAAAAAAAGAAGCCAAAAAGGTAACATGCAATCAGAACAATTTCTTGAAAATTTAAAACTTCATGTGCCAGAGCTGGCAGTTCCTTTAATATGGAATTTAATTAAGGATTTTGATTTTACATTGACGGTTACCAATGAACGGAAAACCAAACACGGTGATTATAGGATGCCCTTAAAAAAAGGTGATCCACATAAAATTAGTGTGAACGGAACCTTAAATCCTTATGCCTTTTTGTTGACTTATATACACGAAATTGCTCATATGCATACTTTCGAGATTTACGGGCGAAAAGTAAATCCTCATGGCAAGGAATGGAAGCGAACCTTTCGTAATATTGCAAAACCATTTATGAAGAAAGAGATTTGGCCTAAAGATGTAAGGATTGCTTTGAGGCAGTATTTTATTAATCCCAAAGCAAGTAGTGCAGGGGATGTTAATTTAACACGGGTGTTAAGATCTTATGATGTTTCTAATGATATTCATCTCGAAGATATTCCAGCAGGTGATGTGTTTAGTATGGATGCGAAATTGGAAAGATTATTTGTAAAAGGAATAAAAAGGAGAACACGTTATCTATGCATGGAAGTTTCTACCAATAGGGAGTATACCGTACATAGTTTAGCGAAAATATATTTACCAAACTAGAATGAATAATAATTACGTAGTCATTATGGCCGGAGGAGTCGGAAGTCGATTTTGGCCTAAAAGTACCGAGAAGAACCCAAAACAGTTTTTAGATGTGCTAGGTGTTGGACGAACATTAATTCAATTAACCTATGATCGTTTCAGTGCTTTTATACCTGATGAAAATATTTTGGTAGTAACCAATGAACAATATGTTGGATTGGTTGAAAATCAGTTGCCTAAAGTATTAAAGACAAATATTTTGGCCGAACCGGTTATGCGAAATACAGCGCCATGTGTAGCTTATGCGGCAAAGAAAATTGAGTCTGTTAACCCAGCTGCGGTGATGATTGTCACCCCAGCGGATCATTTAATTTCTAAAACTGAGGTTTTTAATGAGGTGATGCAAAAAGGGTTGCAACATGTGACTGAGCATGAACATATTTTGACTATCGGTATTGAGCCAGATAGGCCAAATACGGGGTATGGTTATATTGAATATGCGAAGGGTAGAAGCAATCAAGAGAATATTCCAGTACCTGTTCAACAATTTAAAGAGAAGCCTAATTTGAGTACTGCCAAAGAGTATTTAGCTAACGGAAATTTTAGTTGGAATTCCGGAATGTTTTTGTGGAGTTTGAAAACCATATTAAAAAGCTTTAAAACAAATGCCGCTGATGTTTTGCGCTGTTTTGAAACTAGTGAATTGGTTTATGGAACCAAGAAAGAGTTGCCATTTATTGAAGAGGTTTATAGTAGCTGCCCATCCATTTCAATTGATTATGCAATTCTTGAAAAAGCAGAAAATGTTATGGTCATAAATACGGATATTGGTTGGAGTGATATTGGTACCTGGGTATCTCTTCAAAATCATATAAATAAATCTGTTAAAGGTAACTTTATTATTTCTGGAGATGTTTTAATGGAAAATTCTACGGGAAATATTGTGAGTCTTCCGGAAGGAAAAATTCTGGCTACGAAAGGGCTAGACAATTTCATTGTAGTTGAGTCTGATGGTGTTTTGATGATTGTAGCTAAGGAATATGAACAAAACATAAAGCAACTTCGATCTGAAGTGGGACGTGTTTACGGAAAAGACAAAATATAAGAGAATAAAAAAGGGAGCTACTAGCTCCCT
>OLHJ01000227.1_pt1 | contig 20292 bp, 20 predicted proteins | sample 1609491 | NCBI WGS metagenome assembly OLHJ01 (sample SAMN05416861, study PRJEB24817) | seawater metagenome | isolation source: Sea water | place: Canada:Atlantic | collected 2013-11
TAAGAGACAGGCAGTAGAAGCTTTGGTTTTCGGATTGAAAAACCAAAATTATTGGGTGGCTTTTGGTTTTATTTTAGCGAAGGGATTGATTGATTTACCCCTGATTATTCGAATGTCTCGTTTTTCGAAGAGTACTTTTTCTCCAATAGAATATATAGCTTCGGTAATAGTTTATCCTTTTGTGGTGGTTCTTTCAGTAATTTTAGGTTTCTTTAAAAGAAACTAGAAAAGAAAAAGAGTACTTAAGAATATGATTAATCCAATAACAAAGAGATACAACGTATAGGGAAGAATTTCCTTTGCCTTCAATCCTGTAATTCCTAACAAAGGCAAAGCCCAGAAAGGTTGCAGCATATTAGTTAATTGATCACCGTAAGCGAAAGCCAGAATGTTCTTGGCTAACGGAGCTCCAATTTCATTAGCGGTTTGAACCAACAAAGGTCCTTGAATTGCCCATTGTCCCCCACCACTTGGCACCAAAATATTCACTGCGCCAGCACTAAAAAAGGTAAAATAGGTAAACGAGTTTGGCGTTGCAGAAGAAGCTACAAAGTTGGAAAATTGAGCGATCAATTCTGAGTCCCTAAGAATCCCCATAATTCCAAAGTATAATGGGAATTGAATTAGAATACCTGACGCACCAGAAATAGCATCTTCCAAGGCATTTTGAAAATTCTTAAACGATTGATGGAATAGGAAGCCCATGCCCAATAGCAATAAGTTAATATTGTTGGGTGTAAAGTAATGCGTGAAACCTACTTGCCAAAACATTTTATAGCCTACAAAAACGAGGATGATTGAACCTATAATTATTCCAAACCAGTTGGCGTGATCTAGCTTTTCAGCCCCTTCCACAAGCTCTACATTTTGGATTTCAAAACGGGTTTGTAGTTTTATAGGTTGTGCTTTGGCTTTTCTACCCATCCAGTACATTGCCAAAGGAGCAACGACTAAAAGTAAAATGGAAGTGGTAATATTCATCGTTGAGAATACCGTTTCTCCGTAAGTAATTAAATCAGGGAAAGTTGCATTGGAATTTGGCAGCAAAGAGGCCAAATGACCACTTTCGGCTACTTTGGCTAACGAGGAGCCTGAAAACCCACCATGCCAAACCATTAATCCGGAATAGCCACCTGCAGCAATCAATGGGTAATTAAGTTTCCAATCATTTCGAAGTGATACTTCCGCTAGTTTACGAGCCATGATAGCTCCAAAAATTAATCCCAATCCCCAATTAAAAAAGGCGACCAACATGGTTAAAAAGGTAATCCATGCTGCGGCTTTTGAAGAAGTGTTGAGATGTTGAGTTACGCTCGAAATAAAATTATTTATGGGCGCACTGATGGCTAGGATATGACCTAGAACAAGCATCAGCATCATTTGTACGGTAAAGACTAATAAATTGGGGGTCCACATCCCGTTTTCCCAATAGGTAAGGATGGTGTAGGGTTTAAATTCGTTTTCAACTCCACTTCCAAAAAGAAGAGCCAAAACAAATGCAAAAAAAGAAAGCACTATTGCAATCGTAAATGGCGAAGGCAATAGTGCTTTATATATCTTTACGAACTTAGTAGTAAAGCTCATGTCATTCTATTTGGTTTAGAATGGCAAATCATCATCATCGTTGCTTGCAGCAATTGGAGGAGGAGTTGGAAGTGGTGCGTTACCTGCAGGAGCTCCAGCAGCCGCTTTTTCCATTTTCCAAGCTTGAAGATTCACAAAATATCTCCCTTGGTATTCGTTTCCACGTACGTTAAAGTGAACGTTTACCTCTTCACCTACTTGGTAAGTATCTAAAACTGCAGTTTTATCTTTAATAAACTCCAATTTTACATCTTGAGGATATTGTTCCTGTGTAGTTACTACAAATTCTCTCTTTGAGAATCCACTATCAAATGTTTGCGTATCCATCATTACTTTGATACGTCCTTGTAATTGTAAATCCATTTTATTAGTCGTTAAAGGCTAAGAGCGTCATCCAAGCCATTTCTATTTGATTATTTTTTATTTGTTCTTTCGCTATTTTATGTAACTCAATTTCTAAAGTTACGGCATCATCTTCATGAGCGACAAATACTTCACTCAATTCAAATAATTTATGATCGTTCACATCTAATTCAGATGGTAAACTTTCTACGTTTCCTAATCTACCTAAATCGTTACCCGTAAGAATGGTAGAATTACGGATATCTTCTGGAATTTGATCTACTCCAATACCTAAAGTTGTTAGAGGCTTTGCAATTTCAAAGATAGCATCTCCATGTGCACGGCAATACCAATTACCACCCATTCGAGCTACTAAATCAATTTTTGTTTGATCAATACTACCTTTTTCATCCAGTACGTCTTCATTTACATGAAAACGAACTACCTCACAGATAATCATATTACCAGCGCCACCTTCGGTTCCTAGTTCAATGATATCCGTGATTTTACACTCCATAGCTACAGGCGATTCTAGTACCCTGCTTGGTTTTACTAAATCACTTGGTACTTCTGTTAATCCTGATTTTGTAAACTCATTAACGCCATCTCCATATTCTGTACTGGATAAAGACATTTGCTCAACAATAGCATGATTAACTACGTTGATTACTACCTCGCCAGTTGCTTGCGCATTTTCTAAGGTATGCTTGGTGGTATTATCACGCACTCTTCTAGACGGACTAAAAGCCACAATAGGTGGATTGGCACTAAATACCCCAAATTGTGAAAACGGACTTAAATTGGAATTTCCATCTTCATCTACCGTGCTCACAAATGCAATAGGTCTAGGACCTATGGCTCCAAGCATGGTTCCAAACACCTTGGGGGTGGATTCGTTTTTTGGATCTATTTTAATAAAATTTCCCATGAGGCTGCAAAGGTAAAATTGAGAAGCGTAGTTCCCAATATTGACCTGAGTTATTCCGAAATCAACCCAATTATTTATCAACAAAAATTTAAATCAATTTTTTCATTTTTGATTTGTGAAATCAGATTTATGACTATCTTTGCCGCCCGATTGCGGATGTGGTGAAATTGGTAGACACGCTAGACTTAGGATCTAGTGCCGCGAGGTGTGAAGGTTCGAGTCCTTTCATCCGCACAATCAAAAGAAGAGTTGCTTAATAGCAACTCTTTTTTTTTGCACCTACTTCAACACCTATTAACAATTCCAGTAAGTGTAACTGTTATTGAACCTTTACATTTGCAACGGATTATAGCACCAGAGTTAGAAATGAAAAGAAGATTTAGAATATACGGATTTGGCGTGTTACTAGGATTAGTAATGGCATGGGGCCTTTTTTTACGTGGAAGAAATACAAAGAATTACACTTCTTGGACTCCAAATAATAGAATCTTGGAAGAAATCAGATTAGATTCCACTTTAGAGACTTCAGATTGGTTTTGGTGCGAAATGAAATGTTTAGGTTTTTCTAGTATTGAATATGAAGCCCTGATCAATGATGGAAACGTAAACTTCAATAACGGTCAAGTAAAAACGTGGCCTCGAACTTATGAAGTGGAATACGAAACGGAAGACAAAGGCACGCTTGTAATTGTTTTCTCAAAAACAGAAACCAAACACTTTTCTGTTTTAGCAGTAAAAAAGCAAGGTGAAAAAGTAAACTGTGATTGCTAAGTTATGGATGCAGGAACCTATCAAGTAGTTTTTGAGAATTCAATGGAAGAATTGGCCAAGTTTGTAAATGCCAATTACCCAAATTCCAAACGATACATTATTGCCGACAACAATACGCTACAACACTGTTTGCCCTTAATTGATAAGTACTTGGGCGAAATGAAAGTAGAGCAACAAGTATTTAATATTGAACCCGGAGAGGATAGCAAATCCATGGATTTAGCCTATCAACTATGGGAAAACTTTACAGATTTAAAAATTTCTAGAGGCGATGTTATCCTAAATATTGGAGGTGGAGTAGTTTCTGATTTGGGAGGTTTTGTGGCTGCCACTTATAAAAGAGGAGTTGATGTAATAAACGTTCCTACTTCCTTATTAGCCATGGCCGATGCTTCTGTTGGTGGAAAAGTAGGTGTGAATTTTAATCAGCTTAAAAATCATTTGGGCTATTTCTCTAATCCAAAAGGTGTTTTTGTAAATACAGAGTTTTTAAATACCCTTCCAGATAGAGAGTTTGTTTCGGGTTATGCCGAGATGATTAAGCATTCGCTGATTGCCGATAATGGTGCGTGGCAAAAAATGGTGAAACAAGGGTCGCCATCAGTTGATTTTGTAACGGAGATATTGCCATCTTCGGTGGCCATTAAAAATAAATTTGTTCAAGAAGACCCTTTGGATAAGGGCGTTCGTAAGGTTTTAAATTTTGGTCATACCATTGGGCATGCTATTGAAACGCTATTTATGGATTCGGATACCGAGGTCCTTCATGGAGAAGCAGTAGCAGCGGGGATGATTTGTGCCGCTTATGTTTCACATATAGAAGCGGGGTTACCTAAAGAAGATGTGGTAATCATAAGTAACCTGCTAAATGACGTTTTTGATTTGGAGTTTGTAACCTGGTTAATGGCTGAAAATTTAGAGCTTCCTTTAAAACATGATAAAAAGAATGCCGGTACGGAATTACGTTTTGTTTTAATTCCAGAAACAGGAAAAGCTATTTTTGACCAACCCGTTTCTATGGAATTGGCACTCCGTTCTTTTGAGTTTGTCCAATCGGTGGTAAATGGTGAAATGGAATTTTAATACATGAAATTAATTGCTCCTGATAATTATATTGGTGATACCGTTGAAGTGCCTACTTCAAAGAGTATTGCAAATAGGTTATTAATTATTCAGGCGCTAGCTCAATCTGGAGATGTTTTAGGATTATCGGAAGCAAAAGATACCCAGATTTTAAAGCAGGTTTTACAATCATTGCCAAGTGTTATTGATGTGGGCCATGCCGGAACATCCTTTCGATTTTTAACGGCATTTTTGGCTATTCAAAATGGAGTCTTTACTCTTACTGGATCAGACCGAATGAAAGAACGTCCAATAGGTATTTTGGTAAATGCCTTAAGAGAGCTAGGAGCAGATATTACTTATTTGGAAAAGGAAGGTTTTCCTCCTTTGCAAATTTCTGGAACTCAATTATCCAGTACAGGAATTATTGTAAATGCCAATATTAGTAGTCAATATATTACGGCTTTAATGTTGATTGGTCCGTATTTACCCTCAGGTTTGGAGATTACATTGAAAGGCGAGTTGGTTTCCTTACCCTATTTAAAAATGACGGCCAACTTGATGCGTTCCTGTGGGGTAGAAGTAAGCATTGATGGAAATCAAATAACTATACCTTCTGGTAAATATCAATTTACTTCCCTTGCAATTGAAAAAGATTGGTCGGCCATTGCATTTTGGTATGAGTGGGTAGCGATTAACAAAACAGAACATCTTTTAATCAAGGATGTAAAATCAGAAAGTATTCAGGGTGACCGGGAGGTTGCATACATTTTTGAAGAATTGGGAGTCCAATCCTATTTTGATACGGATGGCTTGCATTTAAGTTTTCATCCCGTACAAAAGAAAAAGCAAGTATTAGTGTTTGACTTAAACGATACTCCTGATTTAGCGCAACCGTTAATTGTGACCTTGGCCGCACAGCAACAAAAGGCAGAAATTAAAGGATTATCCACGTTAAAAAACAAAGAAACCGATAGAGGGTTAGCATTGAAACAAGAACTTTCAAAGTTTGGAGTTGAAATGGAGGTTCACGATGACAGAATTACCATTGCAGGAAATCAAGAGTTAATTAAACCATCTGAGGCTATTAAATCCTATGAAGATCATAGAATGGCTATGGCGTTTGCTCCGCTGGTGGCAATGGTAAAAGAATTGGATATTGAAAATCCGAAAGTGGTCGAAAAATCCTATCCATCCTATTGGGAAGTTTTTAGTAGGTTGGGTTTGGACATTGAAAAATAGATGTGTGAACTTTTTAAGTTTTCCGTATATTTAACGCGTGAAATCTAAACTACATATTAGGGTCAGTTTTTTCTTGATGGCTTTAGTTAGCTTAAGTACCATTGGGTATACGGCAACCAAACATTTATGTGGTGGAAAAGTAGTTTTAACGGCCGTTTCATATACTCAAAAGGATTTGAGTTGTGGCATGAAGAAAAAGAAATCCTCATGTCCTAAACACAAAAAGGCTTCAAAGCCATGTTGTACAAATACCCATGAGTTAAATCAACTAGAAGATAATTTTAATCACTATGTTGTATCTATTGATGTTAGTAATAACCATGGTTTTGTGGTTACTGCCATTTCTTTTTTACCTCTTAATTTTCCTACAAAACAAGTAGTTTGTATACCCAATAAGAGCCCTCCAGATATAATTTTTGACCGATCTATTTGGTATGGAAATATGTTGATATGAGATTGTTTTATTAGAATGAATTAACCCTCAGAATAAAATACTTTACGATAGAATAACTTTCTACACCAAGAATGAGTCTATCAATAAAACATATTAAAATGAAAACAGTAATAGTACTTTTTTTAACGTTTTTGGGCCAATTTGCCTTGGCTCAGCAAGATGTGTATTTAAACATCAATCATTTCTTAGGGACTTCTCCCTTTGCATTTAATCAATTGGCAAGTAATAACTTGGGTAATGAGTTTAAGGTTAATAGACTGGAATACTACATTGCGGAAATTACCTTAACCCATGATGGAGGAATAGAAACACGAGTAAATGATTTATGGATTTTAGCAAGTGCTGAAAATACAACCTCTGAATTTTTGGGTTCTTTTCCAATAACTGAATTAGAATCGGTTTCATTTTCTATCGGAGTGGAACAGGACTACAATCACCTAGATCCCGCTACTTATCCGGTTTCACATCCTCTAGGACCAAAATCTCCTTCTATGCATTGGGGTTGGAATTCAGGATACCGTTTTTTAGCCATGGAAGGTTTATCTGGAGTTAATCATAACTTGTTATTTGAGATTCACGCTTTGGGTGATGCCAATTATTTGACAACTCGAGTAAGCGCAAATGGGACAATGGATAATGGTAATCTAATGATTAATTTAGATGCAGATTATGAAAGGTTATTAGATGATACGGATATTTCATCAGGAACCGTTTCACATGGAGAGACAGGTTTACCCGCTGATGTTCTTCGTAATTTTAGTCGTTTTGTTTTTTCTGTTTCTGCTGGTGATCCTGCAAGTGTTACTGATATAGCTCATGTAGTAGCTTTTAAAACTTATCCAAATCCAAGTACTAGAATGGTGAGATTCAGCTCTGATGTTAATGGGCCCGTAGATGTCAAAATTCTAAACGTTGCGGGCAAAGAAATTCAAAGTGTAAATGGGGTTGAACTTAACAACCTTACTCTTGAATTAGAAGCAAAAGGCCTATACCTAGTTAATGTGTATCAATCCGGTCATCTGATTGGTTATAGTCGTTTATCTGTCGTAAAATAGGAAAATCATGACTAGAATATGGATGAGCTTCCTAATAGGAAGTGTTTTTGCTATGGGTTCTTGTAAGGATGATACCACAATTTTAACTCCTTTAGTACATGATGAAACACCTTATGAATTGGAACTGAATTTTATGCCGGCTCCACAAATACCGGATGATAATACGTTAACCATTGAAGGTGTTAAACTAGGGCGTCAATTGTTTTACGAAACAGATTTATCGAGTGATGGTACCATGTCTTGTGGGTCTTGTCATCGTCAGGAACATGCGTTTTCAGACTCTAATAGACTTTCAATTGGGGTAAGAGGACTGCCAGGAAAAAGGCAAGCCATGGCCATTGTAAATTTGGCGTGGAATACCAACGAGTTCTTTTGGGATGGTAGAGCACACTTATTAAGAGATCAAGCATTAATGCCAATTCAAGATGAATTGGAAATGGATGAGACTTTAGATAATGTGGTGCAGAAGCTTTCTTCGCAGGATGAATATAAGGATCAGTTTTTTAGGGCTTTTGGCTCTAAAGAAATTAACAGCTACAAAATATCATTGGCTTTAGAGCAGTTCATGAATAGTTTGGTTTCTACCAACAGTAAATGGGATCGCTATATGATGGGATTAGAATCTCTATCGGATTCTGAAGAAAGAGGTAGAGAATTGTATTTCGCTGAATACAATCCCTTTTTCCCAAATCTTTCTGGTGCTGATTGTGCACATTGTCATTCTCCAACTAATATGGAAGATGATACGTATAAAAACAATGGATTGTTTTCTGAAGCAGATATCGTTGATTATGGTAGAGAAATGGTAACCCAACAAAGTAGTGACCGTGGAAAAATGAAAGTAACTACACTACGAAATATTGAAGTTACTGGACCATATATGCACGATGGAAGATTCAATACTTTAGAAGAAGTGGTAGAACATTACAATTCAGGTATTCAGCAGAGTACAACCGTTGAACCTGTGTTAGCAAATACAATAGGTACTGGATTGATGCTTACTGAACAGGATAAAAAAGACTTGGTAGCATTTTTGAAAACCTTTACGGACGAGGCCTTTTTAACCAATCCAGCGTTTTCAGATCCAAATAAATAGAATAATGAAATTAGGTGTAATTGGTATTTGTTTAAGTATCCTTTTTGGCTTGCAGTCCTGCCAAAAAGAAACACCTGTTTCTACAAATACATCCAATTTTAGAATCCCATTGGGGTTCTCAAATTTGGATTTCCCTAAAGATAACGAATTCACAAATGAGCGTTGGGTGTTGGGTAAGAAACTGTTTTTTGATCCGGTTTTATCTAGAGATTCATCCATTAGTTGCGCTACTTGTCATAAACCGCAATTGGCCTTTGCAGATGATCAAGCTACCACCCCAGGAATTGAAAATAGACCTGGAACTAGAAATTCGCCAAGTTTGGCTAACGTTGGATACTACCCTTATTTTTTAAGAGAGGGAGGTGTACCTACTTTAGAAATGCAAGTATTGGTTCCTATTGCTGAACATAATGAGTTTGACTTTAATGTGGTAGAGTTAACTCAAGAGTTGCAAAAAGATTCGGTCTATTCCCAATTGGCACAAAAAGCGTATCAAAAAGAAATTGATCCGTGGGTGATTACTCGTGCTATTGCCACTTTTGAACGTAGTCTTATTAGTGGTAGCAGCCGTTATGATGATTTTGTGAACGGAAACAAATTAGCTCTCAATGCACAAGAAGAAGCGGGAATGGACCTCTTTTTCTCCGGAAGGATTAATTGTTCAAGTTGTCATGGAGGTGCTTTTTTTACCCATCACACATTTGAAAATAATGGCCTGTATTATGAGTACCAAGACGAAGGTAAATTTAGATTAACGGGTAAAGAAACGGATGTAGCTAAGTTTAAAGTGCCTTCACTACGCAATGTGGGAGTAACCGCACCTTATATGCATGATGGTAGTATGAAAACATTAAATGATGTAATTCAACATTACAACGAAGGAGGAAAGCAGCATCCCAATAAAAGTGTTTTGATTATGCCTTTGGGCTTGACTCAAGAAGAAATGGATGCCCTTGAGGCCTTTTTATTAACCTTAACTGATCAGAAATTTATGAATGATGCGCGTTGGAATTAATCCATAGGTTTCATAATACTTTTGGTAATTGCGGTTACCATATTCCGCGGACTTAACCGAATTGAAAAAGCATTGAATTTATTAACCCAACCAGAAATAACAAGGGATTTTCCTTTCATCATGGTGTCGTAACCATCTTTAGCTACCTCATAGGGTGAAGCCACTTTTGATTTTGTAAATAAACCCGATTTTTTCATTCCAGAAGCCGCAGCTTCAAATCCAGTTTCAGTAGGTCCTGGACATAATGTGGTAACCGTTACTCCGGTTCCATCCAATTCACTATGAACCGCTTCTCCAAAGGAAAGTACAAACGCTTTTGAGGCAAAATAAGTGGACATAAACGGACCGGGCATAAATGCCGCAGTGGAGGCAACATTTAGAACTTTTCCCGTACCATTATTCACCATTTTTTCCGAATAGTGATGGGTAAGAGAAACCAAGGCGTTTACATTAAGTTGAATTAATTTCAAATGGTCGTCTAAATTGGTTACCCAAAGTTTACCAAATACTCCAATACCCGCATTGTTCACCAAATGGTCTATTCTAAAAAGTTGTTTATCGGTAAAGTCGGTTAACTTTTTAATGTTTTCGGGTTGAGAAAGATCGCAAGGAAAAGTAAGTACTTCTATTCCGAATGTACTTTCTAATTCTTTTTTTACCACGAGTAAACGAGACGCATTTCGAGCTACCAAAACAAGGTTAAATTTATTTTGCGCATGGATTGTGGCAAGTTCATAGCCAATACCACTGGTAGCACCTGTGATTAAAGCAGTTTGTTTTGACATGGAATAAATTTAAAATTTAAATCGAACTTGAGCTCTCACCTCCGTTTTATGTGGAGCTTGAATTAACTCAGTACCTGATCCGTATGTAGTTTCGTGGCTTAAGAACGTTCTAGATGCTTTGATCCAAAACTCAAATGGGCCTCCAGGTTTATAATGATATACCAAAAATGCTCGGGTACCTCGATTATAAAATGCAGGAACGCTAAAGTAATATAATACGTCATTCTCATATGCGTAAATTCGAGCATTATAGTCTTCAATGTCAAAAAGGGCTAAGCGTCCCGTAAGGGTAGATTTAAAGTCCATAAACTTGTACTGGAAATCCTGATAGATGACAAAACCAGCTCCATTTGGTGCTCCAGGATAATTAGATTGACTTAATTCTACGCGGCTATTAACCTTGAATTGGCTAGAGATACTATATGTCAAATGAAACCTGAGGTAACTCCTACTTACAGTAGTTAAGCTATTAATTCGTTCGTCTAATTTGGCATTATTGGTTTGTGTTTCTTGTCTGTAACGCGAGTATACGCTAAGGTTACGATTTATTTGCCATTGCGCACGTACCATGTAATCTAATCCACTTAATGGTCCATCTGCATTAAACGAAAGCCAATCAAATTGATATGTATCAACGTATCCTGTTAATGCTACGCCATTGGCAATATCTGCTTTAAAGCCTACATAGGTCCCTTTTTCGTTGTTATTAGAAGAACGTTCCCCAAAAGAATTGGCATACACACTTAAATAATCGGGTTGAAAGTTTCTATTAATAATACTAACACTAATTCTATCATCTAACTGAATAAGTGCACCAGCCAAATAGGCCCATCCACCATTACTACTCATTGACCCTTCACCAAAAAGGTTGATGTTTTTTAATAGGATGTTTGCATCCAGTCCGGCATTATACCATTGATTGGTGTCTAATTGAAATTTTTGATACAGTTGTTGATTTCCGTCAAACTGGGTGCCGTATTTAGAGTGAATAATTCGAGTACCCAGTTTTACCGCATTTTTACTCCAACCCACATTGGCCCCCATAATCTGTTCGTTAATGGCACGTTTGTCGGCTATTTCTCCCGGAGTTCGGTGTAACCCAGATTGTTGAAATGAGGTGAAAGTTCTGTCCTCTGCATTAAGGGTATCTCGCTCAGCAATGTTTGCATCAATTCCTTTACTAGAGTAGAAAGCTGTAACGCTGAAGTCCTTAATTTGCACGGTTGTTCCCGCTCCACGTAAAAAGTTGTTTTCGTTACGGGAAGCGTAAGGAGAAAGCTTTCGCCCATAACGGATCACATTTAATGCGTCAGCCGTTTTCCGATAACTAAAACCCGACCAAAAGGTGAGGCCTTGTCCAAATTGTGCGTGAAAATCTCCTATAGCTAACTGTTTAACAACGCCAATATTTGCTGCAAATAAATGGGCCGAATAAAAGTCAAATCCATTTGGGTTACTCCCTGTGAAAAACTCTTCTCCGGGGTCTTTATCTGCAGTTACGCCAAAAGATAATTTGTTAGAATATTTAAATCGGTAACGCAAGTACAAGCGATTTAGGTCACCCATGTATCTACTGTTTTCACTCGTATTACTGTCTCTTGGTAAATAGCCTGCTTGCTCTTCTAGTACCCGTCCCCAAAGAGCCATTACCTCTGAGCGACCAAACTTTAATGATTTTTTTAAGTTGAAATTATCTGGTTTTTTACTGGATGATACTTGGGTGAAAGGAACAATGTTTTGAATAGTGATGTAATCAAAAGCATCCAAGTTTCTTAATTCATAGATGGTCAAGAAATCTCCTTTTTTAATGCGGTAGTTGATTAAGTTACGCACCTGAAACGGAGTTAATAAGTTTAGAGACTCTAACTCTTCTTCAGTAGCTGTATTTAAATTTAATGGGTGGTCAAAATAGTAGGTAAGTACTTCAATTAAATTGGTGAAGTCAATATCTGACGATTCTAGTGATTGTGCTATGAACTCGATTCTTTGTTGAATTACATCGTTTTTTAGTTCTTTCTCTTGTGAAAAAGATACCGCTGGTAATAGCACCAATATTACCAATAATATATGTGTAAAGAAGCAGCGCACTATTGTGTAATCGAGTATTTTAGTGCAATTTGAGAAACATAACCCAGATAAGTTTGATGACTAAAACCTAGATCCAGTTGAAAGCTCTTTAACTCAGCACCTAAACCACCTGAAAAATGAAAGTCATAGGAGTTCATACCACCTCTAAAATAGATAGCATCTACCGGATGATATTCAATTCCTACCTTTAAATTAGCGGGTAAATCAATATTCTTTTCTAAGTCTACTACCGCAAAAACCTTTTTGGAAAAGTCATATTTAACTCCAAGAGTTAATACCATGGGTAGTTTTTCTTGAAAGTCGCCTGTCAGTTCTGAATTGGTTAGGTTAAAAACATGAGCGGCTAATTGAAATTTATCCGTTGCTTTAATTTGCATTCCTAACTCTACCGCAATGCCATCTTTGTTAGTTGTTTGTGCCTCAGCTACGTTTATTAAGAAATAATCTATTTGACCTCCAAGATTCACTTTGGAAGAAAGCTGCATTCCATAAGAAAGCCCAAACTTATTTTCATTATAGTCACTAAACCCAAATTGTTGAACAGTTAATCCAAAAGTTCCGAACTTAAATGGAATGGCCATATTGAGTGTACTTAGCCCCAATTCTGAAAGTCCAAATCTATTTTCGTAGCTTAATCCAAGTGAAAATCCTTTTACCCTGGCTAAACCTGCCTGATTATTGTTAGCGCTCCAAACATCATAAAGATTGGTGTTGGCATTTCCCAAAGCTAGCGATCGTGCTCCGGAGGCTTGATTCCCAATAGGAAAAGTGGAATGAGAAATAAAGAATAGTAGAATTCCTATGAGAAAAAGATGTCTTTTTAGCATAAAGCCAAAGTAATGTAAAAAACTAAAAAGTCACCGTTTTCATGCTAAATCTACATTATGAAATAGCAGAATGGTTTAGTATTGGTCAATTAGAAGACTTTATTGTCTTTTTATAACAAATGTCATGTTTTTGTCTATTTGCGGTTGTATCTTTGTTGAAGAAATAAGTAAAACGTAAAATCAGATATAGATGAAATTTAAAGCATTAGTATTAGTAGCCCTAACAGGGGTTTTCACTGCATGTGGCGGTGGAGAGGAGACAAAAGAAACTACTAGTTCATCATCTACAACCGCACCTGCAGTGGTGGAAGCTCCAGTGGAAGAGTTAGATCCAATGGAGAATATTGGAATTGGACCCATTGATGAACTAGAATTTGATGATGAGATTGATAAAGAATTGGCTACTGCCGGAGAGGAAGTGTTTAATGCAAAATGTACGGCTTGTCATAAAATAAACAAAAGGTATATTGGACCTTCACCTCAAGGAATTTATGATCGTAGAAATCCAGCTTGGGTAATGAATATGATTTTGAATCCAGATGAAATGACGCAGAAAGATCCCATTGCTAAGGCTTTGTTGGCAGAATATGCATCGCCTATGGCTAATCAAAACTTAACTATTGATGAAGCCCGTGGTGTGGCAGAATATTTTAGAACTTTAGATGTAGCAGAGTAAACTAAATATTAGAAATTATAAAAAGCCTGATATCATATTAGATATCAGGCTTTTTTTTGTTTGAAATCACCAACATGACAAAAATCATTTATCTCACCAATGTTTGTCATAAACTACATGAAGCTATAAAAAGATATTTGTATCCTTAATAGTTGTGTAAGAATACAAGTATTAATGATTGTCCAAATAAATACTAATTAAATAAAAAGTTATGTTGAAGCAAGCACTATACGGATTGGCAATGGCCAGTTTCGTTCTTACAAGTTGCGGTGGTCCAGCGGCTGAAAGTGGTAAAAAAGCCACTTCAGGTGCATTAAGTGGTTCTGCTGCAGAGAAAGTCTATGTTGCGCCAGGAGAGTATGATGAATTTTATGCTTTTATCTCTGGTGGGTTTAGTGGTCAATTAGCTGTTTACGGATTGCCTTCTGGTCGTTTGTTTAGAGTTATTCCAGTATTCTCTCAAGATCCAGAAAAGGGTTATGGTTACAATGAAGAAACCAAACCTTTGTTAAATACTTCTCACGGGTTTGTACCTTGGGGAGATGCACACCACCCAGATATTTCTCAAACTGCGGGTAAGGTGGATGGTCGTTGGGTTTTTATTAACGAAAACAATACGCCACGTATAGCACGGGTTAGTTTGAAGACTTTTGAAACAGAAGAAATTATTGAAATCCCAAATTCAGCCGGTAATCATAGTTCTTCATTTGTAACTGAAAACTCGGAGTATGTGGTTGCAGGGACTCGTTTTTCTGTACCTGTACCTCAAAGAGATATGCCAATTAATGAGGCAAAGGGAAATTTTAAAGGGTCTCTTTCTTTCTTAAGTATTGATCAAGAAGATGGTGATATGGACTTAGCCTTCCAAATAAGAATGCCTGGGTTTGATTATGATTTATCTCACCCGGGTAGAGGAAAATCTCATGGATGGTTCTTCTTTACAACGTATAATACCGAGGAAGCTCACACACTACTAGAGGTTAATGCATCCCAAAATGATAAAGATTTTATTGCTGCTGTTAACTGGAAATATGCAGAGCAATTAATTGCTGAAGGTAAATTTGAGGAGGAAACTACCAATTACGCAGAGAATGAGTGGGATCATCATACGCACATGGCTACTACTACTATGAAGAAAAAAGTGAAAGTGTTAGATGCTTCCAAGATTCCTGGTCTAGTGTATTTCTTACCTACGCCAAAATCTCCTCACGGTTGTGATGTTTCTCCTGATGGTGAATACATTATTGGTTCTGGTAAATTAGCTGCAGAGTTAACGGCACATTCATTTACAAAAATGTTGAAAGCTATTGAAGACAAAGCTTTTGATGGGGAACAATACGGTATTCCGGTATTACAATACGAAGCAGTGAACGCGGGCGCGGTTAAGAACCCAGGCTTAGGTCCATTGCATACAGAGTTTGATGGTAAAGGAAATGCGTATACTACTTTCTTTATTTCTTCTGAAGTTGTAAAATGGAAATTAGGAACTTGGGAAGTTGTGGATCGTCAACCTTGTTATTACTCGGTAGGTCACTTAATGATTCCTGGAGGTAACTCAAGAGAACCATTCGGTAAATACTTAGTAGCCATGAACAAAATTACTAAAGACCGTTATTTATCTACAGGTCCAGAGGTATGTCAATCTGCACAGCTGTATGATATCACGGGTGAGAAAATGGAGTTATTACTTGATTTTCCTACAATTGGTGAACCTCATTATGCAGCAGGTTGTCCAAAGGATCTAATCCATGACAAAACAACTAAGTTGTTTAAACTAGAGGAAAACAATCACCCATATGTAACAAAGTCTGAAAGAGAAGCAAAAGTGGTTCGTGAGGGGAATGATGTACATATTTACATGACCATGATTCGTTCGCACTTTGCGCCAGATAATATTGAAGGTGTTAGAGTTGGAGATCGCGTATTCTTCCATATAACTAACTTGGAGCAAGATTATGATGTTCCTCATGGTTTTTCAATGATTGGAGCAAATACTGCAGAGTTGTTAATTATGCCGGGTAGAACAGAAACTTCTATGTGGTATCCAAAACAAGTTGGGGTATGGCCTTTCTACTGTACAGATTTCTGTTCCGCATTGCACCAAGAAATGCAAGGTTATGTGAGAGTATCTCCAAAAGGAGCAAGCACTCCATTAACATGGACATTAGATGATGATCCACTTCAGTAGTACTTAATTTGATAATGGAAAAAGGTGAGAAGAAATTCTCGCCTTTTTTTGGCGCTAAGAAATTGGGCAAAAAACCATTATTAATCATGTTTTTTTTGTCCGTTTCATGATAATATTCATGATTTAAAAGACATTAGCATCTTAATTTTGAGATAGTATAATTTCATTCCTTAAACATAAGCAAAATGAAAAAGTCGAGAATTTTAATGATAGTAGGTTCACTAATGTTATTGAGCCTGTTTATCTATCCATTATGGAACATCCAATTGGAAGCTCCTCAATATCCTATTCCTTTGGGAATGTATATTCATATTAATAAGATTACAGATGAACAACCCCATGATGTAAAGAATATTAATCTCATGAATCATTATGTCGGGATGCAAGAAATACCTGAGCATATGTTAGAGTTTGATTTATTTCCCCCCATTATTATTGGAATGGCAATTCTAGGTGTTCTTATTGGTTTTAAAGGAGGCTATAAATGGTTTTTAGGATGGTTTATTCTAATGTCTGCCTTGGGGGCAGCCGGAATGTATGACTTCTACCTCTGGGAGTATGAATATGGCCATAATCTAGATCCAAAAGCCATTATGAAGTTTATTAATCCGGATGGTACCCAAATGGGATTTCAGCCTCCTGTGTTTGGGTCAAAAGTTATTTTGAACTTCGTAGCACACTCTTATCCAGCAACCGGTGCGTATACCTTGTTGACAGGTATGTTGATGACCTTGATTGCGTTTTTTATAGGTAAAAAGGAATTGAAAAAAACTTAATAAAGGAAACAATAGAGGAGGTTTGTTTTGATGAAAAATAAATCTCCTTTAATTAGATTTGTTGGAGCAGTATCACTGTTCATTCTATACATCAATCAGCATAAAAATATCACTCATGAAAATTATTAAATTTCTATCTATTGCCTTACTCGCTATTTTAATTAATTCTTGTTCTGTTGAACCCGAGCCAATTAATTATGGAAAAGATCAATGTGACTTCTGTAAAATGGGTATTGTAGATAAGTCACATGCTGCTCAGTATGTTTCAGAAAAAGGAAAGCAATTCAAGTTTGATGCCATTGAATGTTTAATTCGGGAGATTTCTGACCCCGCTATTGAGAAGGCTAGTTTGGCACATATTCTTGTAACTGATTATAATAATCCCGGAAAACTAATACCTGTCAAAGAGGCCACTTTCATTATCTGTAAAAAAATAAAAAGTCCAATGGGTGCCTATTTATCGGCTTTTTCAACAGATGCTGAAGCCCAAAAGGTTATTGACGAAATGGGAGGAGAAAAATATACTTGGGCCAGTATTCAATCCAAATTTGAGAAAAAATAAGAATGAACAAATCGTGGGCTATATTTCTTTTTGTTTGTTTGAGTTTACCGGCTTTAGCAAAGAGGGTAGAAGTATGTGCTACTTGTCCGTCACAGAGCATTGCATCTGCTTTAAAAAAGGTAGAGCATGGCGATGAATTGGTAATAAAGTCAGGAGTGTATAAAGAACATGATCTACTGGTTCCTTTTGGAATTAGGGTAATTGGAGAAGGTGATCCAGTAATTGATGGAGAGATGGTAGGTACTATAATGACCTTTGGCGCTGACTCTTTTTCTGTAGAAGGAATCACATTCAAGAATGTAGGTCAGAGTTACACTAAAGATTTTGCAGCCATTCGAGTAACAAAATCCAAAAATTTCACCATTACCAATAATATTTTAGAAAATGTGTTTTTTGGAATTTTGGTAGAGAAGTCCAAGTTCGGAAATATTACTAATAATACCATTTCAGGTACTCGAAAAAATGAATCGAATTCAGGAAATGGTGTGCAAGTTTGGCACTCTTCTCAAATGGAAATTAGCGGCAATGAAGTTTTCGGAATGCGAGATGGACTGTATTTTGAATTCGTAGATAATGCGGAGATTCATGATAACCGAAGTCACCACAATATTCGCTACGGATTGCATTTCATGTTTTCTAATGATGACGCCTATTACCGTAATGTTTTTAGTAACAATGGAGCTGGAGTGGCGGTGATGTTTTCCAAAAAAATCATTATGCATCATAATCGGTTTGAATTGAATTGGGGAGATGCGTCTTATGGACTTTTATTAAAAGAAATTTATGATGCTGAAATTCACGATAATGTTTTTGAGCAAAACACTATTGGTATTAATACGGAAGGTTCTACCCGAATCAATTACCACAAAAATGTGTTCTTAAGAAATGGTTGGGCGGTGAAAGTGGCAGGAGGTTGTTACGATAACATTTTTACGGAAAACGACTTTTCGCATAACGCATTTGATTTATCGTTTGATGGCCACTTAAATGGAAGCTATTTTAAAAACAATTATTGGAGTGAGTATACCGGATATGATTTAGATAAAAATGGAATTGGCGATGTGCCTTACCGTCCAGTAAAACTATTTTCCTATGTAGTAAATCAAACCCCAGAAACCATTGTTTTACTACGAAGTTTGTTTGTTGACATTATTAATTTTTCGGAAAAAGTTTCTCCCGTGTTTACCCCAGATGATTTACTGGATAATGAACCACTAATGAAACGACCTACCATTGATGTAGGTATTCCTAAAACCATTTAATAATATGATTGAAGTAAAAAACCTGCATAAAAAGTTTGGTAAACTTACCGTACTGGATGGATTAGATTTATCCATTAATGAAGGGGGCATATTTGCTGTTTTAGGACCAAATGGTTCTGGAAAAACCACCCTGATAAAATGTATTCTTGGAATGGTTATTCCTCAGGATGGAGAAATTATTTACGATTCAGAAAGCATTTTAGGTAAGTCAGATTACAGAAATAAGATTAATTACATGCCTCAAATTGCCAATTTCCCGGCAAATTTAACGGTACTGGAATTGATTGAGATGGTGAAAAACTTGAGACCTAAGCCAGCAAATGAAGACGATTTAATTGCCTTGTTTGGTTTGGAGTCTCACTTAGAAAAGAAATTAGGAAACCTCTCAGGAGGGACTAAACAAAAGGTAAATATTGTTTTGGCTTTTATGTTTGATAGTAATCTTATCATTTTGGATGAGCCTACCACCGGATTAGATCCTATTGCCTTGATTCATCTAAAGAAGTTAATTCAAAAAGCAAAATCTCAAGGAAAAACCATTTTGGTAACCACACACATTATGAGTTTAGTGGATGAAATTGCCGATGAGATTGTGTTCTTGTTAGATGGAAAGATATACTTCAAAGGCAGTGTTTCTAAACTAAAAGAAGAAACGGGTGAAAAGCATTTAGAACACGCCATTGCTAACCTTCTAAAGAAACAATATGTTTAAGATATTAAAATACAGCTTCTTTGACTTAATGCGTAGTAGCTGGAGTTACGTGTACTTTGCTTTTTATTTGGTACTAGGATTTGTTCTGTTATTTCTAAATAACGATGTTTCTAAAGCGGTAATTACATTAATGAACATCATTATTGTTTTAACTCCTTTAATCGGAACCATATTTGGCGTGATGTACTTTTATAATTCCAAGGAGTTTACGGAATTGCTATTAGCTCAACCCATTAAGCGAACCACCATTTTTATGGGGCAATATTTCGGGGTATCTGTTTCCTTGGCTTTGAGTTTAATCCTTGGCCTAGGTATTCCATTTTTAGCGTACGGATTATTTCAGTCTTCTGCCATATTTGAGTTCGGACTACTACTTGTAGTGGGTACTTTTTTAAATTTCATTTTTGTTGCTTTGGCTTTCAACATTGCTTTGTCGCACGAGAATAAAATAAAGGGTTTTGGGTACGCTATATTGATGTGGTTGTTCTTAGCCGTAATCTACGATGGAGCGTTTTTGATTTCTTTGGTGATATTTGATGATTATCCACTAGATAAATTTTCATTGATAGCTACCATGTTTAATCCAATTGATTTATCTAGAATTTTGATTTTGCTTAAACTAGATATTTCAGCTTTGCTGGGGTATACAGGGGCGGTCTTCAAACAATTTTTTGGCACTAGTTTAGGCTTTGTTTTATCTCTAGGGGTATTAGGTTTATGGGTAATTCTTCCAGTATGGAGAATAAATATGAAATTAAGAAAGAAAGATTTTTAGGTATTATGAAAAGATTTATTGTTGTTTTTAGTTTGGTTATCATAGCTTTATTCACCACTCATTGTCCTGTCTCTTATACACATCTGACGCTG
>OLHJ01000230.1_pt1 | contig 20140 bp, 21 predicted proteins | sample 1609491 | NCBI WGS metagenome assembly OLHJ01 (sample SAMN05416861, study PRJEB24817) | seawater metagenome | isolation source: Sea water | place: Canada:Atlantic | collected 2013-11
ACAGAGTAGATCGTCGGCAGCGTCAGATGTGTATAAGAGACAGCTGTTTTATTGATTGCATTTGCAGGATATGCTCTTATAAAACTATTCACCAATACGACACACATGGATTGGGGGCATCATTTCAATTTTGACAATAGGTTAGGCATTGAAATAGACAGCTTAGAAATAGCAGTGGGAGATGTAAAGACAATTATTCATGTAGATTTTGGTAGTATTGGAACCTTAGAAGGTAATATAGATGTACCTAAAAATGCTTACCCTCATAAAGTAATATTAAAGCTATTCACTGCTAAAAAAACTATGATATTGAATGCTGATTCATTCAATTGTTATAATTGTGATGGTTACCACCAATACACATTGAAAGAAACAGGAGCAGAGTATAAATTTTTAAACTAAAAACTGTGGCTTGCAAAGCCCAAAATGCATATATAAATGTATAACACACTTAGAGTTTTATATAACCCTAAACAAGTCTTTGTAATACTTGACAATTTTTATGAGGAAGATTTGAATACAACTAGCCATTTAATTGCTGCAGTATTTGGTTGTCTTGTGGGAACATATTCTATTTACGCTGAATTTGAAAACTTACAAGAAATAGTTAATGGGTGGCTGTTGGTCATTATTTGTGGTTTGGGAATTATCATTTCATCTGCATTTTGTTTGTTTATTTATAATTACCTCATAACTTATTTACTTTATTGGATTGGTAAATTATTAGGTAGTAATGGACTTATTGCTGACACTAGAACAGCTGTTGTTCATTCTATAATTCCTTTGGTTCTTATCTTTATACTGGCATTTGTTCTTAAACAAATTCCGGAATCATTGATAGATACCAAGACCCAATATTGGGTTTTAAGAATTTCTATACAATTAATTTGGATTTGGACAATGGTAATCTTGGTAGTAGGTCTTAATAAGCTAAATAAATACGGAATAGTAAAAGCACTCATTAATGTGTTACCGCTTCCATTTGTCGGCCTTATTATTCTACTATTGAGATATTTTTAGAGTGATAAAACCTATATGTCATGCTTGCTAATTAGTCGGTTACCGAGTGGGTAGCACATTAATTGCCAAATCGTTAATTTGGTTTTATAAAAACAAACAATAACGAATAAAAAAACGCATTAGACTGAGTTTATAACTGGCAAGAGTTTCGCTGGTATCGGGGGAACAAAAGAATGATTAGCTCGGAGGTAGACTCTAATTTAATGGCTGCAAAAAATAAAAAATCCGTTTCCTGTCATATTTTCTTATAACCTGTCACTAACGATAATAGATACACAATTAAAACAAAAATTTAAATCTTAAGAAAATGGAAAACACAAAAAAAATAATTCAAATTTTAACACGTATTCAAATAATAAGCAGTATTGTATGGGCTATTCTTCTAATAATTTGCTACCAAATACTGGGTGAATCTTACAAGGAAATTAGTCTTATACTTATCTGTGGTTTTTTTATGGAGTTTTTGCTTATTAGCTCCTCTAAAAACAACTTAAAAAAACAGAATGCACAAACGGAAAGAGGATAAATATTTTGAAGAAATTCTTGAAAGGAACAAGTATAAAATATACAGGATTTGTAATATTTATGCGGTTCCGCCATTAGAAGCACAAGACCTCTTTCAAGAAGTAGTTTATCAAATTTGGAAATCTCTTGACTCCTTTAAAAGAAATTCTTCTATAGATACTTGGGTATATAAAATCTCTATTAATGTTTGCTTGCGTTCAAAAATGAAACTTGAAAAAAAATATAGCACGACAGATCGATTTGAATCTATTCACTTTACACCAATAGAAAAAGAAATTGACACTTCTGAGCAAGAAAAAACCACGTATTTAAAAGAATGTATTTCAGCTTTAAATGAAACTGATACATCTCTAATTGTACTTTATTTAGATGAATTGTCCTATAGAGAAATTGCAGCAATCACTGGATTATCAGAAAATCATATCGCTGTAAAAATGAAGCGTATTAGAAAAAAATTATTTGAATGTATAACTCCAAAAATCAAATAAAATGTTAGAACAAGAATTAAAAGATATTTGGAAAAACTCTTCACAAACCGGACAAATATCAATTGAAACAAAACAGTTGACTGAAGAATTGAATACTAAAATAAATAGTATCCAGAAAAAAATAAGAAGTAGAGATATTACAGAGATTTCGGCCTCAGTAATTGGAATACTCCTTTTTGGATATTTGTTATTTGAAATCCCATTTCCTATTACTAAAGTAGCTTGTAGTTTGGCAATTGCGTGGTTTGTATTTGTTATTGTAAAATTTAGAAAATCAAAATTACAGAATACTAAAACTGATTTTTCGTTAACCATTTCTAACCAACTTAATAATGTAAAAAAAAGCATGTTACATCAATCTAGTTTATTAGATTCTGCTTTGTATTGGTATGCTATTCCACCGTTTATTATGAATTTTATATTTATTCTAGGGTTAGAAAATCCAATCGATTATAATTGGTCCAGCAGTGTTGCTGAAAGCTTATTACCACTTAGCTTCAATTTTAAAATTATAACATTGGTAGGTCTTGCTTCTTTTTATGCGTTTACTTTTTGGGTAAATAAAAGAACTTTAAATAAAGATGTTAAACCAACCTTAGAACGTATTGAAAAATTGCAACAACAAATAAAAAACGAATAAAAACTACTACCATCATTACCCCAACCTCAGCTTCACAGATTAGTTTGTTACCAGGCGAAGGGGTTTATTAACTGCTAAAAAGTTTATTTTGGCTTTATCAAATCAAAACCAATCGAACGTAGTAAGTTCAGAATTTCAGTTAAAAACAAACCGTAACGAAAAAAAACGTTTCAGACCTAGCTCGAGCAAGAAGCACGGTGGTATCTGAAGCTCAAACAAATACCTATCCGGAGCATGGTCAGTAATTAAAACAAACTAAGAAATGAAAAATCTCAGTATAATAATCTCAGTTTTGCTACTTACACTATTTTGTAGTGCTTGCAAGACGGAGAATTCAAATACCATAAAAAGCTCTTATCTTGGCCAAAAACCACCCGGATTAACTCCTATACCATTTGCTCCCGGTCTTGTGTCAACAGAAATTTATGAATACGATGGTGCATTTACCCCTGACATGAAGGCGTTTTATTTTATTAGAAGAGGGGAAGAAGATAAAAAGTCCACTTTTTACGAATACAAATACAACGGAATTAATGAAATTTGGGAAAAATCAGAAATAGCATCCCCATGGATTGGGAGACCAGTAATTTCTCCAGATGGTAAAATCATGCATTTAGGCGACAGATATTTACAAAAAACGGATTCTGGGTGGTCTGAATTACAAAAACTTTCGCCTCCCACCGTAAGTAATGATTCGATGTATATTATGCGCCTTTCATCTTCTGCCATTGGCACGTATTATTTTGACACTTATATCGAAACTGATTCCACTTTTCCAATACGCTATTCACGTTTGATAAATGGAAAGCATGAAGAACCCGTAGCTTTGCCCAAAGCAATAAACACAGGATCTTTTTTAAGTCATCCTTTTATAGCTCCAGATGAATCATATTTGTTATTTGATGCGCAAAGAGAAGATGGTTTTGGAGACTCTGATATTTATATCAGTTTTAAACAGAAAGATGGAACCTGGGGTAATGCCGTTAATTTGGGAGCTAAAATAAACACTAACGCATGGGAAGCTTCTGCAAGTATAACTCCAGATGGCAAATACCTTTTTTTTAGTAGAAATGTGGGTTCAGATAATTTTGAAAATGTAGATATTTTTTGGGTAAGCACACAGGTTATTGAAAAACTAAGAAAATAACCTCTTAAAAACGCCTATTATCTAAAACCGCTGACAAACGAATGAACGTAAAACCTAAAGAACAAAAAAAATAAGTAGGTTCATTAGATCAAACCGAACAAAAAGATTGAAACATACATTAGATAACTATAAATGGGGTTAAAAGGTCCTTTTAAAAAGATAATTCATGTAGATATGGATGCTTTTTACGCATCTGTTGCCGAGTTAGATAATCCTGAATTAAAAGGAAAAGCCATAGCCGTAGGTGGTGGAGGGTTTAGAGGTGTTGTTGCTGCAGCCAACTATGAAGCTAGAAAATTTGGTGTTAAATCAGCCATGAGTGGATCCGTTGCCAAACGAAATTGTCCTCAATTAATATTTGTTAAAACGGACTTTCCCCGATATAAAGAATTGTCTTTGCGTATTAGAGAAATATTTCACCAATACACAGACTTGGTAGAACCTCTTTCTTTAGACGAGGCTTATTTGGATGTCACCATAAATAAGAAAGGAAATCCTTCAGCTAATGCAATTGCAAAAGAGATTAGAGAAAAAATTTATGAAGAAACGGGCTTAAGGGCCTCCGCAGGAATTTCTGTTAATAAATTCATTGCTAAAGTAGCTTCAGATATTAATAAACCTAATGGTCAAAAAACGATACACCCTGAAAAGGTTCTGAAGTTTTTAGAAGAACTTCCCATTGACAAATTTTACGGTGTAGGTAAAGTTACGGCAGAAAAAATGTACCGTCTAGGAATTTTTGTAGGTAACGATTTAAAGAAAAAAACGCTTCAGGAACTTGTAAGGCTATTCGGAAAATCCGGAACACACTACTATAATATTGTTCGTGGTATTCATACTAGCTTTGTAGACCCCAATAGAATTCGAAAATCAGTAGCTGCCGAAAAAACCTTTAACGATAATATTTCTTCTGAAATTTTTATGCTAGAGCGTTTAGACGAAATAGCGGATGAACTAGAGCAAAGAATGATTCAGATTAAAGCCAAAGGAAAAACGATCACTTTAAAGATCAAATATTCCGACTTCACTCAAAAAACAAGAAGTAAAACCAGCAAGAACTTCATGCAGAAGAAAAGTGAATTCTTTCCGGTGATCAAAGAATTATTACTTCAAGAGAAATTAGTGAACCCAGTCCGATTATTAGGTATTTCCTTTGGGAATCTAAATACCGAAAGAAAAGAACCTTTATTGGTGCAGTTAAAATTTGATTTTTAAACCAATACAACGAAAAACGATACCATAAAAACGTTTATACGGCTAAACTCAGATGGTTAGTAGACTCATATATTTTAGTCAAGAACAAATAATAAACAAAAGAAACCGCAACTATTTTTTTGACTATTATTAATTCACGTATCCTACAAAAATCCAATTATTTATTTGCCCTTTAGTGAAATAGCCATGTTTCAGTAATAATGCTAAGCACCACTAAAAAAAATAGAACCTAGTTTACCTCTTATTAGGTGTGCATCCAAATCTCCTTATGAAGGATGTAAAACCTATCGTAAAAACAGAAGTAGAATGTACCAAAAAACCTAAGAACCCCTCTTTTCTTTTCTGGTTAATTAGTAATCCGATTATTTCTCGCAACTTCCTAAAAATACCTTAGATTTGGCTCACTAGGGTTCGCCCATTCCCATTGAATAACTGTAATAAAATTAACACATGAGCATTGTACATATTGGTTATCATAAAACTGCAACAACGTTCCTACAAAATGTAGTATTTCCTACTATTAAAGGTGTTAACTATGTGGACTACCAAAATTGTGCTGAGCAGTTTAAAGACTTGTACAGTTCAAATACATTATGGTTTAATTCTAGGGTTAAAGAACAATTTAAAATACAAGCTAATGGGCTTTACTCTTTAGAAGAACTAGTTGGCTCTATGGGAACGGGAACCTACAACTATGAAATTGCACAGCGTTTAAAAGACGTAGGTTTTAAAAAGGTTATTCTTACTATTCGAAGACAAGATAAAATGGTAGAATCAATTTACCGTCAACACATTCAAATCGGAGGCATTTTAAAACCCTACTCCTTTATTACAGAACCCAACTTCTTTAGATGGTCCTATTTGGATTATTATGCGTTGATTGAGCGATATGCTCAACTATTCGGCACAGAGAACATACACCTCATTTTACAAGAAGAATTAAAAGAAAATCAGGAGGAAGTATTAGAACGATTACGCTCCTTTGTGGGCGCTATCTCTCCCATTGAGTTGCAGCAAACAAAGAAGAGCAAGAATGTTTCACTTTCGTTCTGGTCTATTAAACTACTTCGAATCATTAATCACTTTACATATAATTATTACAAAAAATCTAATTTACTTTCCAATAAAATAACCACCCGTAGATTTCGAAGTTTATTTGAGTCGCTAATTGACCCGTATTTATTTTCCAAGTTATTACCTTCCAAAAACTTTTATACTGATGCTTTTAAAAAGGATGTAAAGAAAGATTTTCTTACCAGTAACACAGCGTTAAATAAAAAGTACAAGTTGGGTTTAGATAAATATGGCTATTTAGATTAACCCCATTATTTTACATCATTGATCAGGAGTTCCTTTCATAAAATCTCCTTAGTTACTTTCCCAACTCGAGTTTCCATTTACTCGTTATTAATGATTAGAATCGTTACTTAAGATTAAAGCGTTCTACAAATTTGCAATTGAGTCTATGATGAAAATAAAAAATTATTCCACTCTTCTATTAATTCTAGTTTTGGTAGGATGTAATGCTAAACCCTCTATTGAAGGATTATGGATTGTGAAATCCGTTTCGGTAGGTGAAGAAGAAAATACTCCTAACGCAAGATGGATGAGATTTAACTCAGATTCAAGCCAACAATCTGGTAACGGATGGATGCAACATTCACATGGAACTTGGAGCTTAAAACAGAATGAGTTACGAATTAACAACACTAATGGATTAACAGACAGCACCCCCCCATTTGGTGTGTCTATTCATGCAGATAAAATGACATGGAAGCGAATGGAAGAGGGCCTGGAAGTCTATGTGAAATTAGAACGAACCCACACTTTACCTCAAACCTACGGAGATAAAATATTGGGTTTATGGAAACTAGATCAAGCTCAAGGAAATGGCTTCTATTTTAACTCTAATCCAAGCCCGAAAGATTACCTCTTTATTAGGTGGGATAAACGATTTGTGATTGAAACCGATAGTAATCGTTATACCGGAGTGTATCATGTAAACGGGCATAGACCAAGAGTTTCATTTATTCCAAATGATTCTGAGTTACCCAATTCTAACTGGGACATTACTTACAAAGAGCAACAAATCAGACTCACACAGCGAGGAACAGATAGTTTAGTTACGCGAACATTTTCTCGTATTCATGAATTTCCAAATTGATTCCAAGCCATTTCTTTATGCAGCCACGAATCGAAACTTTGAACGAGAAAATACTAATAGGAATGTGTATTTCTATGAGCTTACTGGAAAACCAAACCAGACAACTTTGGGCCACTTTTGGGCCTTATATGAAGAGCATAAAGCATCGAGTAAACGAAGATAAAATTTCACTACAAGTGTATCCTTCCAACTACTTTAAAGAATTTAATCCTTCCGTGAAATTTGAGAAATGGGCTTTGGTGGAGGTTAACGACTTTAATACTATTCCGGTAGGATTAAAACCATTCACATTAGAAAAAGGTTTATATGCCGTTTTTCAGTATAAGGGTTCAAGCGCTGATCCTACCATTTTCCAGTACATTTATAGTCAATGGATTCCTAGCTCAGAATACGAACTGGATAACCGTCCCCACTTTGAAACCTTGGGGGAAAAGTATCAAAACAATCATCCGGATTCGGAAGAAGAAACTTGGATTCCTATAAAGGCTAAAGGCTAGTAAATACTAGGCATAAAAAAGGCCATTCTTCCGAATGACCTTTCTCTATTTCATAGAATCAGATTAAATCAATCCAATCTCTTTCAATCTTACTTTAATGGTGTCATAAGTTCTTTCAACATCCATATCTAAACCTACTGACATTCTAATTAAACCTGGACTTAATCCCATATCTCCTTGCTCCTCTTCCGGAATTTCAGAAGAAGTACTGCTACCAGGAGCACTGAATAAAGTTTTGTAGAAACCTAAACTTACCGCTAAATATCCCACGTTATCCTTTTGCATGGCATTCATCAATTTGTAAGCATTTTCTTTGGTCTTACAATCAATTAACACCATTCCACCGTAACCGTAATCATCGTTCATTTGCGCATTCATTAACGCATGTGAAGGATGATCAGACAAACCACCATAACGAACAGTCATTCCGTCCTTTTTAAGGTTTTCGGCAATGTACATGGCGTTTTTACTATGCTGTACCATACGAATATGAAGCGTTCTTAAATTCTTCATTACACTGGCAGAACGTACCCCATCCATAGTTGGACCTAATAACATAGTTGAACCCGTATTTAAATCCATCAATGAGTTAATAAACTCTTCGGTACCACAAATTACACCTGCAACCGTATCACTAGAACCATTAATAAATTTGGTTAATGAATGAATCACTACATCCACACCAAATTTCAACGGACTAAAAATCATTGGGGTAAACGTGTTATCAACCACCAATTTAATTCCGTTTTTATGCGCTAATTCTGATAAGGCTTTCAAGTCAGCAATCTCCAATAACGGATTACTCATTACCTCACAGAAAATCATTTTTGTATTCGGCTTTATCGCGGCCTCTACGGCAGCCAAATCAGTAATATCTAATAAGGTTGTATTGATATTAAATTTTGGTAAGTAGAAGTGGAATAACGAGTACGTGCCTCCGTAAATAGTTTGAGACGAAACGATATGATCACCCGATTCACAAATTTGCATGGCTACGTTTGAAATAGCGGCCATACCTGAACCCACCACCTGCGCGGCCTCAGCTCCTTCCATACGCGCTAAAGCATCTGCTAAATACTTATTAGTAGGATTCCAATGTCTTGAGTACAAATAACAACCTTCGGTTTCACCTTCAAAAGTTCCTTCCATACTTTCTGCCTGCATAAAAGTATAAGTAGAACTATCGGTTATGGATGGGTTTACCCCTCCAAATTCTCCGAAGTTCTGTTCGTCTTGTACCGCTGAAGCGGGATCAAATTTCTTGTCAATCATTGTTATGAATTTAATTTTTAATATTTAGAATCCCCTTTCGGCAATTTTTAATCCTTTTATGGATTGTGATCATATTTCTGTGAACCCACAATCATGGCAATCATTCCCACCAATACAATTGGAAAAAAAGCATACTCGGCATAATAAGAAAGTTCTAAAAGATTTAGCACACCAATGGCTATAATTATGGCAAGTCCAATACCCACCAAACAATTTCTACCATAGGTACCCAATCCTTCTACATCTATATTTTTCTTTTCTTCATCGCTCATGGTGTTGTACCCTGCAATCAACCCAGGAAAGGCTTTTATCAAAAAACCTAGGCCAATAAAAATGATTCCGATAATGTAAGAAGAGAACTCCAATACCTGCTTTTTTAGTCGGCCACAATTTACTCAATTTATGTAGAAAAATGCTTAATTTGAAGCATGAGATTTCATCTAATTATTAGTCTTTTTACCACACTCATTTTCAGTGCGTGCAACGACTCAAAACCTACCTATACCGCTCTAAAGTTACAAATAGAAGAATTCCAATTTCCAGAGGTAAGTATCAGAGCTTTAGTAGCTGTAAATGATTCTACTGTTTGGTTTGCCGGCTCGAAAGGCGTTTGGGGCTATACCGAAGACCATGGTAAATCTTGGGTAGTTGATACTTTGCGGATTCCAGGGAGCCAGCCAGAAATTCGTTCTATACAAATTACACCCAATGGAAACGTGTATTTGGTTAATATTATGAAGCCCGCTGGGGTCTATAGATCAACCAACAAAGGAAGTACTTGGCAACAATTGTATATGGATGCAGATTCGAATGCCTTTTTTGATGCCGTTAACTTCTGGGACGACCAAAACGGAATTCTTTTAGGCGATGCGCAAAACAACTGTTTTCATATAGCCATTACAAACGATGGCGGGAATACGTGGAATAAGATAAAGTGTAATGAGCTCCCTCCTACTTTAGATAACGAAAATCCGTATGCAGCCAGTAACACCAATATTGCCATTCAAGGAAATTCTGCATGGATTGGAACTGGAGGAAAGGATAAAGCCCGTGTTTTTTATACTACAGATCAAGGGAAAAACTGGTCGGTTAGCGCCACTCCCATTATTGCAGGCAGACAAATGACTGGAATTTATTCGGTCGATTTTCTAAATAAAAGTACTGGAATTGCTGCAGGTGGCGATTGGGATTCAGTAAGTCTAGCATGTACCAATGTCGCTTTAACTAAAGATGGTGGCGCTACATGGAACAAACTCAATAACGCCCAAAATGACGGTTACATTTCTTGCGCGCGTTGGATTCCAGATACAAAAGGACAATATATTTTCACCCTATCCGGTAGAGCGCGAGGAGGAGAAAGTACCATGGCTATTTATAGTTTTGAAACGGGTCAATGGACTTCATTTCCGAATCCAAAAAACTATTTATCGGCACAGTTTTCCAGTAAAAATACAGTATGGATTTCGGGTAAGGATTGGATAGGAAGAGTACGGATCGAATACTAATCTACAAGTAAATCTTCAATTTGCTTTTGCGCCATATCCGAAGCTTTATAATAGGCTTTTCCACCCGCTTGCTCAAAGGTACCACCACCGCCTTTCACGTTGTTGATACTCTCTTTGTATATTTCCCTACCCTGATTGTTATCGTAAACGGAAATGGAAACATCTACATACGCAAAATATACACCACCAACATATCCGCCTTTTCGGCTAGCTGCGCGAATGCTAATAATGTAATCTGAATGGTCGCCCACCTCATCAAAATCAAATCCTTCTCCAGATAAACTTTGTTTTAGTTTAGGCTCAATTAATTTCACATCCAGCGACTCTCCAAAGTTGTTTTCTTCTGATTTTACATAAATAGTACTTGGCATCACCTGAACTTTGAAAGAAGATTCAGGAAGCGTTTTATTTCTTAGGTAATCTGTTACATATTTACTCGAATCGTTACTCACATATTTCGCCATATCAATAGACGCTTTCAATACTTGATTTTTATACGCACCGCTAATCTTCTTCACTTTACAAGATGCCAATCCATGTACGTCTGAAATAGTAGAACAATAAACGGTCTCTCCATTATTATTGAAAAACTTTACCGGTATTCCTCCAGCAGGGTTTCCGTTAACAGTAACCAATGCCACCAAATCTTTATCTAACCCTAGACCTGCCTTACCCTTGGCACCAGTAGTTTGACTCACAAATTGCATATTTACTAATTGCTCTAGGTTTTGAATATCAGCAGGAACCATTGAAACATTGTTCATCATTAACTCTCCTTGAGTAATTTGAACCATATTTCTTCCGATCACCTTTTGCGAAGAAGCGTCCACTAGTTTTCCCTTCAATACCAAGTTGCTACCTTCTTTTAAGTACACCCCTTGTATGCTATAGCCAACCACCTCAGCTTCTGATGGTAGTGATTGTTTTAAAACCTCATTCAATTTTGATGAAAAGTCTGAGCCAAAACCTGTTTGTTCATAGGTAAACTCATGTAGTCCAATATCTTTATGTTGATCACCTTGGGATTTCAATAATCCAGTAGCCATAATAAATCCAGCATCATCAAGAGTCATTCTTCTATCAGTTACCAAGCCGTTCATTAATTCAGAATAAGAAGCATTTAACTCACTCACTTGATCAACGCGTGTATCTAAACTGGTATTGGCTCCTATAGCCATTAATATTTTTTGAGATTCGTCAATAACAAAGAATTTATTGAATGCCTCTAGCCCTTTTTTATATGCTTTTTTTAGGTCTCCTTGGGTTTGTAGTCCTTTTGAAAGGTCAATGATATTTGTAATTTCAGAAACTTGCTTCCCGATTTCCGAACGGTAATATTCAACCATGCGGTTTTTATTTACATAGGCAAAACCATACCCTTTTTTCGACTTCTTATCGTAATAAGAATCTGTTTGCAATCCGATTAATTGTAAATCAGAACTTGCAGTGGTTTTCTGATTAAAATAATCATCAACTTGACCATTGAAATCGGTCACATTAGAAGTACTCACACTTTTTACTTGAACTCTTACACTTTGAGTGAGCTGCGACTTTGCTGCATCTACCACTTGTTGCATTTCCTCATCAATGTATTTTTTATTGATGTCGTTAATTTCAACGTAACCCGTCAAAAAAGAACGCTCCGGATAATTAGAGTTTCTAAAATCTTTAGAAACCCATTCAGGCATCTGGGCCCATCCAGTTATAGATGTAAAAAATAAAGTAAAAAGTATGAGATTCTTCATAGTATATTATTTGTCTAAATCAGTTTTGCTGATCCATCCTTCTTTTCCACCTAAGAGTTTCACTTTCACAAAACTACCTTCGCGACCTAAAACTTCAAATTCCGTATCACCAGGAACTTTTGCAGCAACATCAGATCCTTTATTAGCCTCCGTATAAGCAGTAACTCTGTCCTTCTTTTTACCAGCCGTAGTGACCATTTCCATGTTCAGTTTAGCTCCCGCAGATTCATCAAATACGTAAGGAGTGATTTCTACGCCCATTTTACCAAGTTCATCTAACGCTTCTTTACTGTTCATCGTTCTTTCTAACGCTTTTTTATGCGCTTTACTGTCATCTAATTGATAGGCATTTTCATGGTACTGGATAGCTTGCTTATAGTTTCCAACTGCCTCATATAGCACTCCCATATTATGAGCCATAGCCGCATCATAAGGGTCAGAATCGTATACATTTTTCACAATAGCAAAAGCCGCAGATAAATCTTTCTCTTTTACTTTAGCTCTTGCTTCCTTGAAATCTGCTTTGTAATCCTTTGATTTTGGTTTTTCAACATCTAATCCTTGATACACAAAGGTTGGCGTAAAATAAGATACCAAATCCATTGAAATAGCCTTCATTGCATCACTGATGGCAACCTGATCAGAAGGTAATTTGTTATACGCGTCACTTTTGCTTTTGCTGCTACTTGCTGATTTAGGAATGGTTTTGTTTTTGGTTGTCATACTTAGAATCTGCCCAGTCTCCACCGAAATGATTTTCATAGTTACTTCCACATTCACTGTTTTAGTAGCACTATGCGTATAAGTAGTCTTTCCTGTTTTTTGATTGGTATTCGAATTCGTTTTTGAACTCGATTTTACATCTGTGGTATATCCGCCAGAAATAATAACATCTAACCCGAGTAGCTTACCTACTTCAGCAGCATCACCATCTGAAACCGCTCCGCTAGCACCTAGGCTTTGCTCTTGCATGATTTTGTCTAACTCACCACGTTCTACTACCGTATAAACGTTGGTTTTATACCGCTCCATGTAGTTTTCTCCTCGAGCGTATACGCCTCGGTGTTCCTCTAACAATTTAGCAGTCATATAATCTACTAATTGTCCCCCATAATCATTGGTAGTAGAATAATACCGCCAGTTCACATCTTTACGGTTTTCAAAATTTAAAATCGCCAGCTTATGCATGCCCTCAATCGTCTTTTCGGGAGCTTTCAAACTGTAACATTTTAATTGGGCTTGGGTTAAAACAGGACTAAATAACATGACCGTAGAAACGAACATGCCGGAAAATAGATTTTTCATAACATTGTTTAGTTTTAGTTTTTCTCAAATTTACAATACTTGTGCCAAAAGTCAAGAATTTAAAAGCAGCAATACAAACACCTTATGTACAACAGGTTAACAAAAAAAACTACCTTTCTACATTGGGCAACATGGGGACAAAACTGCAGGGACCGCAATTTTCTGTACGTGTCTCTGTTTCCGAAATTTTGGTTATTCTGTACATCGTTTGCTCTTCTGTTTCACCAATTGGAATTACCAAAACACCACCCACTTTTAATTGCTCGATAAGCAAAGGAGGAACAAATGGTGCTCCAGCCGTGATAATTATCTTATCAAATGGTGCAAACTCAGGTTTACCTTTATAGCCATCCCCGTAAAAGAAATTAGGATTATACCCCATCTGCGGTAAAAGCTTACTTGTTTTATTGTACAATTGTTTTTGTCGTTCAATGGTATACAAGCGTGCACCTTTCTCTAACAAAACGGCCGCTTGATAACCTGATCCAGTTCCAATCTCTAGTACCTTATCTCTTTTTTTAAGATCCAATAAATGGGTTTGTAACGCTACTATATAGGGCTGAGAAATGGTTTGACCAGCCCCAATTGAAAAGGCATTGTTTTGATAGGTGAAATTAATATCAAAAGCACTTTCAAAAAACTGGTGTCGCGGCACAGCCATTAAGGCTTCCATAACGCTTTGATTTTCCACTCCTACTTGGGCTAACAACTCCTTAACCTCTAGTACCATTTTTCTTCTGGCACCTTTCATTTTCATGGTATCTTCTCTCAGCATTTTCTTTAGCAATTTTCGATTTTCAAGAAGCCAATATTAAACAGATTTTTTTGTCCAAAAAAGACAATTTAAAGGATTGTTTGAACTATTTCTTATGGATACCTGAATCAAGCTTTTGATCGCAAAAAAAAGATTGCATACCAAAGTCATCACATTCTTTAACATCATTTATTTCCCCAAATAACAACCTCGATGTCAATAACTTAATTCAAATAAAAAAAATGTTCATTTTATTTCCTGAAATTCCACAATTTCCAAATAAATACAACGTTACAAGAACACTATATTTGTGGGTTATTATTAAAATAGGATGAATAAATTCATACTCGGTATACTTCTATTACCATTTGTTTTTTCTTGTGAAGGAAAGAGGGAAGCTACGCCTACTTATTTGCATATTGAGGAAATAGGTTTTAATTACGACAACATAAGTACTTTAGGAAATGGAGGAACCGCAATTACCGATGCTTGGGTATACAATAATGATAACCTTTTAGGTGTATTTGAATTACCAGCAACTATTGCCATTACTGCAGAGGGAGCTCAAAGTGTTACGATTAGGGGAGGTATCAAACTAAATGGAATATCTGCGACTCGCGAGTTTTATGCATATTACCAGCCCTGGAACAGTGATATTGAGTTAAGTCCATTAGACACAACTACAATTGAACCCGTAGTAAGATATTGGACAAATACCGGAATATCATTTTACGAAAGTTTTGAAGATGCTGTTTTAAAAATAGACACCAGTACGGTGAGTGATGTTGGCATAGACAGAACCAAAGTAGAAAATGAACCTGACTATATAGATCGTTACGTTGGAAAAGTGGTCATGACCAGTTCGGAACCAGGTTTTAAAGCTTACAATAAAAGTCTTTTCCAAGTCCCTACCGAATCTGGAACTCCTATTTACTTAGAAATTGATTATAAATGCAATCAAGAATTTACTGTTGGCGCTCTGGTTCAAGAACCAGGCTTAGGAATTACCGAATCTAGAATTATTACCCTAAGATCTACCGCAGATGAAGAAGGTGTATTGCAATGGAAACATGTATACGTAGATTTAACCGATTATTTTCTAGGAAAAGAAACCGCCAGTGGATTTGGCTTTAGTTTTACTGCTTACTATACCAGTGAGAATCCAGAAGGACTAATATACTTAGATAATGTTAAGGTTGTAAACGCCCAATAGTGAGTTTAAATAAACGGACAGAACTACTAAAATATTTGTTTACCGATTGGTTAGCAGCTTCTTTTACGTGGGTGGTATTTTTTGTATTCCGGAAGAAATATTTGGAGCCATTAAAATTTGACGAACCCATTCCGGTCACATTTGACAACCAGTTTTATTTAGGATTATTCTTAATTCCCTTGTTCTGGGTCCTCTTTTATTTTGTTACCGGTTATTACCAAAACCCATTTAAAAAATCACGTTTATATGAGTTATCCATTACCCTTATTCAAACATTAATTGGAGTCATATTTTTGTTTTTCATAATTATATTAGATGATGAAATTCCAACGTACAAAAGCTACTACACCTCCTTCTTCACTTTGTTATCAGTTCAATTCTTCTCCACGTTTATTCTTCGCTTTTTCTTAGTAAGTAGAACGGTTCATAAAATTCATAATCGCGAAATTGGGTTTAACACACTGATTGTTGGTGGCAATGAAAATGCACTGAAACTGTTTAATGAGTTGGAGGAAGCAAAGAAATCAAGTGGCTTTTTAATCAAAGGGTTCATTAACGTGAATGGTAGTCAAGCACATTTACTTCAAGGAAAGGTAACCCATCTGGGACACTTGCGTGATGTACATCAAATCATTCAAAACAATCACATTGAAGAAGTTATTATTGCCATTGAACCATCAGAACATCATAAAATTGAAGAAATAATATCGGTATTGGATGAGGAATTCATTGACATTAAAATCATTCCAGATATGTATACTATCCTTACCGGACAAGTTAAAATGTCGTCCATTTTTGGGGCTCCTTTAATTGATATCAGTAAGGAAATTATGCCTTCGTGGCAACAATCATTAAAACGAGCCTTTGACTTTTTAGTGTCTCTGTTTGTACTAACTGTATTTTTCCCATTGTATTTTATCATTGGGTTGATTGTGAAATTTGGATCAAAAGGTCCAGTCATCTATTCTCAAGAGCGTATTGGAATCCATGGAAAGCCATTCCAAATTTATAAATTCCGATCTATGTTTATTAATGCGGAAAAAAATGTTCCGATGCTTTCCAGTGACCATGATCCACGTATTACTCCATTTGGTCGATTCCTTCGCAAATCTCGTTTAGATGAAATACCACAATTTTATAACGTATTAAAGGGAGATATGTCTATTGTGGGACCAAGACCCGAAAGACTGTTTTACATTAATTTGATTAAAGAAAAAGCACCTCAATACTCGCACCTACAAAAAGTAAAACCAGGAATTACTAGTTGGGGCCAGGTAAAATATGGCTATGCTGAAAACGTAGATGAAATGGTTCGTAGGTTAAACTATGACATCCTATACATAGAAAATATGTCGTTATTGGTAGATTTAAAAATTCTAATTTACACGGTTCTCATCGTTCTAAAAGGACAGGGTAAATAACTAACACCCCTCCTCCTTGTGACAAAACTTTTCGGGCTTATTATTCTTGGCAAATTCATACCCCAGCTCCCACCAGTTGCGCATGGTTGGAGGGTCAAAAACTAATGGGTACTCCGTTAATAAATTGGGCGTATAGTATATATTCACATTCGTCTTCTCCTTTAAGCCTCTTAGAACACCGAGCATTAGATCTTTGTTAAAACTATGATTCATGGAAATATCAAATACCTTGGAAAGAGTTTGAAATGCGTTGGTTGATTTGGGGAGTCTTCTATCTTGGTATTTCGGACTTAATACAATAACGTCTACCTCATCAATATCACCAAAATCAATGGCTGCATGAATGGGTAAAATAGTCGCAAAACCCCCATCCGCATATTCAAAGCCATTTTTATTTAGAATACTCATAAAAGGCACATAGTTGGCCGACCCCCAAATCCAATCCACAAAATCAGCGTACTTTTCTTTTTTAGACGATTTAAACTCAATATTCTGGGTAGTTAAATTACTTACCGTTACGATTACCTCTTTATTTAACTCTTGAATTTTTTGATACTGTTCCAAAGTTAAATTACGCCTCAACATTTTAAGTAGCTTATGACTATCACCAAATGTAGGAACGCTACCCAAAAAAGATTTGACAATGTTAAAGTGATTCAATTTAACAATGAACTCTCCATCCTTTTTTGAAATGGTAAAAGGATTATTAGTGAAAATATCTTTGGTTCGAACGTGGGTGTAAATGTGTTTAATGATGTCTACTTCACCTAATACCAAGTGCGGTAAAAGAATACTTCCAGTAGAAGAACCTACCCCTAAAGAATAGTCGTAACCCCGTTCTTTTATTAAGTATTCAGCTACTCCTCCAGCCCATGCTCCTTTGGCTCCACCCCCTGAAATAACCAATGCTCTTTTCATACCCTAAAAATAATTTTTATGTGGAATTTTCATATCAAAAAAGGAACGGATTTCAATAAATTTCTGAGAGAATTTACCAGTGAATTGTGGTACTTTCGTTCTTTGAATTAATTACCAAATAATAACTATGGGAATCACATGGACAGATTGGGTTGGATACCTGGCCTCAGTGGTTGTTTTTATTTCGTTTTTGTATAAGGACGTCAAAAAAATTAGACTCATCAATATGATGGGTGCTTTCCTTTTTGTGATTTATGGATTCATGCTAAAAACGGCATATCCAGTGATATTATTTAATGGCGGATTAATTCTTTTACACTTATATCATTTAGTTTTTAAGAAATCTCATGAGTAATATTATTATTAAAAACATTCAGTCGCTTTTACAGGTAAACACCGATAACTCATTGGTTATTTCTGGTAAAAAAATGGATGCCTCCCCTTCGTTGGAAAATGCTTTTGTAAGCATTAAAAATGGCGTGATTGATGATTTTGGGTCTATGGAAAATGCTCCGTCAACCGGTTTCGATTCAGAAATTGATGCGACTGGAAAAATAGTACTTCCTGCGTGGTGTGATTCTCATACCCATTTAGTGTATGCAGGAGATCGTTCACAAGAATTTGAAGACCGAATTAACGGTTTATCCTACGAAGAAATTGCCAACCGTGGGGGTGGAATTTTAAATTCGGCTAAACGAATGGCAACCGCTAGTGAAGAGGAACTATATGCAGATGCCTTCCAGAGATTAAATGAAATCATGGAATTAGGTACGGGAGCGGTTGAAATTAAAAGTGGCTACGGACTAACCGTGGAAACCGAAATCAAAATGCTTCGGGTAATTGCCAAATTGAAACAAAACCATCCCATTACCATTAAAAGCACATTCCTAGGTGCACACGCGTTTCCTGCTAAATTTAAGGACAACCCAGATGGCTATATTGATTTAGTGGTGAACGAAATGATTCCTGCAATTGCCAAAGAGGGTTTAGCCGAATATATTGACATCTTTTGTGAGAAAGGTTATTTCACCGTAGAACACACCCATAGAGTTTTAGCTGCTGGTGTAGCGCACGGATTAATTCCTAAAACACACGTTAACCAATTTAACAGTATTGGCGGAATTGAAGCCAGTGTAAAATACGATGCTTTGTCTGTAGATCATCTTGAAGTAATGGATGACCAGGATTATGCTTTTCTAGAAAATGGAAAAACCATTCCAACGCTATTACCATCATGTTCTTACTTTTTGAGTATTCCTTACGGGCCAGCTAAAGAAATCATGGCAAAAGATATTCCGGTGGCTTTAGCTACCGACTTTAATCCGGGTTCTACTCCATCTGGGAATATGAACTTTGTGGTGTCAACCGCATGTATCAAAATGAAAATGACTCCTCAAGAAGCCATTACTGCTTCGACCATTAATGGGGCATATGCGATGGGACTAAGCAATCAACTAGGAAGTATTTCTAAGGGGAAAAAAGCCAATTTGATCGTTACCAATAAAATGAATTCTAAAGCGTTTATTCCTTATTATTTTGGAGTAAATCCAGTAAATAAAGTAATACTGAATGGCAACCTTGTGGTGGACCATTCTAAATAAAATACTATGCGAACACTTATAACTTCTGTACTTCTATTTATGGCTATGGCTTTTAACAGCCGTGCCCAAGATGTAAAAGTCATTGAGCTTTCTCAAGACATTATGACGAGTTTCAAAATGAATCAGCCTGTTGATGAACTAGAAACGCAACTAGCCAACGTTTCATTCGAAACTTTAACGAGTCAACTAAATAGTGACCTTCGTAAGCAGGCCTTCTGGGCGAATGTATACATTGTTTACAGTCAAAAACTATTGACCGAAAATGGAGAGTGCGAAAAAGGATGTAGAAACCAAAAGGTAATTACGGTTGCCAATCGTGTTTTTAGTTTAAATGACATTTTATACAAAATCCTACTTCATTCAAAGAGTAAAATGACGGGTGGAAAAAGAATTTTCACCTCGAAATGGGAAAAGGAATTGCGTATTAGTTATCCTGATGGAAGAGTGTTATTGGCTATTGATAGTCATGAAACTATTGCCAATGCAGTGACCTATTACGAACCCGAAAACATGGATGTGCAGCTAAATGAAACCGGTAAGTTATTTCTAACCACTTTCGTGGTGTATGATTTAGATAAAAACACCGTATATCTTCCTAAATGGATGAATAGGTTTAAACGTGAATTCGGGTCCAAATCTGGAGCAATTGCTGGATTAAAAAGAGCTGAGTTGATTCCTAAAGAAATGCAGGATACAAAAATTGTATATTC
>OLHJ01000233.1_pt1 | contig 19971 bp, 18 predicted proteins | sample 1609491 | NCBI WGS metagenome assembly OLHJ01 (sample SAMN05416861, study PRJEB24817) | seawater metagenome | isolation source: Sea water | place: Canada:Atlantic | collected 2013-11
AGATGCTCAGGAGTCTCGTGGGCTCGGAGATGTGTATAAGAGACAGATTTGTAATTATGGATTAACCCAAGAAGTTCCGCTTTATAATGCACTTACCGATGTTCAAAGTGAATGTTTTCAGCTTTTTAGATTATTGGATAGTTATCTAAAAAAGCGAACAATTACTAAGAACAAATTGCATGGAGAAAATGTGTTAGGCATTCCATCCAAGCATGTATATCGTTCTTTAAACCGGAATAAAAAGCATTTAGATGTAGAGATAGCATCTATTGAAGCAAAACTACTCTCATTGGTAAAGCAAGATCAACAAGAACAATTAACATTATTAAAAAGCATTCCAGGTTTAGGAGTTAAAACGGCATTATTCTTAATTGTGGTAACAGATGGATTTACAAAATTTGAAACAGCATCACAATTGTGTAGTTATGTCGGTATAACACCAACAATACGTCAATCTGGATCTAGTGTTCGAGGTCGAAGTAGAATAAGTAAGGTTGGTAATAAGAAGTTAAGAAACCTGTTGTTTCTGTGTTCCTTTTCCGCATGTAAACACAATAAAGCGTGTCGAGAAATTTATGATCGAATTGTAAACAAAGGAAAGAGTAAGAAGTTGGCATTGATTGCCGTTTCAAATAAGTTACTAAAACAAGCTTTTGCAATTGCAAAAGCAGGGCGTCCATATGATGAAACTTTTGTTTCTGCATTGATTATTAAATAGTAATGAAGTTAAATAATAAAAAGTAAAAAAGCTTAAACAGAAGTTTAAGCCTAGAATACTATTGCACAAAATTAATGAGAAAAAGAGTTGTTTTTTAACTCAGTTCTTTGTTAGGCGCTGTGTTTTTTATTTACATTTTTTCTTTAATTGCTTTTCTCCAAAAATAAATTCCAAAAACACAAGTAACAATTGTAAACATAATTCCATTTTCTCCAAGCCAATGTTCTGTTCCTTCAATTTTTGTTGTTAAAGGAGGCATTATTTTTTGTATATAAACATTACTTACTGCGTGGAAAATTACTGCTGGCCAGAGACTTTTAGATTTAAAAGTATAGTATGTCATAGAAAACGACATAAAAATACAAGTAGTCAAAAAGGCTAAAAATTCCAATATTGCATTATTACTATAGTAAACGAACAACGGCCAATGCCAAGCTGCCCAAATAATTCCACTAAAAACAGAAACACCTGTAAAAGAAAGTACTTTTCTTAATTCATAAATAAAAAAACCTCTCCATCCAATTTCTTCTCCTAAAGTGGTTGCGGCTGATCTAATAACTTCAACAGTTCCTAACAAGAGTATGGCTAATACTACAATAGGTATGGTGTCTAAAGTTCCTATTCCCATTAATTGAAGTTCTTTTGCCCATTCAGTAATAACTTCTGCATTTGCTAAATTTCCAAATCCAAAAATCCAGATGAGTATATAGGTAATTATACCAGCTAAAGCCGGAATAAAATAAGACAACCGAATGTATTTCCAATCTCCCCAATTCCAATTTAGAGATGAAATTTTACGTCCTTTTATTTTTAGGGTGATAAACGCAGCTATTGCAGGAGACCACATTATAGCCCCAACATATATTCGTGAAGGATATAAATTTACTATTGCATAATGGAAAGGTGAAGTAAGAATAACAACTAATAGAAGAAACAAAAATATTGTTTTCCACGCTTCTTTTCGTTCCGATATATTTTCTAACATAATGGTTTAATGATTGGTTTGTTTATGGAAGACGAAGAGATTATGGTTTTGTTACATTGCGTCTAACGTCTCGGCTATGGTTAGTAAGGGATTAAGAGTAACCATCCTTTCGATTAAACACTTAGTCAAAACTTTTTACTTTGTTTTATCTTTTCATTATTAATACCAAATTTATTTCATATTTCCCTATTGGGTAATCTAAAAGATTTGGCGGAATTGATTTAAAGAGCAACACTTTGGGTTAAGCACTAAACCCGAATTAACTATAGCCATTGTTGTGTTTAGTTTTTATTCGGTTATTCTTTTCTTTAAATCCATTCTCTCGTGCAAAATCCTTGTAATTTCAACATAGTTTTCATTTAACGTTCTGTAAAAAATGATATGTCGATTTGTTTTTATTCCGAGTAGACTTTGAGTAATTCCGTCATAGTTTCTTCCTAAAAGCGGATTTTCTGCAATTTCTTGACAATTTGAAATAAGTGATTCATAATATTTGTCCGCTTGTTTTTCTGACCAAACTTCAAATGTGTAATTCCAAATTTTCGATAAATCCTCAACAGCTTTATTCGTTAATTTAAATTTAGCCATTTAATTGCTTTTCCGCTTTTAGAGATTCAAGATGTTTTTTCGGGTCAAAATCGTGAGCAATTCCACTATTAATACCGTCCTGAATTGCGTTCTTTAATGCTTTTACTTTACTTTCTTCTTCTTCTAAAAGTCTTAATCCAGCACGAATAACTTCACTGACATTTTTAAATCGTCCTTCACTTATTCTACCTTGAACGAATTGGTCAAAATAATTACCGAGTGATATTGATGTGTTTTTATTCATTTTCAATATATTTCTTCAAATATACCAAAAATTGGTATAATAACCAAAATCTCAAATTACATACAACGGTTTTGTGTATGGTTAGTTGCGTGTTTGAGCAACTAATTTAGTAAACAAAAACGAACGCGAGAAAATTCCGAAGGAATTTTCCAAGTAAACAACGACCAAAGCAATTAATTATACACGTTGTTGTAGCACGTTTTTTATTTTGAATAGAATATATTAACCTAAATTACTGATAATTAGGAGTGTAATGTTTTTTTTGTACCTTTTACTCGTTTTAGATAAGTAATTATTAACTTCAAATCAATAATGAATGTATTAATGATTCTAAATTTATATTTCTTATGAATACAACAAAAACAATACTAATAATCCTAATATTTTATTTAGGGTTTTCAAATAATGCTTTAGGACAAGTTTTAACAGAAGAGAAAAATCAATCTCCTCAAGAACTATATGATTTTCATATAAGTAAAAAGAAAGTAAATAAGGCAGCTGCTTGGATAACTTTAGGAGGAGGAATAGCTATGATTGTCGGAGGACTTGGAATTAATACAAGTGAAGGGCTTTTAAGTGACGACCCAAATAAAGGTCTTTGGTTATCTTATTTAGGAGGTGCTACAACTCTAGTAAGTATTCCTTTTTTTATTGCTGGAGGTAAACACAAAAAAAAGGCTAAAATTCAATTACAAAACGGAGCAATAGGAATTAATGAAAAGTTTAACTATACAGGTGTTTCTGTAGAGTTTTCATTTTAGGAACAATTTAGGTGTTTTAATAGCAATCGCTATAATTTAAATATATTTAAGAAACTTAGAGGATTATTGTTATTAAATGTGCTACGGTCTTGTGTATGGTTAGTTGCGTGTTTAAGCAACTAATTTAGTAAACAAAAACGAACGCGAGAAAATTCCGAAGGAATTTTCCAAGTAAACAACGACCAAAGCAATTAATTATACACGTTGTTGTAGCACGTTTTTTATTTTGAATAGAATATATTAACCTAAATTACTGATAATTAGGAGTGTAATGTTTTTTTTGTACCTTTTACTCGTTTTAGATAAGTAATTATTAACTTCAAATCAATAATGAATGTATTAATGATTCTAAATTTATATTTCTTATGAATACAACAAAAACAATACTAATAATCCTAATATTTTATTTAGGGTTTTCAAATAATGCTTTAGGACAAGTTTTAACAGAAGAGAAAAATCAATCTCCTCAAGAACTATATGATTTTCATATAAGTAAAAAGAAAGTAAATAAGGCAGCTGCTTGGATAACTTTAGGAGGAGGAATAGCTATGATTGTCGGAGGACTTGGAATTAATACAAGTGAAGGGCTTTTAAGTGACGACCCAAATAAAGGTCTTTGGTTATCTTATTTAGGAGGTGCTACAACTCTAGTAAGTATTCCTTTTTTTATTGCTGGAGGTAAACACAAAAAAAAGGCTAAAATTCAATTACAAAACGGAGCAATAGGAATTAATGAAAAGTTTAACTATACAGGTGTTTCTGTAGAGTTTTCATTTTAGGAACAATTTAGGTGTTTTAATAGCAATCGCTATAATTTAAATATATTTAAGAAACTTAGAGGATTATTGTTATTAAATGTGCTACGGTCTTGTGTATGGTTAGTTGCGTGTTTAAGCAACTAATTTAGTAAACAAAAACGAACGCGAGAAAATTCCGAAGGAAATTTCCAAGTAGGCAACGACCAAAGCAATTAATTATACACGGTGTTATATGCAGGCTTTTTATTCTGTATTAAATCAGATATAGCATTCCAAAGTTCAATTCGTTTTTCTAATGATTGTCTCGCTACAGTTAGTGTTTCTTTCCATTTTTGCTCATCATCTTTACATAATTCAGAAATCATCTCAAGAGATAGAGGACCGTGTTCATCTCCGTCAAGTTCAATATGTCGTTCGAGATAGTAATTTATTTTGCTGTATAATTTGTTTTCAGAATCTGAATTTTTAAGAATTTCGATAAACATATCTGGAATAACGTCTTCTCGCCCAAACGTAAATGCAGAAGCTACTAGGTGTGGCTTATTTGTTTCAATAATCGAAAATGTGAATTTAACAAAATCAGCTACTCTGTTATCGACATTAACTTGACTAAAACAATAGTTAACTGAATTTCCTAATTCAATAAGTTTAATAAAATCATTGATTTCATTCGTATTTCCATTTACTTGGAACATTGCATCTAAATACATCTCAAAATGACTCTTTGGTTCTCCCAATTCATTAATGTCACTTTCTTCTCCATGAACGATTTCATTTATAAATCTTGATAGTTTTGGGTTTTTTGGTGGTGTCCAGGGTGTTTGAACTTTAGTGAGGTTTAATTGAAGATTTTTTAAAAGAGACATAAAATCCCATACTGCAAATACGTGATTTTCCATAAAAATTTTCACGTCATTAATGTTACGTAAATTTTCATAAAGTTTATGATTTTTCAATTCATTCCTTAATTCAGAAATCTCATTTTCTATATATTCTATTTTATTCATTTTTTAATTTATCTATTAGTTATAAATGATGTATACTTCAAATTTAATGCTATAAAATGAAAAATATATTAAATCGGAAATAAATATAATAAATGATTAAAAAGCTAAAAGGTTTAGTAATCAAGAAAAGTATTTAGCTCTCGTTTAGATATGCCGTGGGCTTGCATATAACGTTTAAATAAAAATAGTACGATTTCTAAGACTTCAACGTCCGAAAGGACTTGAATGTCGAATGCAAAAGCGTACACCCCAAGTTTGCAATGCGCCTGCTAGCATTAATTTTATTCTTTGTTAGGCGCAGTTTTTATAAATATTCGTATTTCTTTTGTTCTGTTTCCTAGAGTTACAATTCGTTTGCTGTTTACTTCAATAGGGAGTCCAGAGGTTAAATCAATAGTTACATATGAAGAATCAAGTAAGAATGGTCTCTCTTCCATATTCATAAAATAGGTGAAGTCGTTAACTTCATGCTCTTGAACAATTAGTTTCTTTATTAAAGAATCACTCTCAAAAATTGTTTGGTAATAGAATTTTCCAGCGAACATGCTGTTATCGAAACCTTCAATGTCTGGAGCCTCTATTAAACTGGTGTCTAAAGCAAGATGTAGAGCTTGTATTACTCTTGTATTCTTTAGTTGTCCATTGCTTGCCCAAATTCGTTGTTGAATTGCTGCCACCTATAAAGTTTGTATACCTGAGGAGCAATTATAGTTATCCAAACCATAAAGATTAGAGCTGTAACCCAGTACGGAAACAGAACGCTGGCCGCAATCCAAAAAACAATAAGCAGAGGAATTCGTCTTTTTGCAACACGTAATTGATTTTTAATCTGCTTCAATGAGTGATTTTTAGTAGACATCACAAAATAATTGGGTTTGATAAACCATCCACTTGCAAATAGTATCAACAGGAAAAGCGGAAATGGGTAGCCATTACTATCTAATTCTGCATCTTCATCTAAGAGTGAATCGGGTGTATCAGGTGCTTGAGCCAATGCTTCTTGAACGTCTTTGTGCATGATTAGTAGCGAGCTTTATATGCTATACTTTTCGGAAATGAAATTACAAAATAAAAAAAGAAAAGCGACTTCATTCTTAATTTAAGTCGCTATTACTTATGCACTTTGTTGGCAATTGTTATTGGACTTCAACTTGACTCCAAATCCCAGTGTCAACAGTTTCTTGTGCATATTCTAAAAATGTTTTTGCTTTTCTACCTAGAACTCGTTCAATAGCATTAACTACCAGTTGATTCTTAGGATTGGTTAAAACATGACTAAATAAATACTCGATTAGCCAAACGACATCATAAGGTATTTGCATTTGCTTCATACTATCAATATACTGTTCTAATGTGATGTCATAGAAGTTTAATTTTCTGTTGCTAACCCTTTAAATGATATTCACAATATCTTTAAACGTGATTAATTCTGGACCAGTTAACTCAATAATTTCAACATTATAAGTATCATCTAGTAATACAGTTGCAGCTACTTCTGCAATATCATTTGCAACTACAAATGGAATTAAAACATCAGACATTGGTAATGCCACTTCTCCTTTAAGAATAGGATCTAAAAAGAAGCTTTCGCTCCAATTTTGGTTGAACCACTAGGCTCGAACGATTGTGTAATTTATGCCAGAATCCATAACAATTTTTTCATTCTGAAGCTTAATAGCCAAACCTTTATGCGAATGAATTTAAAATGTTATAATTTAAACTAAGTTGATACCATTTTAATGACTTCAACAGGCTCTGATCTGCCTTTTAGTTGTATGGGACCAAGCGATTCAAAGGTGTAGTTTTCAATGTCGTTAAGATCATTAAGCACTTCTTTAGATAAAAGCAACTCCGATTTAAACTGCTTATTCAACTGCTCGATTCGCGATGCTAGTATGACCGTGTTTCCGGTCACTGAGTATTGTCTTCTTTCAGTAGTACCCACATTTCCTGTTACGATTTCTCCTGTATGTAATCCAATACCAATTTTAGTATCGATTAATCGACCAGATGAGCAGCGGTCCTCAAGCTCTTTGAGTATTTCTAAGGACGCATTAACCGCATTTTGGCTATGATTCCCTGGGGAGGCTGGTGCACCAAAGGACGCTAAAAATCCATCCCCCATAAACTGGTTTATGATGCCATTATGCTCGCTAATAATATCGATCATAAATCCAAATACGTCATTTTGATATTGGTTGATCTCTGCAGCATCTCTTGATTCAGAAAATGGCGTAAAATTTCTTATGTCAAGAAACATGATACAGGCTCGTAATTTATTAGCTCCAGATTTGTAAGAATCAGATAATAGCTCTTTAGCTACTTCTGGAGATACTTGCTGACTAAACAAGGTCATGGCTTTTTTCTTATTCTCAATTTCGAATGCATTACGCTCTTTTAAGTACCTGTTGGCTGCTTGCTTTTGTCGGTAACCGTAATAGATAACACCAACTAAAAGCATAAGTAAAATAGCACCTATTATCAATGCTTCCTTGGTGTTTTCTGATTTTTCTAATTTTATTTTATCGATCGCTCGCTTTTTTGAGAATTCCAAGCTATCCGCTAATATTTCTTTTTTAAACTCCATTTGTTGAAGTTTTGTTGCGGTTTCTTTGAGATTAAGACTATCATCTAACAGTCTTCTTTTTTCCAAATAGAATAAAGCTTCATTTACTTGGCGTGTCTTTTTAAAGGCATCATACAGACATTTGCAAGCATCTCTTTGCGCTAAAAGATCATTGATAGATACGGCCAATTGGTACCCTTTTTGGCAGTTTTCTAAGGATTTAGAGTAATTGTCTTGGGCAAGATAAACCACTCCAATATTTATTTTGGACCTAGCCATGCTATTTTTGTCATTGACCGTCTTTTGAATGTTTAAGCTCTGAGTGTAATACTCCAATGCCTTTTTATCATCACCAAGATTATTGTAAACAAGTCCTATACAGTTTAGGTCGTTCGCAACACCAGTTTTATCATCGAGTTGCTCATTAATGGCTTTACTTTGTTTAAAATAGTTCAAAGCTTGGTCGTAATCCCCTTGATTTTGCGATATAAGTCCAATATTATTTAGGATTTCAGATAGCCTATATTGGTTGCCTTGATCTTTATAAAAATTCAAACCTTTGTTAAAATACTCCAGGGCTTTAGTATCGTCACCTTGGTCAAAATAGACCGCACCAATATTGATTTGAAAATCCGCAACACCACCTTGATCTCCCAGCTCTTCGTTAATACTTAGTCCCTTATTATAACAATTGATTGCTTTTGGGTAATTGCCTTGGATAGTATAAATGACACCAGTGCCTGCAAGAGAATTAGCAATACCTTTTTGGTTATTAATCTGTCGATTAATTTCGATACTTTGATTGTAACACTTAAGTGCTTTTGTGTGATTACCAGTTCTCCTATAAATAATTGCCATATTGTGCAGCGTACTGGCAATATTTTTTTTGTCATTTTGTTTTTTATAAAGCTCTAAACCCTTTTCTTGAAATTCCATTGCTTTGGAATACTCACTTTTATTCTTATATACAATACCTTGGATGTTATAGCCAAAATTTTTGGCTTTTGGATATTTATGATCCTCCCCATATTCCACAAGAATTTTTGCCAAAACAAGGGCAGAATCTGGATTAGAGTATAGAAATCCTTCCCAGATATATTTATAGTAAGCTTTTGCACGAACCGAGTCGACTTGAGCTTTATCTTGCCATATTGCGTGCAATGAGTCGAGTTGAGTTTGCGCATTTACGCTGATCCCTGAAGAATAAAATAGAACTATTAAAATGAGCCATTTAAAACGCATATATTGATTTGTGATTTGATTTACTAAAGGCATAGGCATTCTAATATCTTGTCGTTCGGTGGTCATGGTATTAAAGAACATATTCTGCATTTTACTGTTCGTGCATTCGAGAGACAGACCAAGTTGCAATTTCCATTCAAATTTGCCAAATCCACCATCGTGTTAATTTTGATTTCACTTTATATTTAATTTTTTTAATTGAGTTTTTTAAGAATTGTTGCCAACGGTTTAGTATAACCAAAGTAGCGAGTTTGAAAACGCAATTTTCCGATGTTTAAAATTAGTTTATTTTTCTTTTATAAATATTCTACATTCCGCTATTTAGCAATTTTGGATATACGTTGTTGGCGTTTCGTTGTTTATTCAACCAGTTTAATAACAGGTGGTATCCACGAACCATCCAATATTGCTTCTTTCCCCCAATAGGCTCTTAGATAGAGTGAAAATTCACCATCAGGTGCTGGCAACCAATTACTTTCCATATCAGTAGCGGGCGATTTTTTACTTACGTAAAAAGTTAATGAGCCATCATTATTATATTTTAAATCAGTATTTTTCGTTCCCAACGAATACCGGTTTCGCTCATTTGGGCTAAAAATGTGATGTTCGTTATAAATGGTTAAGGACCAAAATCCATTTACTGGTGGCAGCTCTCCTTTGGCAATAGTTACTTCGTAATTATACTTACTTTCCATTTGTTGCCCTTTGGTGTCGTTATCGGTATAAAAATACTGAGTTTCATTGGGGCGATTATCGAACATATTAGAGCGTGCCGTACTTGTACGCATTAAGTAATCTAATCCCCATTGGGCGTTATTTACTGAACGGTTCCATCCATTACCAGCAGGTATTCCATTATATTTCCATCTAAACAGTGGTTTAATAACTTCTTTTTCGCTTGTTATTGCTACTTCTAGCAACGCTTGTTTAACGGCGGGGTCAGTTTCAGCAGCCTTTAGCACCTGACGAATTAAGGAGTATAAAGCTTCTTCACCTGGCATTGGTTTTACAGAATCCATTATTGCAGGCAGTTGGTCGAAAAATGCTTGTGGCATTACCCATGCTCTTTCACCTTGAACTTTAGGAGCTGGGAATGATGGGGAATTAGCCCAGTCTTTAATTTTCATTTCACCTGTAAAATCAGTCAATGGATAGGCATCAATTTGGTTAACAATAGGTAAAACAGCTTTGCGGTCTTCGTCGGTATTGTTCAGGAATATGCGTGGTCCAATAAAACACATTTCGGTACTGGAACGAACTACGGCTTTAATATTTTCAGGTTTTTTACCATTCCAATCAGGACCAACAATTAAATAAAATCCAGGCTCGGTGTTATAGGCTTTTCCAAATTCTCCAAACTGGTCAGTACGGGCATCGTAAAGAGCGTACACCCAAAATCGGTCGCCAAAATCAGGTACTTGTATCACTACCGGACTTACATTAAGCGCACCAAAAAGGGTTCCGTACACAACATCCTGATTGGGACAAGCGACAAAACTTTGGTTGGGTTCAACATAGTCGGTTAGCATGCTTAAATAATTTAATGGGGCTACAGGAACTACTCCGCCTAAACGTCCGGGTTTAGGTGCTTGTGTAATGCCTGCGCGTCGATTATGACTATTTACAATTGGCCATCCCCATACATAAGCCATCCGACCAATGGATTTTACATATTCGGGGTGCATTATTACTCCTTCTGCAAGAGCAATATTGCTAGGTTTAAGCTCTAATTTGGTAGCTCTTTCTTTTTTATCTTTCGGCTGTGTTTTATTACACGATACAAAAAGTATAATTGCAAGACTAATCACAAGTAATAAACTAATTTTTTTCATTTTTTCTCCTTTTAATTAATTTCAATTTATGATTTATTTGTTGGCGTTTCGTTGTTTACTTCAATATTTAATTACAAGGCTTCTTAGGAAGATTATTTACATCTGGTTTATAATAGCGTACTAAAAAATAGTATGGTTCCCCTGCATTGACAGGCATCCAGTATGTTCCATCCTTTGGATCTTCTATACTAAATGTGATGGTCACATTTCCTTCCTCATCGGGGGTGGTATTATAGGCATTAAATAAGTCATTTTTCCCAGGAATAGTATTTCGGGTTATTGCACTATAGCGAGTAACCGACCAAAATAATTCTACCCCTTCAGGGTTGTTAGAAAACTTGAATACTTCCGGATTATCACCCATAAGTATTTCATCGTTGCAATTCGTGAAATATGGCCCATAAAAAGCATGGTGCACAGGAAAACCAAGATGACCAACAATGGCTGCTGCACGCATTTCTGGATCGTTGCTGCCTTCCTCTTTGCTGTCAATTTGACCAAATTTACCAATATTACCATTAGAACCTAATCTTGGAGCATTATCACCAATGTACTTACTAACACGCAAATAATCTTCTTCAGTAAAATTAATAGTTGATTCTAATAATTCTTTATTTTGTGGATAAACATCTTGAGTTTCGAGGGTATGCTTTATATAATTGTCAATCTTAAATTCTTTACTGCTTACACTAGCCAATTTAATTTTTTCTTGAATAGCATATGCATTTAACATATCCTCAGCATTTTTCACCTGAATTCTTACAAATAGGTGAGGATAATCACCAGGGCTTTCAATAACTGTTGAACCTTCAGGAACTTCTTGCTCTTTCCCTTTACGGACAATCGTATATTTCCCTACCGGATGAATCTCATCGTAGATGGTATAATGCTCCTGGTCGGTAATATGGATTGACCAATAACGATCATTCGTAATTTCAGGATATTCAACAGTTACAGATCCTTCTGTTAAGTCAACTACAACTTTGGAATAAATATGATCCAATGCAGGAGATACAACCGGATCGCTTCCTTCTGTTGGAAGCTCTTTTGTATGCAATAACTTATTTGTACCACCCGCTTGTTCAGCAGTTTGAACCATATATCGCATATGATGATAGACTTTAAATGCCATTAAGTCTGCATCACTTGGCTTTTCCGTATTCACAACATCAGTTACTTCACTTGCCGTTTCTGAATTTTCTGCATTTTTCTTGCCTTGATTTCCACAAGCTATAACACTTGCTACAATACTTATAGCAAATGTAAATTGGATTAGTTTTTTCATTTTCTTAATTATAAATTTATAAATATAATAATGTGTATTTTTTCTAATTGCTGTTATATATAATATTGCTCTTTTTCAATGAACGCCAACGGTTTTGGCTATGATTACGTTGCGGAGAAATCCGATAGGATTTTTCGGCACAGCAACGAATTTAGTAAAAAGGCTTGGATTTCCGATAGGAAATTCAGCCGCAATGAATTATAGGCGGTGTTGCCATTTCGTTGTTTTACAGTTTTTAAATTATTCGATTAAAGTTTGTTTTGTAAAATGCGTTTAGTAGATGGATTGCTGTTTTCTATATTTACTTTTAAGATTAATAATCTTCAACCTCTATTTTGACGCAATAATAATCCAAACACTATTCATACTCTCTATAATAGGCTAACTAAGTAAGCCGCTCTCTCTTCTATATCGCTCCATTGATATTCTTCCTTGGCATTTTCTAAAACATTCTCTAATTCTTCTTCACTTAAACCTACAAAATCTCGAGCTAAATCGTAGGAAGTATTTGTTGGAATTAAAAAATCTTGATCTAGGTTTTCATAGCCAAGACTATTCAATAGATAAACTGCTCCAGCTCCAGTATGATAGAAGATTCTAAAACTATATACATCAATGACATCCTGTCTAAATATTGCATTCTCTCCTACGTTTTGATATCCATGGGTTGGATCTTCAATGGTATTATTATCTAAAGAATTTAATGTTCCAAAAACCTCAATATACCGAGCCACACCCTCACGTTTTTCTAGTAAAAAACCATGCTTTCTTATTAAATTGTCTTCGGTAGGATCTAATTCGAGCAACTTATCATAAATACTAACATAATACTCAAGAAGTTTGCGCTTACTTTCCTGGTCGCTTACGTGATAAGCATCTATCATTACATCATACAACAGCAATATGTAGGGCATTGTTTCTGATGTTAGAAATAAACCATCAAGATCTTGAATATAATTACCTATGCCATAATATTGCTCATCCACATTAAATGTATATACATGATGTAGTTCATGCCAAAAAGCAGCAACATGAAAATAACCATTTCTGTTTTTATATTGATAATAAAAATTGTCTGGCACTTCATAATTTAAATTAAGTACGAACATATACCTACCTTCATAAATTGGCCAATTCCAAAGTTGATCAGGCGGTACGTGTGATACTGCAAATTGGTGTATATAATCATTTCTGTAAAGCTCTATGTCCCTAAAGCCTTGAATATCATGTTCTATAGGAATATTTAGAAAATCTAAAGAAGGGACTGGATTAATATAAATACCTTTATTTTTACCTGTAATGATATAAATAGGGATATCTCGCAAACCATTAAAACTAGGCCACATAACATCCGTATCTTGTTCAACTTTCAGTAAGTTAGTAATAAATTCTAATTCGTTATTAGTTAGAACATCAAAAGGTCCTTCTTGATCTTCAATTATTATTACTTCATCCTCTATAACAGAATCCTGCTCACAAGCAAAAAAAGTGAGAGCTATTGTAATACAGAAGAATACTCGTTTCATTGTATATATATATTTAATTATTTCCATTTTTTTTATATGTTTTGTTTTTCACAATGAATGGCAACGGTCTTGGCTATGATTGCGTTGCGGATAAATCCGAAAGGATTTTTCCGTTAAACAACGAATTTAATAAATAAGCGTGAATTTCCGATAGGAAATTCAACCGCAATGAATTATAGGCGTTGTTATACACTGACTTTATTTTTTCCATTGTTTAATTTCAGAATTCAATACTCCAAGACCGATTTTTCCAGTATTTATATCAATTAATTTTTTTAGTTTTTTCTCAAGAAGTTCATTCGTAATATCTTTAAATATAAAGCCTTTAACTCCATTTCTTGGTTTTGCTTTAACTAATCCTTGTATACTTGGATTAGGCAAGTGATTAGAAACAATTCCGTGTGCAATCAACCTACGAAAAGAATTGCAGTCAGATAATTTTCCGTCAATTTTATTCCATAGTATAATTAATTCCGAATTGTCTTTTAATCCAATTCTAATACGTTTTCTTTTATCATCTAAATTCAGTCCGATAATATCAGGAATTAAGGGGTCTTTTTCAATTCCGTTTTCTAAATACGACACTAATATTCCAAGACTAAATTCAATTTCTGAGAATGTTAGAATAAATTCTCCAACGTTTTTTTTGAAAATATCATTTAAATCAAATGGATTCATTTCTCAGTTTGTGTATAACGTGTTTGTATATGGTTTGTTGCGTGTTTTAATCATCTAATTTAGTAAATAATTACCGACCAAGAAAGTCCGCGAGGACTTTCGTAAGTAAGCTAGAATTAGCAATAAATTATATACGGTGTTGTGCTTAGTTTTTTATTTTTCATAAATCAGTTCCCATTCGATATGTCTGTGAGTTATGTAATTTTTCAATGAGTCCTGACTTTTCCACTTTTTAATTTTACTTACATTCTTTTCATTCCATTTTTCAATTCGATATTGGTGGCCGTTCTCAGTGTATTCCGAAGATTCATTAGGATAAACTTCTTGAGACTTAATCATTGTAACAAAAAGCAACAGACTTATTAATGTATTTGTAATCAATGCTTTGAATTCCCATTTCCGTTTTAATATTACGATTAGCACAGGTAGCCAAAGTCCAAACAGCATTGTATAGTACATAACTGAATCCAATATGTCTCTAGTGCTAACTTCTATTGTCGAGAATTCGGGTCTTTCCAAATCAACAAAAGAAATTCCCCACATCCACAAATAGGTTGGAACTAAATTCAAAATAATGAATAGTCCAAAAAGGAATATAATTAAAGTTCTCTTTTTCATTTACGTGATTCAGGTCTTTTTCGAGCAGTTTTATTAATTAAGCACAACTTGTTATATCATCTGCTTTATTGACGTTTATCCGCCAATATTCCGTGATAGTGTCTGTTTTAATTGTTTGTTATCCGTTTTGTCTAAAGCCAAAATTGCAGCATCCAACGGACTCCGAATTTGCAATAAATCTTTCTTCGCTACATGGGTGTAAATCATCGTAGTCTCTGGCTTACTATGTCCTAACAAATCTTGTACATGTCGCAAGCCAACCCCATCTTCAATTAAATGTGTGGCATAACTATGTCTCAAGGAATGTGGGCTAATTCTCTTAGTAATATGAGCACCTTTACAAGACTTTTTTATAAAAGTTCGAATACTGCCAGCACTATACTTACCACCTTTTGGGTTTTCAATAAAATAAATGTTGGGTGCGTAGGTCATGTAATAATTATGTAATAAAGGTATAAAACTTTCTGCTAATACCACCACACGATCTTTCCTTCCTTTGGCATTTTTTATAAACAATTGCCGCCGGTCTACATCGATATCCCTCAATTGTAAATTTAGTACTTCACTAATACGTAAACCTGCCGAATACAACATGGCAAGGATGGTTCTGTGTTTCAGGTTTTTAGTGGCGCGTAATAAATCAATAACCTCTTCTTTGCTTAAAACTGTGGGTAAATATCTCGACTTGCTTGGGCGTTTTAATTCCTCTACAGAAAGTTGACTATCGGGTAAAAAAGTTCCAAAATGCTTTATAGCACTTACCAATTGTCGATGGGTGCTTATAGCATATCGCTTATATTTCACCTGGTTTTCAACAAATAATCGAACATCTAGATTGCTTAATTCATCCAATGGTTTTTTACCAATAAACTCCACAAAGTCTGCAACAAATGTAAAGTAAACGCGTACGGTATTTTCACTTAAGCGCAAGCCTCGCAAATAGTTTACAAATTCTCTAACTACTTGCTTGTTGGCTTCGCTGATATTTCTGGGTTTTCGTTTTTGTTTTTTTGAAATAGTCTTGGCTTGTTTTGAAATCACAGAAGAATAATCTACATAAACCCCTTTTTCTTGTAATAAAGTATATAAGCGATGCAAGGAGAGTTTTTTCTTAGGCACATAAAAGGTTTTATTGCTTTTACTCCATTTTACATTAGGTAATTTTTTAACGAATGCATTTAACTTTTCATGATAAACAAAGCCAATAGCAAAACAATCTTGTTCTCTATATTGAATCGTTTTTAAAACTACCTTAAAGTTTGAAGATTCCATTTTAATTGCAACATTAATTAATGATGTTGCTTAAAAAATAGGGGAGAGATTCAAAAATACAAATTATTATTTAATTCCTTTTGTTAAATTGGATTGCGTTTTTATTCCAATAGCTATAATAACTCCGCTAGTAAAGAACATAATAAGACTATAAACAGCAGGAGCGATAGCATAGTTATCATTCATTAATATCCCGGCTGCAATGGCTATTGCCATAGTTCCATTTTGAATTCCTGACTCTATCGAAATCGTAATAGATTGGGCTAAATTTAATTTTGCAAGTTTCGCAGTTGCCAAACCAACTAACATGGTACAAATATTTAATGCCAAACTTGTCCATCCTGCTTGTTGTAAATAGGGGATAAGCTCTTCTTTTTTCTTTATAACCAATCCTAGGATGACTAAAAACAAAACAGCGCCAGAAGCAATCTTAACAGGCTTATTCATTTTATCTGCAAATTCTGGTTTAAAATTCTTTAATAACATACCCAAGGATACAGGAATAATAACGATAGCAAATATTTGAATCACCGTTTGTAATTTGTCGATCTGAACCATTTCATCCACATCTAAAAACTGGTTTAAGGCAAAATCTACTACAAATGGAATGGTGAAAATCGTAATCAGACTATTCAAGGTTGTTAATGAAATAGACAAACCAGCATCTCCTTTTGCCAAATAAGTAATAAGGTTAGAGGTAGGGCCTCCTGGGCAAGCAGCCAAAATCATTAGCCCAATTGCGATATCTGCGCCAACATTAAATATAGAAATCAAAACATAGGCAATAATGGGCAATAAAATTATCTGATTTAATAATCCAACAACGATTGCTTTTGGATTTTGAAATAACCGAATAAAATCATTTTTAACCAGAGACAAGCCCATGCCAAACATGATAATCGTTAACGATATTGCGAGAATGATTGTTCCTAAATCCATTTTTTATGCCTGCTTTTTAAAGTTCATCTGTTTTTTCTTCCTGCCCATTCATCATTAAATAGGCTTTTAGAAAATCATCGATATTCCCATCCAATACTGCATCTACATTTCCAGTTTCATGTGCAGTACGAACGTCTTTTATTAATTTATAAGGATGTAAAACATAATTCCGAATTTGCGAACCCCATTCAATAGCCATCTTACTAGATTCGATTTCGTTACGCTGTGCTTGTTGCTCCCGAAGTTCTATTTCATACAATTGCGATTTCAGCATTTGCATGGCTTTCTCTCTATTTTCTAACTGCGAGCGGGTTTCCGAATTATGAATTACAATTCCACTAGGCTCGTGGGTTAAAATCGCCTTGGTTTCTACCTTGTTTACATTCTGCCCTCCAGCACCACCACTACGAGCAAATGCCCAAGAAATATGCGAGGGGTTAATGTCTATCTCTATAGTATCATCGGCTAAAGGATATACATAAACCGAAGCAAAACTTGTATGACGTTTGGCATTGCTATCAAAAGGGGAGATACGAACCAAACGGTGTACGCCATTTTCTCCTTTTAGCCAACCAAAGGCATAATCACCATCTATTTCTAAGGTTACCGTTTTTACACCGGTTACATCACCTGCCTGAAAATTAAGCTCCTTCACTTTAAGGTTGTGCTTTTCTGCCCACATTAAATACATGCGCATGAGCATATTTGCCCAATCACAACTTTCGGTACCACCAGCACCGGCAGTAATTTGCAAAACAGCACTTAAAGAATCTCCTTCTTCGCTAAGCATATTCCGAAACTCTAAAGTATCTATAGACTCTAAAGCTTCTTGGTATTTGCTATCCACCTGCTCGGCAGTTCCTTCTCCTTCTTTAAAAAACTCTAAGATAATCTCGGCATCATCGGTTAGAGATACTGCAGTATTAAAGTCACTTACCCATTTTTTTTTGTTCCGAAGCGATTTCATAAAAATCTCTGCTTCTTTAGGTTGATTCCAAAAATTAGGGTCGTAGGTCTTCTCTTCGTCGTTAGCGATTTCTATCTTTTTACCAGCAAGGTCAAAGATACCCCCTTAACGCCTCAAGGCGCTCTCTAAGATCGTTTAGTTGATCTGTTGTTGTCATAAAATAATCCCTGTTAAGGCAGGGGCCTTATTTTAAAGTACTTAAAATGTACTAAAGTTAAAAGTGTCTAAAGTAATTTTTAAAGCATTTTATATTATTTATAAAATCTAAATTTCCTCAAAAATAGAATTTAACATTACTTCGGAAAAGAAAATAGCAATATTTTTTATAGATTTAAGGAATTAAAAAAGTACTTAAAGATAAAAGTAATTGAAGTGTACTAAAGTTAAAAGCCTTAGGAATATTTTTTTTGATTATAAACTCTAGGCACTTAGAACTTTAACTTACTTTAGGCATTTTAATTATTTATATATGAAATATACCCTCCTATGTTTTTTATTCTTCTTCGGAATAAATTCATTGAACGCACAATTTTTAGAAGAGAAAAAAGACCTACAATATTTTGAAGGGTTTTTTAATTTTCATTATTCTGAAACCGATGGTGAAATCTATTTGGAAGTCGATAAATTAAATACTGAATTTTTATACAGTCATTTTTTAGCTAGCGGTTTGGGATCTAATGATATTGGATTAGATAGAGGGAAAATAGGGGATGGCGTTGTCGTAAAGTTTATTAAAAGCGGGAATAAAATTTTATTGCTGCAACCCAACCAAAAGTATCGTGCGAATACCGAAAACGAATTGGAAAAGAAATCGATAGAGCAGGCCTTTGCAAAATCGGTATTGTTTGGTTTTCCCATTAAAGAAACAAAGGGAAGTACTTATGTTATAGATATTACACCTTTTCTACTTTTAGATGTTCATGGAGTTGCCAATAAATTAAAAAAGCAAAAAGAAGGTGTTTATAAATTGGATCCTTCCAGAAATACACTTTGGTTAGAAAATACCAAAGCCTTTCCTAAGAATATAGAATTTGAAGCTTTATTAACTTTAGTTGGCCAACCTACCGGAAAAAATATAGAGAAGATTGCACCAAATGTGAACTCCATTTCGGTAATACAACACCATAGTTTTATGGAATTACCAGATAATAAGTATCGGCCTAGAGTATTTGATACTCGTTGTGGATCTTTTCCTATGTCGTATATGGATTATGCAACTCCCATTTGGGAACCCATAAAAAAGCGATTTATTTACAGACATCGTTTGGAAAAGAAAAATCCAGAATCTGAAAAAAGTGAGGCAGTAGAACCAATTATATATTATCTAGATCCTGGAACTCCAGAACCTATTCGTTCGGCATTGATGGAAGGTGCAAGTTGGTGGAACCAAGCTTTTGAAGCAATAGGCTATACCAATGGCTTTCAAGTGAAAATGTTGCCGGCAGGTGCAGACCCTTTAGATTTGCGATACAATGTAATACAATGGGTACATCGTTCTACTAGAGGTTGGAGTTATGGTAGTTCTATAAGCGACCCAAGAACGGGAGAAATAATAAAAGGCCACGTAAGTTTGGGAAGTTTACGAATTCGTCAAGATTTTCTAATTGCGCAAGCATTAATCAATAAACCTTTTGCCGAAAGAGACGATAATTACCGGCAAATGCTAGAAATGGCATTGGCGCGTATTCGTCAGTTAGCTGCTCATGAAGTTGGGCATACCCTAGGTCTTGCACATAATTTTGCTGCAAGCCCAAGCGGTAGATCCAGTGTGATGGATTATCCACACCCTATGCTAAAGTTAGTGAATGGAGAAGTTGTTTTTACCGATGCTTACGATGATAAAATAGGGGTTTGGGATAAGGTAACTGTTGCTTATTCTTATAGCGATATTCCTGAAGGGGAAGAGGAGAAGCCCTATTTAAGTGGCTTATTAGATAAAGCTTTTGCAAGCGGTTTGCAATATATTTCAGATGCAGATGCACGTC
>OLHJ01000235.1_pt1 | contig 19930 bp, 19 predicted proteins | sample 1609491 | NCBI WGS metagenome assembly OLHJ01 (sample SAMN05416861, study PRJEB24817) | seawater metagenome | isolation source: Sea water | place: Canada:Atlantic | collected 2013-11
GTCTCGTGGGCTCGGAGATGTGTATAAGAGACAGTCATTGAAATGTTCAAGGGTGTGGGTGCATTCAAGGCATCTAGCAATCTCATACAATTTGTTAGCTGCTGTGAAGCAGATGCTAACGCCTCTAAGGAATCTAGAGCTGCCTCTTATGATGCAGGCATATGGCTCATCAAAGTTTTTAACGAAATTCAATTAGTAAATAACAAAGCATTGATGAAGAAAGGCTTTAGTGGCGAACAACTGGGGCAAGAAATTGATAGATGCCGAGAACAAATTATTGCTAAATTAACAGAGAAACAGTTTTGACTAGCACGAGCGAAAACAAAAATCCGGTAGCGCTTATTACAGGAGCAGCTCGTCGTATTGGTGCAGAAATTTCACGCATTTTTCATAACCATGGCTATGATATAGCAATTCATTACAATAATTCTGAGCACGATGCCGAAGCCCTCGCTCAAGAACTAAATTCGGTACGCAAAGATTCGGCTGCAACTTTTAAAGCACAGCTAGCCAATAGTTCTGACATTAAGGCTATGGTCAAAAAATTACTTTTATGGCGAAAAAAATTAGACGTATTGATAAATAATGCTTCGAGTTTTCATCCTAATACCCTAGAAAAATCTAACGAAGATCAGTGGGACGAGCTTATAAATAGCAATCTCAAGGGCCCATATTTCCTCTGTCAGGCAATCGCCCCACAACTGAGAAAAAATGCGAGCATCATATCCATTAACGATATCTACGCTTTCAGCCCTCTTCAAGGTTACAGCATATACTGTATAGCTAAAGCCGGAAATGCCATGCTCACCAAGTCTTTAGCGAAAGAACTGGCTCCCAAAATACGCGTAAATGGGATAGCACCAGGTGTAATTTTATGGCCTGCCTTGGACACACAGATGAATGAAGAAATAAAAGAAAAAATTATGGGTGCAATCCCTCTTAGGCGTAAAGGGGATCCAAAAGATATTGCTCAAACAGCCCTCTTTCTAGCAACTTCTGCAAGCTATATTACAGGACAAACTATCGTTGTTGACGGTGGTAGTTCGATATAACTACCACTTGCAGCTTTACGGTGTGCCTCCACGCTCTATGATGACTCCAACATCAGCTGCATTAGCAATTGCCCCAGGCTTCCCAATACGAAGTCGCAACCACGAGATACCAAACTCATGGAGAATAATTTCTGCCACTTTCTCAGCCATCGTTTCTATCAATAAAAATTCACTACTCTGAACAAAGTCCACCAATCGGACTGAAACAGCACTGTAATCGATGGTAAGTAAAATATCTTCTGATTCGGCTGCTTTATGAATATCGGTAGCCATTTCGAGATCTATGCTAACTATTTGGCGAGACTGGCGCTCCCAGTCATGTATGCCAATAATAGTATTTATCTCAAGATTCTTAATATAAACAATATCTGACACGCTTTATTCCTCAGTTAAAGGCATAAGGTTATCCATTGGCCATCGCGGTTTAGCAGTAACGGCTAGATCTTCATGATATCCCGCCAAAAGACGCTGGCATCCAGCATAAGCAATCATAGCGCCATTGTCAGTACAGAACTCATGTCTCGCATAGAAGACCTCACCATTAATCTTATGTATTCTCTCAGTCAGTTTTTCTCTTAGTCGCTCATTAGCAGAAACTCCACCAGCAACAACCAACCTCTTTAAGCCAGTTTGCTTAAGTGCTCGAAGACATTTAATTGTTAGTGTGTCTATAACAGCCTCTTCAAAGGCACAAGCTATATCTGCAGAGGTCTGATCGTCTGGCAAAACGTCATCGCCACGATATTTTACGATAGTATTCAAGGTGAATGTCTTTAGTCCAGAAAAACTAAAATCAAGGCCAGGTCGATCTGTCATAGGCCGAGGAAACTTGAATTTTTCAGCCACACCTTTCTTTGCAAGCTCAGCAATTGCTGGGCCTCCAGGATAATCCAGATCAAGCATCTTCGCTGCTTTGTCGAATGCTTCACCTGCTGCATCATCAAGTGATTGACCTAAGATATGATAAATACCGACGTCCTTAACTTCTACCAACTGGGTATGTCCGCCTGACACTAGCAGTGCAATAAAAGGAAATGCTGGCGGACTCTCTTCCAGCATTGGGGCCAACAAGTGTCCCTCCATATGATGAATTCCTATTGCAGGAACCTGCCAAGCATATGCCAAGGCGCGTCCGACGCACACCCCCACCATCAAGGCACCAATTAGTCCCGGGCCTGAGGTGTAAGCCAAGCCATCAATTTCTTTCGCTGTGGTGTTGGCATCCGATAAAACTTGCTTAATTAAGGGTAAAATTTTTCTCACATGATCTCGAGAGGCTAGCTCTGGAACCACTCCACCATATTCAGCGTGAACTCCTATTTGGCTATACAGGTCATGTGCTAAAAGCCCGCCATTACTATCATATACAGCAATACCGGTTTCATCGCAGGAAGTCTCAATACCTAGTACTCGCATTGTTTTTAACTCAACTCTATTAATACTGGATCTGCAGAAATACTTACTTAATTTGACACCATATTGACTGCTATCATTACTAATTTTTTATTTTTTTAAAAAAAAATAAAAAATCACATGCTTAAGCAAAAAGAAATATATGCATCTTATGTCGCACTCAACGCAACTCATAAAAGTTTTGCAACTCAGACAGTATATGTTTAGAATACTGGCCCTTGCGAGTAAAGGAGTATCTTTTCTTAATATTTTTAAAAAAGACTCTTTTAATTCTTAAATAACTAGCAGTATACAATAGGATAGTGAATACATGCCTTTCGTTCGCATTAAAGAAAATGAGCCCTTCGATGTCGCTTTGCGTCGCTTCAAGCGTTCATGTGAAAAAGCTGGAATTCTAGCAGATGTTCGTAGTAAGGAATTCTATGAAAAACCAACATGGGAGCGCAAAAGAAAAGCTGCAGCAGCGGTTAAGCGTCATGCTAAAAAGAATTCTAGGGATAACAAGAAATTTGTACGCATGTACTAAGTTCAATTATAGGGTTAAGTTAAAAATTTATCGTTTAAGCGCCGCAATGTCGGCGCTTTTTTTGTTTATAGAGACAAGGATGAGCTAAATGCTAAAAGCACAGATCACACAAGAAATGAAAAATGCTATGCGTGCTAAAAATAAACTAAAATTGGGCGCAATTAGACTCATTTTATCTGGTATAAAGCAGATTGAAGTAGATGAACGGATTGAACTAGATGATGTTCGAATTTTGGTTGTGCTCGATAAAATGGTAAAGCAACGTCGTGACTCTGTTACACAGTATGTAGACGCAAATCGACAAGAATTGGCAGATATAGAACTGGCTGAGATAGTAATTATACAAGAGTTCTTACCTGAAGCTCTTAGTGATTCTGAGGTTGCGACCATGGTATCTGATGCTATTGCTGAATCAGGGGCTCAGTCTATGAAAGATATGGGTGCAATCATGGCAATCATTAAGCCTAAAATTCAAGGCCGTGCCGATGTTGGCGCAGTAAGTAAAATAATTAAAGCTAAGCTAAGCTAGCCAGACTGTGCAGTTTAATTCTCCTGGCAGGATAACTCTGTTAAATTGTAAGCTGATGTAAAAGGCTTATGGTTGTCCTAGCCCAACATGTAATACTTTGTTTGATTATAAGTCGCTAAGTTAAAGCAAAGGCAGCAAACACATGCCAAGTAAAATTCCGCAAAGCTTCATCGATGACGTGCTTGACCGATTAGATATTGTTGATGTGGTAGGAAGTCGCTTAGACCTTCGAAAATCTGGCAAGAATTATTCTGCCTGCTGTCCATTTCATGACGAAAAGACTCCTTCCTTTAGTGTGAGCCCAGACAAGCAGTTTTACTATTGTTTTGGTTGCGGTGTCGGGGGAAATGCAATCGGTTTTGTTCTTGATTTTGACAGGACCTCTTTTCCTGAAACTATGGAAATGCTGGCAAAGCAAGTTGGCCTAGAGGTACCTCATAAAGCGCATGATACGGACGCTAACATCAGCTACAAGAAATCTCTTTACGCTATAATGAAAGAGGCTGATAATTTTTACCGTAGCAATCTGCGTGAACCGATTAATGCTAAAATAGCTGTCAATTATTTAAAATCTAGGAAGCTGAGCGGTGAAACTGCTCGTAATTTTGGCATTGGCTTTGCGTTACCTGGATGGGACAACTTACTCCAAGGTCTGGGCAGCAACGACGAGAGGATTCAACAACTTAAAGATGTTGGGCTTCTGGTTGACCGTCATGATGAAAATAAACTCTATGATCGTTTTCGCGATCGAATCATGTTTCCAATTAGAGATGTTCGGGGTCGAACAATCGGCTTTGGTGGTCGCGTGCTTGGTGACGACAAGCCAAAATATCTGAATTCACCTGAGACACCGCTATTCCATAAAAGTCGAGAGCTGTATGGGCTTTATGAAGCGAATCATCATCTTCGTGAGATTAAAAATCTGATCGTAGTAGAAGGATATATGGATGTTGCAGTCTTATCTCAAAATGGTGTCCATAATACTGCAGCTACACTAGGTACGGCTGTCACAATAGAACATCTTAATAAACTATTTCGGTATACCTCTGAAGTTATTTTCTGCTTCGATGGTGATGAGGCTGGTCGGAAGGCTGCATCTCGAGCCCTTGAGGCAAGCCTCCCCGTAATGTTGGATGGGCGTTCAGCAAAGTTCATGTTCTTGCCTGAAGGAGAAGATCCTGACTCATTAGTTCTAAAGGTTGGCTCCGCACAATTTCTTGAACTAGCAGAAAATGCAATGCCGCTTTCTGACTTTCTTTTTGAGTCAATTTCTGAGAATCATGATCATGATTCACTAGATGGTCGAGCGCGGCTAAGTAAACTCGCAGCACCACTAATCAATAAAATGCCTTTGGGGGTATTTAAAACTTTAATGATTCAAACTTTATCCCAGCGCACAGGACTGGATGCAAGTACACTCTCTAAGCTAATAGAACCGGCGCATGATCCGATGCAAAAACATCAAGAGAAGGAGAAAGAGAAAGTAAAATCAGATGATTACTTGGAATATTATAGCGACCTAAATACAAGGCATCACTTAGATCACAGCAAATCAAATCATCCAAAAAATCCCAATATCGAAAAATCTTCTAGAAAAAATAAGCGTATAAAAATTCCGGCTATGCAAACATTGATTGCTCTTTTGGCCAATTACCCAGAGCTTGTAAAATATTTGCCCAACGTGGAAGTGTTGGCAGACTTAAAAACTGAAGGAACAGATATTCTCATTTCTTTGGCAAGAATAATTCATGAGAATCCTGATTATACGCTAAATCATATTATCGGTTACTGGCGAAGTACCCATGATCAAGCTCAAGCAGAGCAGCTAGCTAACATCGCTGCAATAGACTTATTTCGCCCTTTAGCTAATAGCCATAGAGACAACATCAAAGAATTTAAAGAGATATTAGCTCGATTAACAAGAGACTCAATGGTCAATATGAAGCCAATGGATTTGTTTCTTTATTTGGCCACAAAAGAGTCTATCGACGATCATGATCTAAAAAACCTTAATCGTGCATGGCTAAATCTTCCCAAAGAACAACAAAATGATGAAATAAAATCACTTTTTAATCAAATAACAGGAAAGCCAAGGATTCTTTGATGGTAAAGAAAAAAATTTACCTAATTTTCTTAGACAGATAGGACAAATTGAGTTTGTTTTAGTATAATTGGACGCTGTCTTTTTCCCATCCAACTTTAGTCATAGCAGATCGTATATGAGCGGTATCGCACAACAACAATCACGGATCAAAGATTTAATTATCAGAGGTAGAGAGCAGGGATACCTGACTTATGCTGATGTAAATGATCATCTACCTCAAGATATTTCTGACCCCGATCAGGTAGAAGATATTATTCAAATGATTAATGACATGGGGATCAGTGTCTTCGAGAGCGCACCAGATGCCGAAGATCTCCTCAACACTGCAGACATAACTACCGATGATGTTGCTGTTGCCGAGGCTGCTGCTGCACTTGCTGCTGTAGAAACAGAACAGCATCGAACTACAGATCCTGTTCGTATGTACATGCGTGAAATGGGTACAGTTGAACTGCTTACCCGCGAAGGTGAGATAGCAATTGCCAAACGTATCGAGGAAGGTATTCGCGAACTAATGTGCTCTGTAGCGGAATGGCCAGATATCGTCGATTACATCATTGAAGAATATGATCTCATAGAAAAAGATGAACGAAAACTCGCGGATATTCTGATTGGTTATTTGAATCCCATGGAGCATGTGCCTTCTGCTCTCGCCCAAGCAGAAGCAGCCAAGAAGGAGGAAGAAGAAAACGGCGAGACCGAGGTGACTGAAGATGAAGATGAAGATGAAGATGAGCCTGATACTGGTTTAGACCCGATAGAAGCAAAAGAGCGTTTTGATCTCCTAAAAAAATTAAACAACAGTGCTAAAAAAGCATTAAAGAAGCATGGTCGTGATCATAAGATCACCATAAAAGCCATGAGTGAGCTTAGCGAACACTTTAAATATCTGAAGCTAGCTCCACGAAAATTTGATCCTCTAATTGTCTTGGTGCGCGAAGCTCTTGGTCTGGTCAGGGCCGCAGAACGACAAATTACAGCGCTAGCTGTTCGTCAATCCAGGATGCCAAGAGGTGAGTTTATTCAAAGTTTCCCTGGAAATGAAACTAATGAAAACTGGGTAACGGAAGTATGCAGTGGTAATCATTCATACTCGGAAGCTCTAAAGCTACAGGAAATCGAAATACAAAGGGCTCAGCGTCGCTTAGGTCGGATTTCTGCAAAGAATGGCTTAACTATAACCCAGGTCAAAGATATCAATCGTCGTATGTCTATAGGTGAAGCTAAAGCGAGGCGAGCTAAAAAAGAGATGGTTGAGGCTAACTTACGTTTGGTTATCTCTATTGCAAAAAAATATACCAATAGAGGTCTCCAATTCCTTGATCTCATACAAGAGGGGAACATTGGGCTAATGAAAGCAGTTGATAAGTTCGAGTATCGCCGCGGCTATAAATTTTCCACCTACGCCACTTGGTGGATACGCCAAGCAATTACTCGATCTATTGCTGACCAAGCACGAACTATTCGTATTCCTGTTCATATGATTGAAACTATCAATAAACTTAATCGTATTTCAAGGCAAATGCTTCAAGAAATTGGTAGGGAGCCAACGCCCGAAGAATTGGGTGAGCGAATGGAAATGTCTGAAGATAAAATTCGTAAGGTGCTGAAAATTGCCAAAGAGCCTATCTCAATGGAAACCCCGATTGGGGACGATGATGATTCCCACTTAGGTGACTTTATTGAAGATGTGAACATTCTGTCACCAGTTGATTTTGCCACCAATGACAGTTTAACGAATGCGACCAAAGAAGTTTTAAATGGCCTTACCATGAGAGAAGCTAAAGTGCTTCGCATGAGATTTGGTATTGATATGAATACAGATCACACGCTGGAAGAGGTAGGCAAACAATTCGATGTAACGCGAGAACGAATTCGCCAAATTGAAGCTAAAGCACTACGTAAACTTCGCCATCCCAGCCGCTCTGATCATTTGCGTAGTTTTCTTGATGAGTAACGCGAGCAACGCTTAAAGGGCCCATAGCTCAGCTGGTTAGAGCAGTCGACTCATAATCGATTGGTCCCAGGTTCAAGTCCTGGTGGGCCCACCATTCAATGTTACATGGCTATTCAGGAAAATCTCTGCGCAAAGACTTAATCTTACTGCGCAATGTTTTGCTATCAAGCCGTTTTTTCTGAGAACTCCTAGTTGGCCTGGTGGGTCTTCTTGATTTTTTAACCACTAAAGCCATTCGAATAATTTCCTGGAGCCGCTCAAGCACATCGTTTCTATTTTTCTCTTGAGTGCGAAATTTTTGGCCTTTTATTACCAGCACCCCCTCTTTATTAATACGATTATCATTTAAATCCAGCAATCTGTCCTTTTCAGTGTCTGACAAAGAAGACTCTTTGATATCAAAACGAAGGTGCACAGCAGAAGAAACTTTATTTACATTTTGCCCTCCTGCTCCCTGAGAACGAACAGCTGTAATTTTTATTTCATGATCAGGAATAGAGATATTTGGAACAATGACTAACACCGGTTAGTTCCTGTATTTTGGTGAGGATTAACTACAATAACAAATCTTGGTCAATTGGAATAAACTTAGTAGCCGCACTAATTAAAGATCCAGCAGTCAAGGAAGGGACGCCGTATACAAAGGCTTCAACCGCAAGATCGTTTCTTATTTTAGATAACAATAAGTCAAAATCTCCATCTCCAGAAAGCAATATGATTCTATCAACTTCTTTCGCGGTATCCAGCACGTCAATTGCAATGCCGACATCCCAATCACCTTTTGCTGAGCCATCTCTTCTCTGAATATAAGGTTTAAGCTTTATATTAAATCCTATATTTCTCAATGCATCTTGAAATTTTAATTGACCTTCGTCATCGCGATGAATAGCGTAAGCATTTGCACTCACAATATCGCCCTGTGGGGACACATACTGCCACAACTTTCTATAATTGAACTGGCGTCCGTAGGCTTCACGCGTCGTATAGTAGATATTCTGGACATCAACAAAAATTGCAATTTTTTTTGCCGCAGGAATTAAGCCCAAATGGATCACCAGTAATTGAAAATTCTGAAGTACTATAACATTAAGAAAGACTCATAGCGTCAGAGATAGGATGCTCAGAATCCGTATCGATAGCCAACAGAAATCATGTCATCCATTTCCATTTGTATACCATTTACATTTTGATCCAGCTGCTTGGAATACCCAAACTCTATTCCATGGCCCCCAAGAATCCCTTTTTGACCTAACAAGGCAACACTCCAGTGAGCTATCAATGTGTTTCCACCGTAATTATCAGGATCTGCTGTTTGTACTGGAAGCATTATTCTGGAATCTATTCCGTCTACATCGCCCTGATATTGATAAGATAACGATAGAGACATTCTTATCCATGGAACAAAAGAAACCCCGCCCCAAGCTGAAACATCGTGCTTGTCTCCGAGTGTGTAGTTCTCATCATTTTCACCAATACGCATGACTGCTTGATATTTAGCCCCCCAGTCCAACGAATGGCCGCTTTTCCCGGTATAAGATACACCAGAAAGCACGTCATAAGTTCCAGACCCCAGCTGCATTCCATAAGGCAATGTTGTTTTATTCCTCATGCCCATGGGGGTCAAAACAGTGCCCTTTTGGTCAATATTTCCCGTTGGAAGACTAACGCCCAAATCCAGATATAATTGATGATCATTGCGGTCTGACAATTTCCATAGAGCGCTCAAAGAGGTGTCACCCATTCCGCTAGATTTGGTTTTAAAAATACCTCGCTTGGTGATGCCAGATGCGCCCATATAAGCAAGGAGCTCCATTTCTTTTTCAAAATGATGCAGCATGAGCATCCAAGACACTTTGTCAGTCTGGGCATACATTATGCCAAACATATCCATTTTAGAGTCCATCTTAATGGGAACAATTCTCAATGTAGCCGGTTGCCCTACATTTCCATAGAAACGATTGGGGGCAGCGGTGACAATTTCATCTGAAGAAGTCCGCTTATCTCCATCGAGGCTGTCTTTCATGCGCATATTCATTGTGCGGAAAGAAAGCATCCATCCTCCTTTTTGATGCGCATGTCCTGTCGATTTATGGCCGCCATGAGAGCCTTGTGTCTCATGGCTGATTTGCTCGGCAATGCATAATGAACTAACAAGCAATAAAGGTGCTATCACAAATACAATACTTACAATTTTCACGCAGCTCGCCTCTCAAAAATTAAGGTCGACAAACTACATTTTTTTGCAGGAAAAGGAATGTGGCATATTGTCGCACTTACTGCTTGACTGGTCTCTTGAGTAGTTTTCTCTGCAGAGTGCGTCGATGCATACCCAGAATACGTGCTGTCGCAGAAACATTTCCCTTGTTTTCTAAAAGAACTTTTTGAATATGCTCCCAGGCCAAGCGGTCGACACTTGGAGGCGTCTGATTCGATCCTGTAGTAACTATGTTAATTCTCTTACCGTTGAATGCTGAAAGAATTTCTTCTATATCTGCAGGTTTGCATAAATAATCCTTGGCTCCCATCTTTATTGCCTCGACTGCTGTAGACACACTTGAATAGCCGGTTAAAATCAAAACATCGATATCTGGTTTAATGATTTTAAGCTGGGGCAGAACCGTCAATCCTGATCCTCTCTCAAGCTTTAAATCTAAAATAGCTTTGCTTGGCTGATGCCTCTCACAAGAAGCAGCTGCCTCTTCAGCTGTCGAGGCAGCGACAACAAAGTACCCTCTTCGAGTCAGCGCCCTTCCTAAGACATCTAAAAATATCTCATCATCATCAATAATCAATATGGTTTTTTTGTTTGTCATTTTTATACTGGCACTTTTAAATTTTTTGTTAATCTGCGCTTATTGGTTCAAATATGAGCGGCAATGAAACCTTGGTAAGTACACCCCTATTGTCTGCAGGCATTATGGTGACACTGCCCCCGTAGCGATTTATAGAGGCATGCGTTAAAAAAAGCCCTATCCCCAAACCATCTTTTTTTTCGGATGAAAATGGCTTATTCAATATGTCTTTCTGATATGAAGATAGCCCTTTACCGTAATCTCGAATAGAAAATTCTAATTTTTCTTCATTCCAAAATACAGATACGTCAACTTGTTCTGGACTGGCATCAGCTGCATTATTTAGCAAGTTCAATAACGACTGTGCAATAGTGGGATAAAAAAACGCCTCACGCGCTCTTGGATTATCGATAAAACGCACTGATACATTCAGTTCTGGGTGAAGCACCTGCCATCGCTCCAATAACTGATTAACGTATTGCCGAATAGGCCTAGCCTCTTTGTTGTTGGCTGTAATGTCAGCGGTCGCGACAAGCTGCCTGAGTGTAATTCTGCATTGTTCTATCTGGCCTCGAAGGATATCTATATCCTGATTAAAGTTAGATTTATCTTGTCTCATTTCATCCACAAGAATCTTCATAGTGTTCAGCGGGGTTCCAAGCTCATGCGCTGTTCCTGCTGCCAATGCACCAATACCAATTACCTGCTCATCTCGTAACTGATTTTCTCTATGTGTAGCTATTTGAGAGCTTTGTTTTTTCAGTGCGCCAGCCATTCGAGTAACGAAAAAAGTAATGAAAAGTGCACTCATCACAAAATTTCCCCACATGCCTATGATGTGCAAACTATTATTTTCTTGATGATGCCTATGGTGCAGGTCTGGGGAAAAAGCTGAAATAGGGAAGCTGTCTATCAAGAGGGCGCTGTACGCCCCCAAACATAACAGTGTGGTGACGCACGTGTAGCGAAGCGATAATGTCCCAGCAACAATGCTGACAGGAACCAAGTAATAAGAAACAAAGGGGTTTGACGCTCCGCCACTAAAATACAACAGGATAGTAAAAAAAAATACGTCGATGAGCACCTGGCAAAAAAATTCTAACTCCGTTATTTCCATAGTCTTTAATGATCGATGCCAAGTAGCGGCAATAACCACACCATGCAAAAGAAGAATAATACCAAGAGTTGAAACAGGTAGTCCTATATCACGAAATTTACTAAAGAATACTAAAGCTAAAATCTCGCACCCAAGGATAATAGCCCTAATAACACTAAGCTGATAAAGATTTTCTTTAACGGCCGAGATCATACATGGGGGTTTTTTTATCATGCTAGTATTTTTCCAGGCTGGTCATTGTGGGTCTCAAATGACTCCATCATTTTTCAGGGCTTCTTGAGACATCTCATCCAATCCAAATAGTTTGCCAAATATTTCTGCATTGTGGCTACCAATATCAGGTCCTGCCCAGGCTGTCTCTCCTGGGGTTTCACTAAGCTTTGGTATCATTGCAGGAATCTTCAGTGGCTCACCGTTCACCTGCACATCCTCAAACAATCCGCGTGCATTAAAATGTGGATCTCCCAGCATATCTGCTGCACTGTAAATCGGACCTGAGGGTACATCACTGGCATCTAAAATTTCCAAAACTTCCTTGCTTCCTAACCCCCTACACCATGTAGAGAGAGCTAAATCTATCTCATCCTCAAACTGCACACGACCTGCATTATCAGAAAAATGTGGATCCTGGGCCATGTCTGGTCGACCAATAGCTATCATTAGACGGCTAAAAATTGAATCTCCATTACCTCCAATTACAACGTATTTTTTATCAGCACACCGATAAATATTTGTTGGGACAATGCCAGTTACCGTGGTTCCTGAAGGCTCACGAACTATTCCGGCACCATCAAATTCAGGAATAACGCCTTCTAGCATATTAAACATTGCTTCATATAAAGCGATATCGACCATTTGCCCCTTGCCACTACTGTGACGTGAAAGAAGCGACAGTAGAATGCCAAAGGCAGCATGAAGGCCAGCGACACTATCTCCAATGCTGAGGTTGGGCCGAACAGGAGCTTCTCCCGGAACACCATTGACGTAACGAAAGCCGCTAATTCCTTCGCATACTGAAGCAAATCCAGGCTTGTGGGCATAAGGTCCAGTCTGCCCATAGCCAGATATACGGGTGTAGATCAAACCAGGGTTAGATTCCTTGAAGCGCTCTGGACCCAGATTCCAGCTCTCCATTACTCCAGGTCGAAAATTTTCTATTAATACATCGGCGCCATCAATAAGCTGCCCAACTAGATCTCTCCCTCTCTCTGATTTTAAATTGATTGTGATACATTTTTTGTTGCGGCCTAGACTTCGCCACCATAGTGAAGTTCCATCCTTTAATACTCTCCAGTTACGCAATGGATCCCCTTTGCCTGGAGGCTCAACTTTTATCACTTCAGCACCAAAATAGGCTAGCAGTGCCCCAGTAAAAGGGCCAGCAACCAGTTGTCCCAACTCTATTACTCGATATCCTGATAAAGGTTTTGTGTTTATCAAAACAACACCCTCAGTTCGTTCCGCCACCTAAATAAAAATAGAATTTATCATGGCATTATATCTTTGCATTCAAAGAAACCTTATAGCAAAAAATACAACAATACAGGAATCACCAGAAGAGACAATAAAGTAGAGGTCACAACTACCCCTGCTACCTCATTTGGGTCTCTATCAAACTTCAGTGCCAATAAATAATTAAACACTGCGGCTGGCATAATAGATTGTAATAAAACAACATGTTTTGCTGTTCCCGAAAGCCCCAGTATTTGAACAACCATACAAGCAAATGCGAATCCGCCACCTATACGTAATAATGAAAATATTATGCTACGACCCCAGCCTGCAGTGGTCAGGTTTGCAAGCGAGACACCCAAGGTAATCAGCATCAGCGGGATAGTCAGCCCACCCAGTAATCCCAGGGTAGAATCAATCCAACCAGGCAGAGTTGCTCCTGTTCCCAGCAGAAAAATTGCTATAATGATAGAATGGACTAATGGCAAGAAGGCCAAATCTTTAAGTGCTACCCTAAATCCTTTATTAGAGCGAGACATCAGGGCTGCCCCACCAGACATCAATGCTGCCATTTGCACAAGAAAAAAAGCCAAGGCAAGAGCCAAGCCCTGCTCCCCAAATGCAAACAAACACAACGGCAAACCCATATTGCCATTGTTTGGAAAAACCACTGTTGGCAACAATGCGCGAATACTCCCGCCAGAGATACGCAATGCCAACATACCAAGCATTGCAGTGCCTAGAAATATTAGCAGTGCTGCGAAAGCAACTGCATAAAATTCTTGTCCAGAAACTTCAACTTTACTGATAGTCGAAATAACCAAGCATGGTGCACCAATATTCATAACTATACGACTAACAAATTCAGCTGAATAAGGTGTAGAAGACCGCGCCCAGCAATACCCTATGGCGGTACAAATAAAAACCGGGGCCATCACGCTCCATAACTCAAAAAACATTTATCTTTTACCTCATTTCTTAAAAATAATACGCTACACTTAAGCCTTACAGATTAATAGGTGAAGTATATTAAGCTTTGTATAATGCCAATAAAAACATACCGCAATGAATAATCTGTCGCCATCCACCCATGGAGGCAAGAATTAAAAACGAGCCAAAATACATGAATTTTACAGGGAATCTAACACGTATCTTGATTTTATGTATTTGTGTATTCTCGTACCATTCTGTAACGATTTTTGCTGCAAGTGCAGCCGTGTCCTCTAGCACTATGCTAGATACCTTTGGAGAAAAAAAAGATCTAGTGACGAATGATCCAGAACAAAATAACTTCCCAAAAAAATCTGCAAAAACTGATTCCAAGGATCCCTCTGAGTTTAAACTAATTGTTGATAGCCATCTTCTCGCTATCGAACAAAAAGAAGGCGAGGAAGGCCCTTACAGTCTAGAGTTGTCAGAAATGCTTTATAACTTAGGAAAGATACTTCAAAGTAATCGCCGCCCAAATGAGGCAATTGCCGTCTACAGAAAAGCACTTTACATTAAGCGTATTAATGATGGTCTGTATGGCTTATCTCAAGAAGCGATACTGCGCGGTATTATCAACAGTCAGACCAGTCAAGGCAACATTACCGAAACAACTATTACTTACGGTCAATTACTCCAAGTTTATTTGGAAGCTTATGGCCAAAACAGCACAAATCTCATACCCCTCATGAGTGAGGTAGGTCAATGGAATCTTGATGCATACTCCCAGACTGGAAGCCGTAATGACGGCTCTCACCTTGAAATAGCCTTCCAGTTATATTCAGATGCCATTAGGATCTTAACCGAGCATCAAGATGAATCTAACACTAAGCTATTGTCGTTATTAACTAGCTTAGCCACAACATGCTACCACCTGTCTGCGCATCAGCAGTTATATCCTGACTTTGGAGAACTTGGAGCATCTGTTCCCTTTGGTTACCGGTCAATGGCTCCAAAAAACACAGTCCTAGGCCGGGGTGCTTACTTTAATCATGGCCTATTGGCACAGAACCAGATACTTAAAATACTCAATGAAAATTACAACTCCACAAAAAAAGAAAAGGCTTTAGGGCAAACTAATTTGGGTGACTGGTATCTCTTATTCGGAAAGTACCAACTAGCAATAGATGCTTACAAAGAATCCTATAATATAGCAACTGGGAACAAAGAAGCCAAAGAAGACTTAGACAGACTATATTCTAGGCCCGCTATGTTGCCAAGACGCGACAGTTTCTTTGGCTCTCAGGGATCTAGAATTATCGAGCCAAGACAAAAATCGACTCCGCCATCAACAGGTAACTATGTTAATCTTTTAGTAGATGTAACTGCGGCGGGAAGCGCAACTAATTTTAATATTCAAAAAATATATCCTGCAGAAACACATGAATATGGCGAGCGAGCTATAGAAACTATTCGCTCAAAAAAATTTAGGCCTCACCTCAAAGATGGAGTGCCGGAATTAGCAACTGATTTTCCGATACGAGTTATACTTCCAAATGAATAAAATTAAACAGATACAGCCAAATAGCCAAAGAATATTCTTTACTCTGCATGCAATTCTGAGTGGCGTCATAATCTTATTGTTAGGGGGGTGTGAAAGTATGGCAGCTAGCAACAACCCCAACTCAAAATCGACTTCATCTGCCGCTACTCAGCCAGAAAAAATCGTCTTGCCTGGCACGCCAGGAGTCATTCCTTCTCAAGGCTATCAGAACACACCAAACAAGGAAAATATCCCCTCTAGCATAACTACTGAAAAAGAAAATATATCAATTTTAAATGCAGAGCTAGAAAAATCAATGACCGCATTCGATAATATGCTTGCCTCCGAAAACACCACTATCGAAATTGAAGAAGATGCGATGTCAAGCGATGCTTTAAGTGATAATAATTCTGAATCGATGGAAGAAGCTATAAACTCTAGCTCAAGCAGCGCTTCAGAGAAATCCTCGGGAGCCGAGGCTAACAATAAAGGAGAAAATGGTAATGGAAGCAGCAGTGTCAATAATAATAACAATGCTCGCTATCAATCTTCTATTCCAGACCAGGGCAGCCTGCCTAGCGGTCGGCCTGATACTGGTACCCCGGTAGATGTTACAGATAGTGGTAGTGATGACATCATTGCAAGACAAATACGAGAGGCTGCAACAAAAGAAAAAGACCCCAAACTACAAGAAAAGCTTTGGGCCGAATACCGAAAATATAAACAGGGTAACTAAAAAAATGCCTATGAAGTCACAGTTTGCTCATAAAAGATCACCAATAGTCTCTTTTCTTCTTGCTTTGACTATGTTGACGCTTGCTGCCTGTAGTGTTCAAAAAGTCACAAGCACTGTCGTTATGCCGCTTAACCAGCAGCCTGTTTCAGCAGAAAGACTGCATCCGCTTGATATTGCCGTATTGCCTTTTAGTGCTCCCCTTAAGGGCTCACAAGAAAATAGCAGCCCAGCGACCTCTTCTTCTGCGCGTAATGCTGAAGGGCTTTTCTTGGCTAATCAGTTAACATCAACCATTCAAAAAACATCAGCATGGGGCGCAGTACGATCGATTCCTAGTCGTGAAACAACTGTAGATGTATATGTGGAAGGCAAAATCATTAACTCTGATGGTGAAAAATTAACCTTAGAAGTCAGCGTATCAGACACTAGCAACCGACTCTGGTACACCAAAACCTATACGCAGAGCGTAGGCTACTATGCTTACAAGAATACTATGGAACTTTACCGTGACCCCTTTCAGAATCTATTTAACAGCATAACAAACGATTTGGTGCAATATCGCCACGAATTATCTTCTGTTGATGCAAGAAGATTATCCACAATTTCCAGCTTAAGATTTGCCCGTGATTTTTCTCCAGAAGCATTTGGCTCACATATAAAAGAATCTTCATCTGGTGAATTTCAAATCATCCGGCTTCCTGCAGAAAATGATCCTGTTCTGACTAAAATATCAGAAATTCGAGAAAGAGATTATTTATTCGTAGATACCATGCAAGGGCATTATGACGCCTTCTCAGGGCGTATGAAAAAACCTTACCAATCATGGCGCCAAGCCACTCATGAAGAAAAAAGCTCTGCACGAGAGCTTAAGCGTCAATCTGTAACTCGAACTATTGGGGGAATTGCTGCTGTTATTGGTGGAATTATGGCCTCTGGAAGCGGAAATGGTTCTGCGCAATCTGCCGGTGCGGTGGCAATTGGAGCCGGGGCTCTTTTGGTTAAAAGTGGTTTCGAGAAAAGAGCTGAATTAAAGATTCATGAAGATGTACTGGCTGAACTGGAGCAATCCTTAGAGGCAGAAATTGAACCTCGTGTAATTGAACTAGAGAATCGCACAGTAACCCTTACAGGAAATGTAGAGGAACACTACAATCAATGGAGATCTCTTTTGCGAGAAATATATAAAACTGAGCACGGCGAGATCTAATCTAAATGAACGATACTGATGGCACCAAGCCACACTCTGAATCCATAAACGTCACTAATGTTCCTTTAACTAGAAATACCATCAGTGTAGCTGAGTCTATTCCTTGGCAGCAAAGACGCAGCACTATTATTGCTCTAGGTGTCAGTTTTTTTCTGGCACTAGTAGTCATATTTGTGCTCCCCTTTTTGATTCAAAAGCCCACAGAGTCTGAGCTGCAAATAGAAAGTCAGCACAGACAGACCCCGTCTTTAAAAGAATCCCCATTTGTAGATGCGCAGCTATTGAAGGCTCGACGAAAATCGCAAGACAGTCTCAGTAAATTTCTTGCTAGCCAGGATTTTCTTGAAAGTAAAAATGTTCAGCTATGGGGTAAAAAGGTATTTGAGAATGCCCTAGAAATAGGAGCCAAAGGAGACCTCTTGTATCGCCAAAGAGACTTCAAACAGGCTTTAATTTTATACGAACAAGCACGAACTAATCTTGTAGAGCTGGAAAGCCGAGTGCCTGAAGAATTATTTATTAATCTCAAAATAGCCGAACAGGCCTTTTCTCTTGGAAATGCAACAGAAGCGAAGGAATATTATCAGCTGGCGCTCTCTATTGACCCCTCTAACACTATCGCCCAAAAAGGCTTAGAGAGAGCTTATTTTTTAAATGAAGTTTTGGCGCTGCTTAAGCAAGCTAACAATGTCCTTGAGGAAGGAGATCTTAAGCAAGCACAAGAAATTTTTCTGAAAGCCCTCAATCTTGACCCTTTGAGCGAAGAGGCTATAAGTGGAGCTAGCAAGGTTTTACATCTTATTACAGAAAACCAATTTATCGATACCATGAGTGCCGGCTATCAAGCGCTAGAAAATAACCAACTCAACGGAGCCATACGGTCATTCCAGAAAGCGCTAGAACTAAAGCCTAAAAATTCAGGAGCCTTTTTAGGCTTAACTCAGGCACAATCATTATCGATCCAGAAAACTATTAAGACTCAACTAAGTACTGCTTCATCGCAAGAAGCACAGGAAAAATGGCATCAAGCCATAGGGAGCTATGGAGCCATCTTGGCGAAAAATAACTCATTGATAGAAGCACAGCTAGGCAAAAGCCGCAGTAAATCTAGAGCCAATCTAAGCGACGCTATAGACATTATTCTAGCATCCCCTCTTAGGCTTGCATCACCAAAAGTGTATGAACACGCTAAAAAATTACTGGACACTGCACAGAAAATCAAACTTTCAGGGCCCAAGCACACGCAACAAACTAATCAGCTCAGTCAGGCTCTTGAAGAATCACAAGTGGTTCTATCGGTGCAGTTCCGCTCAAACGACTCCACTACAATAGTACTTTTGAGGCATGGTATGCTTGGATTATTTAAGGAGAAACAATTATCACTTCAGCCAGGGGATTATATCGCGCTAGGCAGCCGAAAAGGCTATCGTGATGTGCGTCTTGAATTCAGAGTGACGCCAGAAAAAATGCCACTCAGCGTAGAGATTGCATGTGAAGAGAAAATTTAATGACAAAAAGAAAAGATACTGAGTCAACATCCCGCAAGCAGTCTGCGTCAAGCGATGAAAAGCTTATTCCTGTAGATTTTCAACCGATACAAGATGCGGTCAAAGGCTCCAATGTCTCATTCAAACCATTAAGGTCAAGTGTTACGCTCGGGCTCTTAATAAGCACTCTAGCAATATGGTTTCTTCTCACAGCAAAATCAGTAGTTATCTCAGTTGCCCCTCCTGCAGCCCAGCTCAATATAAAAGGGGGTTTCAGTTTCCCTTTAGCTGATCATTATCTAGTACGGCCGGGGAGCTACACAATTGAAGCATCAACTGATGGCTATATTGATCTAAAACACCCTTTTACTATTGGCGAAGATGACCATACAGTAATAAACCTAAGCATGGAAAAGAAGCCAGGCCATCTGCATTTAACCACTCATCCTGAGGGAAGTGAGATTCTTGTGGATGGAGAATTTATTGGAGTTGGCCCTTTTACAATAACCCCGCTATCTTCAGGGCCGCACTTGTTAGACATCAGAGCGCCTCGCTATATCCCTAAAACTGTAACTGTAGAAATAGAAGGACTGGATCGCCAGCAGGATCTACATGTTAGCCTTAAGCCTGACTGGGGGCATATAGAATTTAGCTCTTCGCCACAAGGTGGAACGATACGGGTCAGTGGGCAAATTATCGGAAAAACTCCATTCTCAGTACCAGTTCTATCAAGCGGAGAGGTCGTTACCATTACATACCCTGGCTATAAACCATGGAGTAAAAAATTATCTATAAATGCAGGCGATATCCTGAAGATACCAGAAATAGAACTAGTACCTGCTGACAGCATTGTAGATCTAAGCACTATGCCCTCTGGAGCGACAATTACAATAAATGGCGAATACAGAGGCAATACCCCCAACACTGTTTATCTCGATGCTGATAAGAAGCATAATATTTCCGTTTTTCTTAATGGTTACTTGACCCAAAAACACTCCGTATCACTGGCGTCAGGAAAAAGAAAGAGTCTGTCTTTAGAATTAATTCCTAGCATAGGTGCTGTCAAAGTACTTGTGTCTCCAAAAGCT
>OLHJ01000238.1_pt1 | contig 19847 bp, 20 predicted proteins | sample 1609491 | NCBI WGS metagenome assembly OLHJ01 (sample SAMN05416861, study PRJEB24817) | seawater metagenome | isolation source: Sea water | place: Canada:Atlantic | collected 2013-11
GAGTCTCGTGGGCTCGGAGATGTGTATAAGAGACAGTTCATTACCCGCAATGCATTGTCGTAAAACTGGTGGTTGCTAAAGGCTATAATTGGAGTTACGCTACGGTAATGTTCATCTAACATGGCCACTTGCTCACTGGATTGAAGAGCTCCCATGGCTATATCTAAGATACTTTGATCTCTGTAATTTAGTTTGGCGGTTACTTTTCCAGTAAGTTGAAACTTGGCCTGCAACATAGCCTGCATGCTTCTTGATAGAAAAGAAACATGTCTTAATTGATTGGGATCACCTGCAAAAACAACACGTTTGGCACGTTGCATTAAAGGTAAACAACTGGCAATATCACATTGTGTAGCCTCATCAATGATCACCACATCAAACATTTCTTTTTCAAAGGGTAAAACATCCTTTACCTCAGCCAAATTGGTCATCCAAATAGGAAACGCTTTAAACACTTTTTGGAAATTAATTTCTTCAAAAGCCTTCAATTTATCCGTATCACTTTTAAGCTTTAGAGCTTCGTAGAAGTTCTTTATTTCCTGCCAATCATCTTTAATAATTCGTACCACCTGTTGCACGAACTTTAGCTTAATACCTCTTAACATTTTGGCATGAACTAGGTCATCTAGGTTTTGCAATTGTTCGCTGATTTCCCAAATCGGTTTTTGGTAATTGTTCCGGATTTTTAAGTATTTCTTTTTTAAGCGAATCCATAAACTTGGATTCTCATTAGCCAGGTCCCTTCCCCAATTAATTTCATTTTCGATCTCTATTGAAAACAGGTTTTCTAATTCATTAATCTTTTGAAGGCTTTGAAAAATAGAAATGTCTAAATCCCAAATGGTTTTATCAATTTTCCAAAGGTTGAGTTTGGTACTCAATTCAAACTCCTTAAGCATATAGCGCATAGGATGCACGCGTGTTAGAAGAGCTCTAAGATGCTTGTTTAAGGGTGTGGTATACGCTCTTCTTCTTCCCCCTCGAACAACACATTTATCTACTCCCAATTGGCCTTCAATTTTATCGGCAATTACATCTACGGCCTCATTGGTTCTTGAAGCAATTAATACGGATTCACCCCGAGTCATATGATCAATGGCAATAGCTCCAATGGTAAAAGATTTTCCAGTTCCAGGTGGGCCTACAATCAAGGTTAAGGGTTGTTCCTTACTAGATTTTATTAATGCCTTTTGAGCGTCACTTAAAACCATGGGTAACTTTAGAGATGCGTCCACCATAGTTCGGGGTATTACACCTTGGTTGGTCAATAAAGCTTTTAATGGATTTGAGAATTCATTGGACTTAGCTAATTGGCTCAATTCATTGAGTACTCCACGGGTTTGCACCGATTTAGATACGATACCCAGCATACTGGTGGGAATCAAAACAGTTGAAGTGATATCTTCAACGTTCATTTCCTTTATTTTCTGACGTACATTTTTTACGCTAAAATTATCAGGGAAATGGTATGCGTTCTCAGTACTCAGCCCTGGAAAATACTTTTTGCATAACTTAACCAAAACCGACATTTGCCCAAACTCAATAAACCCTTTGGGAATTTGTTTGAATAATGGATCTTCCAAAATATCACCTTCCGACTCTTTACTGAGCATTTGAATTAACGGATAGTTAATTCTTCTTTCTTGATGTTGAATAGACAAATAATGAAACTCATCTTTGATTTCAATTTCGGCTGGAAACAAAAATAAGGGCGCACACAGTTGTTGGGTATCTCCTTTAAAGTCTATATAATGTCCACCAACGAAGAAAACCCCATATAGTAATTCCTTTTCCTTTTGGAAGACTTCCAGTTTCTTTACAATTTTATGGGCCTTATCGCTATTGATAGGAATGATAGGATGTTCTCCTGTAAGTAATTCTTCTCGCCCTTCGATGTAAATTTTGTTTTCAATCTTGGGTTTCAAGAAATCATTTATCACCTGATCTCTGTTATCTGAACGATAACAATCATGAAAATAGGAAACAATATTGTTTAAAGAATTGGCCATTAGAAGAGCATAAAAAACGGAGCTCAAAATAATGATTTAAGCCAAGATGGTGGATAGAAATTAGAAGCTATTTACCGGAATTACCCACAAATTACCCGCTACAACTTAAGCGGGTAGTTTGATAGGCATCCTTGCTCAATTATTCATAAATCCATAATAACATGGGAGTATCGTTGTTTTGGAGCAACTCATCCAACCATTTCATCATCGCATTTGAAACCATCGGGCATCCCCAACTGGTTGGAGCGTATTCTGGGTAGATTTCCGAATCGGGTACTTCACTCCAGGAATGCAGTACGATTATTCTTTTGTACGCATTGGCATTGGTTTTCTCTAGCCCATGGAGCTTGTAATTAATGTGGATTCCATAGTTACTATATCCTCTTTTCCCAATTTTATACTTTCCTTTAGAACTGCAATAACTTTCTGGAGTATTACTAAAAATTGGGGTTTCATAGGATCCTGATCTACCTCCTCCATCACAACTTCCATGACTACAGATTCCAGTATTCAAAATGCGTTTTTCGTTAAAATCGTAAACTGCTAACCGGTATTTACCCGAATGTATACTCATATCCACCAAAATGCACTGATCGGTATTCATTCCATTTTCTTTACAATATTTAAGCGCAGAAACTGCCTTTTGTTCCCAAATACTGGTTTTCGAGTCGCTTTGAGCAAGGCATATATGCCCTATACCGAATAGAAACACCATCAATGATGTAAACAAACTAATCCTCATTTTTTCTTTTTTTAAAAACCACAACCGCAAAAGCAATACTAACCAAAACGAGTATTAATGCCGCAATTAGATAAATGTTTCGTTTAGAAACAGCTGCTTCGTGTACTTTTTGTTTTTCTAAGGTACTTACTTGATAGTTTTCATAAAGTAGGCGAACCGAATCTAACTCTCCCTTTATCAATTGCAACGAGTCTTTATTTTTCCAATTAGCGGTATGTATAGAATCTAATTGATTGGCATAATCATCTAAACCCAGCAACATTAACTCTGGATCTACTTTGCTTCTATTCATTAAGCGAAGGAACATTGGAGAAAACTCATAGGAGGCCTTCGTATTCAAATGTTCCATATTTAAAACTCTAATTCGTTCTGTTATTCTTCTTTTTATTGTTGTTGATCCTTGAAACTCTAAAGCATATGCGTAGGACAATAGGGCGTTTTCATACGTCCCAACTTTCTTGTTGAAATCGCCTAAGGATATTAAAATGTTTGCCAGTACAGCATTTGGAGCAGGCGTAAAAGGCGCACGAGTTCTAATTTGGTAAAACACTTCATTGTTTACTTCTCTCAAACTTTTCCTCAAGTTTTGGGTATCAACTTTGTTTATTAAAAATTGAGGCTCAATAATGGGATAAGCTCTAATCCATCCCGGACCTCTCTTATTTTTAATTTTTGCCTCCAAAATTTTCACATGCACCCATTCACTGCTCAAATGCGATTTGGGATTGGTCGCATACCCCATTTTAATATATTTCAAGGCGCTATCCAGCTTTCCGGTTAACTCGTAGGCAGTACCCAAATTTGCCATCAGATGATACTCATTTGGATATTGACCCAACAAGGGATTTAAAATTCGTAATGCCGAATCCGCTCGCCCCAACTTCATCAAGTTTACCGATATATCGGATTTTAATTTAAAATTATTGGGATCGCTTTTCAGTTCCTTTTGAAGTTGATCTAGTTTTTCTTCAATTCTTGGAGTATCGAAACTTTTCATGCTTGGAGTTAAGTACAGATAGCGAGTATAGACCCTTTTCCCATCTAAAGTAACTCCATACTCATTTCCACAACTAAAACCAGCTAATTCAAAAGTGAGGAGAGCGGTAACCAACCAAAATATCTTTTTCATATGCATATTATTTAAAAATTCGAGTTTCTTGATGCCATTTGGCTATTAATACCTCATTTTGGCTCATCTGCCCTAACACAAATTGACTAGAAGACCGTAGGGCCTCCGAATATTCCGCCCTCTCTGCAATTACCTGCCCAGAGATATAATCCGAATGGACAAACTGTACTCTCCAGTCATCAATTACAATGAAGCCTACATGGTTATCTAAACCCACTACAAAAAAACCATCCTGAAATGCATCTAAATATTTAATAAAGTCACCAAAGTCATGAATGGTTTGGGTAAATTCTTTACCACATATTTCTGTGGTAATGGTACGCGAATCTTGCTGCGCTAATTTGTATCTATTGAGATTAAAACCTGCGTGTTTTAAGGTGGTGCTTACAAAGTAACCACAAGCAATTTCGCCTTGCCCTGGAGTATTTGATATACCGTTAAAGTCCCAAGGAGTACCGTACCATGCCGGAAAAACATGGGTAGCCAATATTTGAAACAAAGAATCTGCAGATGCTGAACTGGTGGTTTGACTTGCATTTTGAAAACGATGAATACGGTTTAGCGAATTTTGATAGTTCCCACTGAACTCATTCTCTTGGGAAAAGGCAGTGGTTAACACGCCTCCCCAAAGTAGAATGATTTGAAAAATTACGATGCGCATACCTATTCGAAATGATATGACTTCTGATTGGCTTGCTCTTTTATGGCCAAAACAATCACATCATCTAATTGCGCGTCTCCTTGAGCACTTTTGGCTTTTTCATTTTCTACATATAATCGCCTCTGTTTACTTAAAGCGGCAATTTCCCTTTTTATGGTTTCGCGCTCTACCTTTAGTTTGTCAATGTAGGCCAGCTTCTGGTCTTTATTCATGCTACGCATATTCTCGGGCAACTTATCAACCTCTTCAATATCAAAGCTTTCTTGCTCTGCAGCATCTACTAAGTCCCAACTTTTATTTTTATACGCTTTACTTCCTTTAGACATGTATCTTTTGGCTGCATTGGCACTACTAAGCTCCATGGCGTTTTCATCTTGGGTAATTTGCTTTTCCTTTTTTATTCTTCCCCTATTTCCGTAAGGAATGTAGGTGTCATTAAGTTTGGTATTACATGCAATAATTTTTTCATCATAAGGCGACTTTATATGCACAATTTGAGCATCATGGTCTATGTTCATGTATTTTCCTTGCCCGTGTAACGCTCCATCATTCCACGATATTCTTACCCCTTCATGAAAGTCTCCGCAAAAAATGGTATTTACAATTACGTTTTTATTTACCGCAAGCCTACATGCTTCCGCATAAGCTTTGGGTCCCTGACCAAATGATTCATTCCCTGCAATAAAAATGATTTGTAAATCTCCTTCATGGTCACTCCATTCCAGGTTTTGAATAGCATCCTCAATTACAGTTCCGCAATACTCCGAACCACCATCGGTAGATAGCGCAAATAATTGTTCTGAAATCTCATCCAATTCCGAGGTAAAACCACTTATTTGCTGCACGTAACCATCCATTGCCGACAAGCCATCATTGCCGTATTGGTATAGTGCAATTTCAATTTCAGGATCTTCTCCATCCGCATCTTTTGCTAAGGCCAACTGGTTTACAATTTTCCACAACTGATTTTTCGCTTGGTCAATGAGGCCACTCATACTGCTAGAAGTATCGAGTAAAAGAGCGAGTTTTATTTTTTTACTTCTTTTGGTTACTACCGTCTCTTGTGCAACTGGAACCTCTGGATTTTGAATTACCACCCGTGGATTAGTTTGATCCGATTCACAAGCCATCAACCCTATCATTAATCCTAGGGTAACTGTTTTAATGCTATTTTTCATAATTTCTGGTATTGATTTGTTTCTCAAAGGTTCATCGGATTAGAGTGAAAAAAAAAGCACAATTAGGGAACGGTACTTTTCATTTAGTGAAATCGTCTAACCAACTAGGCATCGCGTAAAAAGAAGCCTATAAACCGCTGTTTTGGCCCAATTGGAGACACTTTACCTAAGCTCAGGTTCATCAAAAAAGCTACTTTTATGGCATGTTAAAATGGATTAATACTTGTTTCTTATTAATTGTAACAGGACTTCATGTCTTTGCTGGCGGACCGTATGCACGGAAAGCGCGATTGACTTCAGATACTCGGGAATCCCTACATAAAATAGAGAAAACCCTCTCCGCTCACCCAGAAGAGTCTATTAAGGAACTAGATGGAATTATTAAGCTGGCCATTAAAGAAGATTTACAGCCATCTTTGTCATTGGCTTACTATTTAATGGGAGTTTCCTACACCGAATTAAAACAACCCCAACTTGCGCTTCATTTTATTGATCTAGCGGAGGAAAACTACTTAAAAAATAAGGACCGTAAACTTGAGAAATACGAAGTCACCAAAAACACCGGAAAACCGCAAGAATTCTATTTTACCAAAGGTGAAATCTTATCACAACTCCAAAGATACCAAGAAGCGAATCAGAACTATAAGGTGTATAAAAAGCGGGCAAACAATAAATCCTCTGCTCGTAAAACTAATTATGCCATTGCTAGAAATGAATATGCACAAGAAAACTATACGGAGGCAATTTCTTTATATGAACAGCTATTACAAGAGGAGCTAGCCAGAAACGATGAAATTCAAATTCGGGTATGTTACTCTCGATTGGCCGCTTGTTATATTTCTATTGACAACACGGAATTAGGATTAAAATATTACAACAAATCTGTTCAAGGAATAGATGACATCTTGATGTCAGAAAATGAAGAAATAAGTGCCTCTGAGAATTACAATACCTATTCTAAAAACAAGGAAGTGGTTTCCCAAGCTCTTCGTAAACAAAACAAGGTTGAAGAAGAACTAGATCTTAGAAACCGAGCCTTATCCGTATTAGATGATAGCATGGAACATTTGCGATTAGCGCAATTGCATTACCAAGAAAAGGATATCGTAGCTACCGAAAAATCTTTAGACCAATACTTTGCCAATATTTCTTACAACCTTATTGATAAGAAGGAAATAACGGTGATTCGTGAAATGGCTTTCAAACTTGAATCAAAAAATGCCGCCAAAGCCTTTACGTATTTAAAGTACTATGAAGAGCTTTCAGACACCATTAACACCAGACTTCTGTCATTGCAAATCGATGAAGACCAACTCGGTAAACAAGGATATGAAAACACCTTGCAGTTAGAAATTTTAAGAAAAAACAAAGAAATATCCGATAACACCATTTCGTCTCTAATGCATCAAAGCGAGTTAAAAGAGGAGAATTTAAAATCGCAAAAAACCATTATTTATCTCCTTACTGGAATTGCCATTATTGTATTAATAGCTTTGGTATATATAATTAAAGTAAGTCAACAACGCAGAGTGGCCAATCAAAAATTAGCGCTACGATCATTGCGAACACAGATGAATCCTCACTTCATTTTTAACGCCCTTAATTCAGTGAACAGCTTTATTTCGGTAAGCGATGAACGCAGTGCAAATAGGTTCTTAACCGAATTCTCTACCCTTATGCGTACGGTTATGGAAAATTCAGAACATGAGTTTATTTCGTTAACCAAAGAAGTGGATATTTTAAGAATTTACCTAGAATTGGAACACTTTCGATTTAAAGATAAGTTTGATTATCACTTAGAAATTCCGCCTAATTTAGATACAGATGATTGGGTGATTCCCCCTATGCTTATTCAACCTTATGTAGAAAATGCTATTTGGCACGGGCTTCGATACAAAGAAAGCAAAGGAAATTTAACAGTATCGCTTCAAAAAGCGAAGGAACATCTGCAGATTGAAGTAATTGATGATGGTATTGGAAGAGAAAAAAGTCAAGAAATAAAAACCAAAAACCAAAGGAAGACTTCCAGTACGGCACTCAAAAATATTCAGGAAAGAGTTACGTTATTTAATGCCTTACATCAACTAAAAGTGGATGTACAAATTACCGATTTAAATACGGATGGAACCGGGACAAAAGTGATCATTTTAATACCTCAACCACAAATATGAATCACATAAACGCCATACTTGTTGAAGATGAAGAAGCCAGTAGAATTACCTTAAAAAACTACTTGGCCAAATACTGTCCGTCTGTTAACCTATTGGGTGAAGCCTGTAACGTAAACGAAGGATATGAACTCATACAAAAAAAGAAACCGAACCTGGTATTTTTGGATGTGGAAATGCCTTTTGGCAATGCGTTTGATCTATTAGAAAAATTTGAGGTACTTGAATTCGAGGTGATTTTTGTTACTGCTTTTAGTAAATATGCCTTGGAGGCCCTAAATCTAAGTGCCAGTAATTACCTACTAAAACCGTTAAATATTGATCAACTTATTGAGGCCGTAGCCAAGGTAGAAACAGAAATTAGCCAAAAGCTAGCACTTAAAAGTTCTTCCATTTTACTGGAAAATCTTGCCATTGAAAATAAGCAGCTCAAAAAAATGGTATTGCCCATGTTAGATGGATTTGAGGTGGTTATTTTAAAGGACATTGTTTGGTGTGAAGCCAATGATAACTTAACCGATTTACACTTAAGCAACGGCACCAAACGAACGGTGTGTAGAACCTTGAAGTTTTATGAAGAGATATTAACGGATTACGACTTTATTCGCGTACATAAATCACATATGATTAACATTAACGCTGTGAAGCTTTATAGAAAAGGTAAAGGAGGTGAAATCACATTAGTTAATGGAAAAACCGTTAAACTATCCCCTACCCGAAAAAATGCCTTTTTAGAGCGTTTTGTCATGTAATGTCTGGAATTAATAGGGTGTCTTATTATTTCTTTATGGAATCTACAATGATTTGATACATGCGTTCAATATCATAAGGTTTACTAAGGTGATTCACAATTAAATTGGTTTTCATCGCCTCCTTCACTTTATCGGTTATTTCAAAGCCTGTAAGAATAAAGAATTTCTTTTCTGGATATTGCTTTTTAGCGATTTGAACAAACTCAATACCGTTCATTTTTGCCATGTGTAAATCGCTTACCACAACAGAAATTTCAGGATTTACCTCCAATTTGTTTAAACCCACTATTCCATCAGGTGCGGTTATTACTTCGAACTCCTTTCTGAAATTTGCTTTGAACATTAACAAATTAAAGGGCTCATCATCAACATATAGTATTTGCGGCTTCATTGATCTTTAAAATGGTAATTATGAAAGATAACAATTAATAGGCTCTCCATTCAAAATTTATTTTCCACAATGGCGAATAATAGAACCTTACCCCTCTAATTTCTACTTACTTAAATGTGAAGAAATAAAATACAATTCCATTTCATGATTTTGAGTAGAAATAATTAGTGAATCATTCTTAAAATGAAAAGACTCCATTTCTTTGAGTTGACTCCAAATTTCACTTCCCCAACCGTTCTCCACAATCTTCGTTCCACCAATTTGGGTTACTGTTATCGTAGAATCAGAAAGAGTATATTTTCCAGTTACCTTATTACTAATGGTATATCCGGATAACATTCCTCTACTTCCGTTATCTTCAAATTGGAAAGTCAATTGCTCCGAAGAATAATTAACTGGACGGAAGGATTCCATCTCATTTTTAACATCAAAAATCTTTACGAGTTGCCAGGATCCGACTAAAGAATTGTTTGTCGCAAAAGCGGAACAAATAACTCCAATGAATAATAAAGATATATGCTGTATGGCCTTCATAATCCCCATTCGTTTTCTTCCTTCACCGACACCCAAAATAATTGATCTCCATCGGAATGGCTGAAAATTAAACTATCCGCTTTAAAATGATAAGTTGCAGGACGAAACATAAAGTAAACAAATGATTCTGCCCAGCCTATTTCGTTAACTTCGGTAATTAGAAGTGAATCAAATTTCAACTTTGTAGAAGAAGCTGTATAATTTACTGTAAATCTATTAGACATGGTAAATCCGGTAGCCTTTCCAGTAAGTTCGTCATCCTCAAATGTAATATAAGGAGCTACGGACTTTTCTTCCTTCGGTTTATGTATGGTAAGTTTCTTTTCAGCATCGTAGAACTTAACTAAGCTCCAAGTTCCTTTAATGGATTTCTTATTTTGAAATCCAACCATCAAAAAGACAGCTAATAGTAAGATCAGAATTGGGTTATTGTATTTCATGATTTAAAGTTGATTTAAGCGCGTTGCTCTCTGATTATGCGCTTTTCCATTTTTTTAATTCTATTCTCGCTTACCGCATTACTGCGTGATACCACCGCCCAAATAGCTGCCGGTAACCAACCCAGAATAGTGACTTGAAGAATTAAACATAAAATTCCCGATACTATTTTACCTCTTAAGAAAAAAGATAACCACGGGATTAAAACGGCTATTAAAATCATGCGTTTAAAATTTTAGCTAAAGTAAAGAAATGCAAACTGCACTCTATTTATTTTTTATAAACGGAAAAAGAGAATTTAATAGCCAGGTCTTAATATGGTTTGGTGTTGTTATCCACCAGCACTTTTAGTTTCCCTAAGTTTTCCTGCTCTTGGGCTTGCATGACACTAGGTATAAATGCAATAATAGATTTAGCTACTAAACTGTTACCGGTGGTTACCGATCTAGATGTGATTTTGGTTTTACCATCCATTTCCGTTAATTCCATTTCATATTCCATATTCATGAAATCCATTGTAAAAGTCATGGCAATACGCTCTTCAGGAGTTACGGCCGTAATGGTTTCTTGCATCACCATTTCTTCTCCGTTTTCAGTAACATAAATATTAGACACTGCTCCCACAGTACCTGCTTCTCCGCTCACCAATTCCATACGATCAATTACTGTTAACCATTCCGAAATTCTGGAGTCATCTTCCATAATAGCCCATACCTCTGCTGCCGATTTATTTACGGTAACTTCATTTTCATAGCTCACATTTTCGGTAAACATTCCATTACCAAAAAATAAAGCAACTAAAGCGGCAATGATGATAAATAGGTATTTTAAAATTTTCATAGCGATTGATTTGATTCGAGTATCAAATATATAAATTCCTAACTTTTTAATAATTCTGACAAATCGATCTCCGTGGTTGTTTTTTTTCCTCCCGTAGAAACATAATTTAGCGCCCCTCAAACTAAACAATGGCTAAGGCAATTTTTTCCACCATCTTTTCACTTATTCTGTGCACTCTTTCCTTGTTGGCACAAGAAGCAGACTCCATTTCAAAAAACAAATCTAGAATTTCGTTCAGAGGTAGTTATTCGAATATGTACGTTATTCCTACCCATGATTATGTAAAATCTGAAAACGTAACGGGTGAGGCCATTACGGATGGTAGAAACGTATCCGCTGAAATTCTTTTTCAAACTCAAGGGAATAAGGAATGGAATCAATTGTACAATTTCCCGAAATACGGATTTGGTATTCAAACGCTATGGTTTCCTCAAACATGGGAAATTGGGAATCCAGTAGCCGTATACGGAATGTTAGAAGGCCCAATTAAGCGTTGGGAAAAAGCCCATTTTAGTTACGCCACTCATTTTGGTTTTTCTTATGGATGGAATCCTTACGATGAAGTGACCAACCCATACAATTATTTAATGGGCGGAAAAGTGGCTATTTATGCCCATTTAGGAGTGCTTTACCATCACAACTTGGGGAAACATTGGGGAATTGAAGGCAGCGTTGGATTTAGTCATGCCAGTAACGGAAACTTAAAACAACCCAATTTCGGAATCAACTTCTTAGACCCTCGAATTGGTATTACGTATCAGCTGAGCGAAAAACACGATATTCCTGCACCCAGAAAACTATCTGAATTTACCCCTAGCAACGAATATTCCGTTGCCACCGCCTTTGGAACCAAACAATTGAATGTTTTCGGAACCGATTCGGTATCTAAAGCAACGTTTGGCGATAAGAGTTTTCCTGTATGGAATTTGGTTTTACTTTACCAACGTCAAATATCTAAACGTTCAAAAATTGGAGGAGGGATTGATTTTACCATCGACCCATCTGATGTTCCTCATAGTATTGTTGTGGGTGATAAAGGAGCCACCTATCCAGCTCCATTTAGTGAGCAGGCTAAATTAGCCGTGTTACTTTCGTACGAGTTAAGTATTGGCCGACTTTCTATGATTTTGCAACCCGGTTTTTATTTTTACCGTACCACACATGATCCAACTCCATTCTTTTACCAACGTGCCGGCTGTAGATTTGAAGTTTATAAAGGCATGTTTATTGGAACTTCGCTAAGAGCGGTAAATTTTGGTCAGGCCGACTGGATTGAGTTTACCTTAGGTTACCGTCTTAAGAAATAACCAAATTCAAGACATAAAAAAAGGGAAACAACGTACTGCTTCCCTTCTCCATATCTTAGAATTCTTTACTATTTCACAACCTTCCAATTGGATAGGTTTCTAAAGAACGAAACACTGGTAGAAATGAATCCAAAAATGCCAAATAAACCGTTAATTAAAAACGGGAATGGAGTTGGACGCGCTATGTCAATAAACAAGTTGTTTCTACGCTTATTCGACTTATTAAAGGATTGATGTAATACGGTATCATCAAAAATGAATAATGGTCCATCATCTTTCCAAGAATGGGTTTGATCATTAACTTCCAAATAAGCTTCCCCCTGTACGGCCTCATCAATATTGATTAATACTCGAATTCCGGCCCTTAACCAACCAAAATGTTCACTAGTGGATGCGTGCGCATTAAAACTCGAAATACCAATCGTTTTAACCGTTTTGAACTTTCTATGAAATAACTCAACAGGATAGCTATTATCTACATTATAACCATACCATTTGTAAAACAACATAGATCTCTCTGAAGAATCATTTAGTTCATCCAAAATATCATTTAACTGCTTCTTTGGCACCTCATTCAAAATAGTTCTCACCTCTTCTTGATGTCTTTTAGGCAAGTCTTCCAACTTATAAATCTGCTTATTGATAAAAGGTAAACTTATAATATCAATCAAGGTATTTAAGGGACTAAATAACCAAGTCAAAGTTCCATTTTCAAAAAAATATTGCTTAAAAATGAAGGCTTTATCCTTTTTATGATGTCTTAATACATCATAAATTCCAGTAGCCATAAAAGTAGCCACGGCTGGCCAGTAGAAATATGCCATAGGGACTAATACAATAGCTCTTTTAAATATTCTTCTAATGATTTTCCTAGCTGTCATGAGGAGTGTATTATTTTTTTCAATAATACAATTTACATGGATTTAAAAATCAGGGCTTCGGGTAATTTTTTAAACGTCAAAATTTAAACTTATACTCTAACGTTATTATATAGCTCCTCGTTAACCCATCAGGTCTCTCATCTCTAACAATAAAAGGGCTTCCAGTATTTAATTGCAAACTGTTTTTTGCATTCAGTTGGTAATCCAAATAGAGATTGCCATTTAAGGTTAACCCTTCTGAACCTTCTATTTCTCGTTCTACATCTAATTCATCCGTAAATAGGTCATTTCCTAAATGGTATATAGGTAAAATACTTGGGGTGAATTTCCATTTCTCTCCCAATTTGATGGGATAGGATAACCGCAACAACACATCCCCTTTTCTTTGAAATTTATGCGTAGATTGAAACCTACGAAGTTCGGATTCCTCAGGGTAAACCGAAGAGAAAAACTGGTTATCATTCTGGGTTAATGGTTGCTGCCAAGCTGCCACTAACTCAATCCCTTTCCATTTGTATCCTAATCCAACCACCAAGTCAAAAGTGCCTAAACTGGCTTGATAATCCATGGGCAAGGGTAAACCATCAAGAGATTTGTTGGCCCGCATTAAGGGAATTTTAATTCCCACCACCCCCGTAAATGAGTGGGTAAGTTTATATTTCAAATTGGCATACACATCCGATACTCCGAAGGTAGAAATTCCGTTTCCCGATTGCGCTAAAGAGGTCAATTTCAAATCAAAGCCTAACTTATCATTGACTTGTTTATTAAATTCAACATATGCTCCTGAAGCAAAAATGGCGTGATCTGCCTTTCCAATAAAAACACCAATTTTAATCTGGGTTTTAATACTTGAAGTACTATCACTACCCTGGGGTTTTAAGCCATCAATGGTGCAAAATCCAGCATCACTGCACCCCTGCGCACTAAGGTTGGTAGCCCATCCAGTGAAAATTAATAAAATAATTAGAGAAAGGTTTGGTATTAACTTCATAATTAAAAATGTTGCATTTCAACTCTAAAGTAGACGACTTCGAAATATTAATGTGTTCAACACACGACACTAGGAGCAAATGCTTGGATTAGTTACCCAATCCTTTTTTATACGCATCTAACGCGCGTTCACGAGCCATTTTATGATCTACCATTGGTTCTGGATACGCTTCGGTCTCTACCTCGGGCACCCATTTTTTTACGTAACTCCAGTTTTTATCGAACTTTTTGAGTTGTTCAATGGGATTAAAAATCCGAAAATAGGGAGCCGCATCACACCCCGTACCTGCCGCCCATTGCCAGTTCCCATTATTAGAGGCCAAATCATAATCTAATAACTTTTCAGCAAAATAGGCTTCTCCTAAGCGCCAATCCGTTAATACATGTTTGCATAAAAATCCTGCAGTAACCATACGCACTCTATTATGCATATAACCCGTGGCGTTTAATTGGCGCATTCCGGCATCTACCATTGGGTAACCCGTTTGGCCCCGCTTCCATTTCTCAATTTCTTCAGGATTATTTCTCCAAGATACATTATCGTATTTCTGCTTAAAGTTTCGGGTAACCACTTTAGGAAAATGAAATAAGATTTGCATAAAGAACTCTCGCCAAATTAGCTCGCTTAAAAAAACGGTATCCTGAGTGCCTAGTTTGGCAATGATTTGACGCACACTTACGGTACCAAATCGCAAATGGGGACCTAAGTAACTGGTCCCATCTTGTTCAGGAAAATCTCTGTTTTTGTCATAATTTCCCAATTGATTTAAGGTATATGGCTGTACCTTGATGGTAGATTTTTCAAATCCAATATCAGCCAAAGACGGAAATTCATGGGCAGATTTTATGAAATTCGAATACCCCGGGAAATCTAATGGTTTTATGGTTTGATATACCTGAAGCCACTTATTTTTATATGGGGTATACACCGTGTAGGGCGTTCCATCTGCTTTCATAACTTCTTCCTGCTCATGCACCACTTGATCTTTGTAGTGCAACATTTCGATCTCCTGTTTTTCTAAAAACGAATGAATAGCAAAATCACGATTTCTAGCATATGGTTCGTAATCTTTATTGATATAAACCTTTTCAATGGAATATTCTTTAACCAATGATTTCCATACCTCTTCGGGCCTTCCCTTCATTATTTTTATACTGGAATCGTAAGCCTTTAATTTTTGATTTATTTGAGCCAGCTGATCATAGATAAACGTAACCCGCGCATCATCTTGAGGTAATTCATTCAGAATATTTTCGTCAAAAATGAAAATGGGTAATACCGGAATTTCACTTAATAGCGCAGCTATTAGTGCGGTATTATCATTTAAACGTAAATCACGTCTAAACCAAAAGATATTGATTTTATTGGGCATTCCATCAAAAGTAAACGACTAAAGGCTCATTTTTAGTCAAAGAGAATACATTTTCTATTGCATGTACTTTTCTAATAAATCAGAAACTGAAAGCGTATCAGATGCTAATTCTATGTTTTGTTGATCTTGCGAAGAAAGCTTTTCGTCCACTTTCGCTTCTACCGCCAAAAGAGGTTTCTCATCTGGTGGTTCTGGAAACAAGTTTTGTTCTTCAAATAATCTGCGTGTTACTACAGCCACTTGATGGGCTCCTTCATAATTTTCTTGTTGCTCTAGGTAATAAGCCATCGCAATTAATCCATACGCATCTTCTGATTCTGGATCAGACTCATTACGCAAGGCATAATATTTTAGAATAAGTGTCTGGGCCGTTTCAAAATCTCCTTTCGCTACCGAAACAAACGACTTATTAAAATGATCAATAGTAAACATGCCTAGGGCTCCAATTTGAGAACTAATTTCCATACTCTCGTTATAAAATGACTCTGCTCGGTCCATGTCTCCAATTAACCGCCACATTTCTGCGTTCATATGGGCCCGATACATCATCCATTTCGGGTTTCCTGATTTATCAGAAAGAGCTACTAATTGATCGCTCAGGTCTGCCAATGAGTTCGTATCTAAACTTCTTTGGGCATTTCTGCATAAAGATGTTAATGCTCCTCCTACCAACGTATCGTTATCTGTGGAACGTCCTAATTCAAGCACTTCCTTAGCTAGTATTATCGATTCCTCATCTTTACCCTCTTTAAAAAGTTGATAGGCTTCCTTCAACATTTCTTGGGGATGCACATCCTCCGTGATAACCTTTTCTACCGGAGCCTCAACTTTTGGTTCGGATTCCCCACAACTACATACCAATGCAATTAAACCCATGCTCAAAATCGTATTCCACTTTTTCATAAAATAATATTTGCGTAAAAATAATTATCACACCCATTTACACTCCAAAAACAATCATAATCTTTTCATTTCAATAAAGAATTTACTCTTACCACCAAGTCACAAAAAATTCGGAATACGTTTCCTCTTTTCTTTGCCATACTAAACGAGATTGGTTTTCACTAATGGATTCTTGCAACTCTTGATGTACTTCCTGAAATGAAAACCAAGAATCATTGCTTAAAGGAGCCATACCCCATTGTTTTTTCTCTGGAACATAATATTGAGTAGCCTCATGATCCATTTTTTGATAATCTACCCAATTCAAGTACCATCCTTTAATAGCCGGTAAATAGGCTTCGGAAACATTTCCATTATATTCATAGGGTATAAATAGATTCGCTAACAAACATAGCTCTTGCCTCAATAAAGATACATCCAACTCCCTTAAAGTCTTTTGGGTACGGGAATCGAATAAAAGAGGAAATTGCTTCGTTTTCAATTTAACCAGTTTTTCCACCAAAGTATCCTTCCTATTTGGGCCGATCCAATTTTCCTTTTCCGTACTGGAAATATGGGAATCCAGTAAATAAAACTTATACGCTAACTCTAGGTGAATAATGTCGGTGGTCTCTTTTTCCTGAATTATAAAATCTAACTCCCCAATGGTTCTTTTGCCATCCAATACCTGAACATTTTTATAAAGCAATTGATAGGTAGACGACTTATCTAGCAAATCACCCACTACCTTTTCTATAAGTTGTCCCAAACGAATATTGGTAGGAATCTCTATTCCAGTAACAGAAACATCTTGCAAATGATTCATGGAAAAACAAGGCATTTGGGTCACCTCCTCAGAAAGAGCATGTACCTCAAGTACGGACTGCACACGTGCCTTAGAATTCATAATAAAACAGTTTAAGATTTAAAAAACTACAAGTAAACGCTAACTATATACAAAATACAAAACGACTACCAAAACAATTAATACCACCCAGATGATTAACTTTCGGGTCTCCAATTTGCTGTGAGCGGCTACTAATTCGTTCATGGCCACTCGGGCCTGTGTAAATTCTTCTGGCTCTTTACCCTCCATTGCTCCTCCAGACCATTCCAGTAAAATTTTGGCATTCTTTTTATCTAGGTTCAATTTGGCTTTGGGTAAATTAAGAAGTTCCTTTTTTTTATTTTCAAGACCTAATTCAGTAATGGTTGTACCTCTTGTTTGTCCGGTAGCATAGGTATCCATTAAAATGGTTCGACCATCTTCTAATAAAAACTTGTGTTCAAATGTAGATAGTTCTTGGGCAATAGGAAAACTATGGTACTTTACATTCCTACTCATTAAAAACGCCACAAATTCATCCCCAATATTGAACTGAAAAGAAAAGTCATATCCCCCCTGGGGAGTTTTTGAACCAAAAAACAAATAGTAATTAATCGATTTCAAAGAGAAATGCAGCACTACGATATCTTGAATAGGAAATTCCTGATTTACATACTTTTCAGGAGTAAAAAGCAAATTTACAGGGCTTCCTGGAAAAGTGAAAATATGATAATTCGTATCTTTCATGCTAAGATTTAATGAAGTGAATTTTACAAATTTGTTCGTTTGACCCTTTCTACTAAAGTAGGTTTTTCTTAAAAGATGATTTTCCTAGCGCGGTATTAATTCGATAACGTTTTTTTATGCAATTCACCACTAATAAACCTTCATTTACCAATAAATTTGCCCTTTCAAAAATACCATGACAAACACTATGACACGATTTTCTATTCTGGATTTAGCGGTAATTTCAAAGGGGACTTCCTTAGCTCAAACCTTTGATGACTCGGTGAAATTGGCTCAGTTAGCAGATCAAGAAGGGTATTATAGGTATTGGCTTGCTGAACATCACAACTCCGAAGCTATTGGTAGTAGTGCCACGTCAATTTTAATTGGAAAAGTGGCCGAGGCCACTCAAAACATTCGCGTTGGATCGGGTGGAATTATGTTACCCAATCATTCACCACTCATTATTGCCGAGCAATTTGGAACCTTGGCAACACTTTACCCCCATAGAATTGACTTAGGACTTGGTAGAGCTCCTGGAACCGACCAAGCAACGGCTCAGGCCATTCGGTCTGATTTTTACCAAGCGGCTATGTCGTTTCCTAAAGAGGTTGCTAAAATTCAAAAGTATTTTTCTTTGGATAACGCGAGTCAGTCGGTACGTGCTCAGGTAGCCGAAGGCGTAGAAGTTCCTTTGTACATTTTGGGTTCAAGTACTGATAGCGCGCATTTAGCTGCGAGTAAAGGGTTGCCCTATGCTTTTGCCAGTCATTTTGCTACGGCACATCTTTTTCGGGCTTTAAATATTTACAGAGAGGAATTTCAAGCTTCCGAAGCCTTAGAAAATCCGTACATCATTGCTGGTATTTCGGTCATCATTGCCGATACAACAGAAGAAGCCGAGAAACTATCTACCTCCTACTACGATCGTGTTATTGGCATTCTTACGGGAAGACGAGGCCAAATGGAACCGCCCTTTGAAATGACAAATCAGTTACGAGAAGTAATAGAACAACCTGCGGTGCAACAAATGACCAAATTTGCATTTATTGGAACCAAAGAAACCGTTAAACGTAAAGTACAACAGTTTCTGGAAAACACACAAGTAGACGAGCTAATTGTGGCTACACACGTATATGACGCAAATGCGCGAAGAAATTCCTACGAAAAATTTGCAGAGTTAATGAAAGAATTAAACCTTGCAATAGTTTAAAGCAAATACTAAACACAGAAATACCAACGCATTGAAAAAATTACTGATACTCGGCTTAATAGCCATTCAATTTGGCGCGAACGCTCAAGAAAGCAACCTGGGAAACTGGTTATTATATTTTGGAAACAAGAAAATTAACACCAAGCTGAATTGGCATAATGAGGTTCAATATAGAAGCTACAATGTTATTGATGATTTAGAGCAGCTATTGATTCGTACAGGTGTGGGAATTAACCTTTCTGAAAACAATAACAACCTATTGTTGGGATACGGATACATTTTGAGCGAAAACTACATTTCCGGAACTAGCGAAAAATATGATGTACATGAACACCGAATTTTTGAGCAGTTTATTACCCGTCAGCGTATTGGAATTGTTTCGGTTCAACACCGTTACCGCTTTGAACAACGCTTTATTGAATCGGATTTTAAAATGCGCTTTCGCTATTTTTTGGGGATCAACATTCCGCTAAACAACAAAGAATTGACCGATAAAACCTTTTACGTATCTGCGTACAACGAAATTTTTCTAAATACCAATGGGACTATATTTGACCGAAATAGATTGTATGGTGGTTTAGGCTATAAATTCTCCGATAACATCCGAACAGAAGCCGGTTACATGAACCAGTTCTTTTCTTTAGGAGGAAGAGATCAAATAAACTTGGTTTGTTTTTTTAATTTTTAGAAAAACTGAAGCAGCGGTATACCCGCACATTTAGCAGAACAATTTTAAGTCACCCACTGCCGTTTACCTACAAAACCCTACCCTCGGCCTGTCTCTTATACACATCTCCGAGCCCA
>OLHJ01000239.1_pt1 | contig 19818 bp, 29 predicted proteins | sample 1609491 | NCBI WGS metagenome assembly OLHJ01 (sample SAMN05416861, study PRJEB24817) | seawater metagenome | isolation source: Sea water | place: Canada:Atlantic | collected 2013-11
GATCTACACAGAGTAGATCGTCGGCAGCGTCAGATGTGTATAAGAGACAGCCACGGTAGAACTCGTCCCCATTAGCTACCCCGATCTCGGTCTCGGCATCCATGTCGTATACAGCGACACCACCTGGGCCATCTTCCCCGTGCTTATTGAAGATGGTGTTGGCCCGGATGACTTCCTTGCCGGCGTAAGCGTCGCCGCTTTTTCCTTTGGCTTCACGCTTCTTAGCGAAGATGTCGCCGTTCTTGATAGGGATGATAAGGCCGCTGTCTTTGTCGTCGGCGCCCTTACCCCATTTGTCGACAGCAAAGTCGAGAAGCTTATCATAGAAAGCGTCGAGTGCCTTCTTCTCAAAAGCGAGTTCGATCTTGTACGACGGTGTAGCCTTCTCGTTGTATTGATCCTTCGAGAAGAGTGAGTGGTTAATCACCATACCCTTAGGGAGCAGGTGTACTTCAGCAGCTTTTTTGTCTTTGGACATTTTGATTCCTTTGAATTACTTGGTTACAGGTTTGAATAAACCCTTGACGTCTGTGTTCTGTGCCTTACGGGTATCCCCCGACGACACAACAGTGAGACCGCCTTCAGGTTTGTATGCGTGTTGAGCAGTTAGATCCTTTCCTCCTGGTAGTGCATCAATCTTAGCTGGTGACTTGAGAACACTCTCAGTCATCGCCTTCTCACCCAGCTTGTGGATGATGGCAGCTTCAGACCCCTCCTTCCATGTTCGGTTGGTCTTTGACTTTGCCAACTTACGGCCGGGGACTTTCTTCCCCGCTTGCAATCGTGAGAACGCCGTCTTACCTGCAGCTTTGGCCACGATCTTAGCTGTGTCGAACAGAACCAAGAACCGCCCCAGCTCTGCGTTAGTCAGGGCTTTAGCCCCTCCTTGGTCTGCTACTTTACCCATCAGTTCCTCCATTTCTTTCATGTCGTCGACCAGCTGGGGACATGCGTGCCCCCGCGCTGGGCAGAACCGGCAGTGATCGCCGGACTTGGTTTCACGTGATACCAGCGCAGTCTCCATAGCAGGTATCAGCGTGTCGTGCAACCACTCTTTCAGATCATCGACCGAGATCGACCACTGTCGGATGGGGCCATCGTAGTGGAAGCCCCGTGGTTGGATAATTCCAATCGTAATCGTGTCGACTTTACCCCACAACTCAAGCATCTCAAGTACGCCTGCGGCGTAGTACATGCCCTGCGGATTGTTCTTGGCCTCGACCACGATGCCGGCACCATGTTTATAGTCGTCGACATATAAGTTACGGTTGGGTTCGTCGATGAACACGTTGTCGGCTGTGCCGTAGAACAGAGGGTGCAGCTCGGGGCAGTGGAACGAGCGCTCCACAAACCAGTTGCTTTGATCCCGGTCAGGGTAGGCTCGGACGTGGTTCAGGTAAACTTGGACTGCGTCGGCCATATCTTTAGAGACGACCAAACCCCCATGCATCTCCTCGCTTATGGACTGCCAAGCATCTAAACCTGTGCGCAAGCAAGTCTCCGCCAACCCATGAGCTGCCGTCCCCTCCGCAGCGAACTCACTCTCCTCATCGACTATCCCCTTGGACAGCTGCACGCTGCCGGGGCACACCATCCAACGGTATGCTCCGCTCGCGCCTAAGGGGGAATGGGCTTCTAACTCAGGCATCAGTCTTTTACCTCAGTCACAGTCAGTTTGACCAGCTTCGCCCGACCCTCATAGTTGAATGCGTCAACCCCTAAGAGGTTCAGGGACATCCCAGGCTGTACGGTACTCATAACAGTCAAAGTGCGGGGTTCGGCATTCTTCTTCTTCTCAATAGCCTTCTTAATTCGGGTGATGGCTATCCCGCAGTCCGCCAACCTGCTCTGCAGCTTACCTACCTCCGACTCCCGCTGCTCCAGATACAGCTCAAGGGCAGCTGTAGAGTCCTCGTCGTACCATGCCTGTGACTTCGCCATTATTTCGCCTCCTTCACTGCTGTGTCAAGCAAGTCGATGAACTCGGCGCGGTTATCCCCGTCCAGCTCCCCTACGAAACCTACTCCGAACTGGTCAAGTATCTCTTTGACTTTGGCCGGGGTGATTGTATCGGCCGCTTCGCTTGCTGCTTTGGTTAAGTCTTCGTCCGTGAAACCATCGTCTTTAACTTCGACCACAGGCTCTTTGGCTTCCTCCTTTCCCCGCTTCGATACAGGCTTATCCTCGCTTGCATCACTTGATCGGCCGGCACGGGAAGCAGATGAACGACCGCTCCGAACTGGTTGATCGTCACTATCTCCCCCCACACTAGTCTCGTCTGCGCTCCCAGCTGCTTCAGGCTCTTGAGCTGGTTCGCTGCGTCGAGGGCCTCGCCGTGCATCTGAACTAGGTCCAGGTGCCTCTTCAGTCTTACCGTCACGGACAGCCTCCTGAGTTATACGTGTCGAAGACAGTGCGAACAGTGTCACCTGATCTAGCACTTCGTCTATCGTTCCTTCGAATGTTACCTTCATGGGAAATCCCCTTTCCTGTATCGGTATGGTATATTTGCACGCTTACTACTCTTTGTCAAGCGCCTTATATATGTTTTGATCTTTAACAATTGCGGTACTCAAAATCTTCTCATCCAGGCTCCCCGGCACCACAGGAACATGGCCAATAGTGTGGTCACCCTGCTGCCCGAAGCGGTTGATGCGGTCCAGAAGCTGGTCATTCTTACCCGGCACCCAGTCAGGCTCCGCCATGACTACGTCTTGGGCCTCAGTCAGGGTCCAACCTTCGCCTAGTGGTATCATCTGGCCTAGTATAATAGCGACGTCGGGGTCCTCTTGGAATATGTCGACAGCTTTCTGCTTGTTCGCCGCCGACGTTGTCCCATCCATGTACACCAGCCCCAACGACTTCAACTCGTCGCGGAGGTAATGCAGAACAGTCTTATGCCAAGCCGACACGACAATCTTTGTCACTCCTGAGCTGACCATATCTTTCACAAAGTCGACGACGGCCGGCGCCTTAGCTTCCCCCAACTCCCGACGTGCCGTAGCGACAGGCCCCTCAATAGGGACGCCAGCGTCGAAGGCATCAGGGTCTAAGTCATACAGCTTCTCGGCTTCAGCCCACCCAGGGTGCGCCAGCGCCTTCTTGATGCCACTCGTCATCTCCATAGGGAACACATGCCACTGTTTGGGAGGAAGCTCCGACAGCACCTGTTCCTTCAGGCGCCGCACCATGATGTTGCCCCGGAGTATACGTTGCAGCTCGGCCAAGTTAGTGGGTACGTTGCGGACTTCGTCGGACCACTGAAGCTTGAACGTGGCGACGTCGGTCTCGGGGTTCACAACGCGGCGGCGGACGAACCCAGTGCCCAACTCGTAGAACTCCTGGCGGAATGCGTCGAGGCTCACGTAGTCGATGGCTTTGTGGTCAAGCAAACGTATTGCGTTGTAGCATTCTATAGGCTGGTTAGGTAAGATGGTGCCGCTCAGTAATGTGAACCGGCCGGCGACATCAACAAGCGCCTTCTGATACTCGCCGGCTTTCATCCACCCGCATATGGCTTTGGTGCGTGTGTTACCTTTTGGGTCTTTCATGGCGTGCGCCTCGTCGAGGATCACGTGATCCCACTTCAAGTCAAGCAGCGCCGCAAGAATAGCTTTGTTCGCTAGGAGTGCGTAAGAGATGATGATGTAGGCATGGTCCGGTGATATACCATCACGAGACTTTAGCACCGGGTAGGTGCTTGGGTTGGCCAGCGTCGAGACCGCCTCTATCTCGCGCTGCCAGTTGAGGCGAAGGGAAGCGGGGCACACCACCAGGGTTCTCTTCGCCCCGACGGCGTTCCCCACCATAATACCCTGCGCCGTCTTACCTACGCCGGGGGCATCACCAATCAGGCAATGGTCACGGCCAAGGGCGTACTCCACGCCAGCGTGCTGATACTCACGAGGCGTGAAGTTGTCCGGGTGTGGTGCGCGGTAGAAGTCAGGCGCGATGGCCCGACTTCTCTCTATGCGGTACTCTAGACCCAAGGGTCCAGGTCCTTGATGCTTCTGTGTAGGTAAAGGTCAGTCGCGGCTAGTAGTTCTATCTTACGGTTGATAGACGAGACCTGATCCTGAAGGTCCTTAACTTGACTGCAGTTCGCCTTTACATCAACTGATCTGTTGGTGGTGTTGATGCGGTCATTAATGCCAGCGACCACAGTGTCGAGGTGGTTCCCGTCGGCGTCGAACTTGTTGCTGACGATGTCGGCTAACTCTACCATCTTAACGGCTAGCCGAGATGCGTCAGGCAGCAAGCCACTCTTAAACTTCTTAAACATATCTATTTCTTCCCTTCCAAGTCTTCAAAATCGAATGACACCAATACCGCGGCGATGGCCAACAGTGCCAGGACCACGGCGACAAACCCCCAAGACGGCGCCAGCACCCACCACCACGACCACCCGATCACGTCGGTCAGCTTCAAAGCGATGAATAGGAGCGTCAGCAGTCCGAGGAAGCCGACACCCCCCTCTAGTTTCACATCTGTAGTTTTACGTCTCATGCTCTACTCCTTCACTATTTTAATAGGGTACCCAAGGTGCTCCTCTATCTGAGCTATAGTCACCTCAGTCGCGGGCACCTTCTTCTTCTGTTTCATATACCTCCGTATCCACTTAAGGCGCTCATACTGCCCGGATTGGTGGCTGCCTGCCGAGCGGATCTGCACCTCCAACTCCCTCTTCCGCGCCGTGTAGTCACGTAGGCGCTCCACTGTCAGCTCCTCCAGATACTCCAACTCTTCAAATGATCTATGCTTCAAGTCACTCATGTCTATTTACCCCTCTGCAGGAACTCAGGAATACCTTCACCACTCGCAGCTTCCTCAGCGTCACCAAGGTCGCGCTCCGCGCTCTCCCTTCGGGAGCCTACTTGCATCGCGGCATACTCAGCCATTTTGATCTGAGTGTTGCGGCCAACACTGTCGAACAGGTTCTTGAACTGCTTGAATGGGTCAGCGGCCTTCCGCTCAGGCTTCTCCCGTGCTGCTTTAGCCTCAGCGACAGTGACAACAGCGAGGCCGAAGTCGAGAGCTTTAGACTCGAAGAGGTTAACCGCTTCACCTTCGTCCATCGCGTCGAAGCCTTTAAGTATCCGTATGGCTGGAGTGTCTTCCACCTTAGCTACGGCCGGCGCCGGCTTGGCATCACGTGATACCTCGGCGATCTTCTTACGAGCTCGCAGTGCCTTGTTGGCCAGGGCATTCTTCTCCCGAGCTTCCTTAAGGGCCTGCTCAGGGTTCTCCGACTTACCGATGGCGAGCATCTTACGGACGGTCTCAGGTGCCTGCTGAATGTTCTCCTCGGCCCAGTCTTTGAACTTGACTTTACCTTTGATGCATTGCTCCTCAGCTTCTTTCAAGCGGAGGACGACAGTCAAGCGGTGGTCCCACACGTCTTCTTCAGCCTTCGACGCTTTGTCGAGGCGATAGTTGATCTCTTTGGCGATGGGTTTGAGAGTGCGGTAGGCGGCTACTTGGCCCCCCTTAAGGGCAGCCTCTGCCGTAATAGGTTTCTTCTTAGTCATCATGTTTCCTTTCGCATCCCTTCGGATGATAAATCATCCTCTTGGATGATTTCGGTATGGCCTTCCCCGGCCATGATGTAGGTGTCGTGCATTATATGCACAGATGAATTAGGATGTCAATCTGGTTTATCTATAATCGGTTCCTCCGGCGCCGCGTGCTCACTCTGCGAGGACGCTAGCGCGTGCTCCGCCGAACAGTAGCTCTCTTTATCATCGGAAAACTGTGTTCGGACGGGGCATTTGCAGTGGCCGCATTTAGTGGTGCGGTACGGCGTGCGTAGCTTTACTACGTCGGCAGTCATTTAGAAGCTGCCTTCTTTAGGCACGTCGCTGTTATCAACTTGGACGAAGATATAAACAGGGTCCGCCTTGGGGTCAGTCATCGCGACGGACCACACTTCGACGTCGAAGCCGGCGTAGTCTTCAAACGCCATCTTCTTCTGGACCACTTGAATGTGGAGAGGGTAGGGGGTGCCGAAGCACGTGCCGGTTTTTATGGTAGCGTCGAAGGTGGTCTCGGCGGCTTCTTTACCCACGATCACGGCGTTGGCCATATCAATGACACCTACCTCGTGGCAGAAGAAGTCGGCGTTCATCCGCTCCCCCGGCTTTGGACCCCCTGCTGCGGCCGGTACCGACATAAGAAGCGCTGCTCCGAAGAGGGTGGGCGTAATAAAGTTCCACGGCTTCATGTCTAATCCTTTCGTTTGTTGGGGTAAGTTATTATAGACACAGGTTGCGGAGGATTGCAACATATTTCTTTACCTTGACAGATTAAAGCATCGCGGTGTATGCTGGTGGAACCTATAGATACCTCGCACATTACAAGGGGAATTTCATGAGTAGATGGAGATCTATGAAGACCGCACCCACAGACGGGACGGAGATATTCGCCAACCTATATGAGGACTACGCTCAAACCATATTCGCCGTGCCCTGCTCCAGTGACCTGAACGTGTTCTTCTGGAAATCTTTAATCACGGGCAGGTTTGTAACCCCCACCCATTGGGTCCCCGCGCCGGCCCCTCCATCTTTTGCTGCCGTCAGAAAGGTGGAGGATGAGTGGGCTAGACAAGATGAGTGGGCTAGGCAATACGAAGAGGAAGATAAATGAGTACAATGAAAGAAGCAGCCTTAGCGTATGCAGCAAAGGGATGGCCAGTGTTTCCCTGCAAATACGACAAGACGCCTTACACTCACAACGGTGTTCACGACGCGACGACGAACCTTGATGACGTCGCCGCTATGTGGGACGAGCACCCGAATGCAAACATAGGCATGGACGTCGGCGGGGCAGGAATGCTTGCTGCCGACATGGACCCAGGCCATAACTTTGAGGAGTTCCAAAAGAATGCCGACGACGCCTTAGAAACAGGACTGTCGAGCCGCACTCCGCGTGGTGGGCGCCACAGTTTCTTCGACCTCGGAGCTGACGAGATTGTCGCCCCTTCGGCTTCTAAGGTTGGGGAGCATATTGATATCCGCAGCTTTAACAGTTACGTACTGCTGCCTCCCAGCACAACAAAAGACGGCGCCTATACGTGGATCTGTGAGGATAAACCCGCCTTTCGACCGGATGGGTTGCTCGAACTTTGTTCGAGAGCTAGACAGAAATCACCAGATAGAGACAAGTGGATAATCGACGCCGATATGCCTGAGAATGTCGCTAAAGCTGTTGCGTGGCTAAAGACGGACGCGCAAGTAGCTATTGAGGGCCACGGTGGTGACCAGATGGCGTACAGCACGGCCGCGATGATGAAGTCGTATGGGGTATCACGTGAGACCGCTACAGAATTGATGTGGGATCATTGGAACCCTAGATGTGTGCCGCCGTGGGAAGCAGACAATTGGGAGCACTTCGACAGGAAGGTGGAGAACGGTTACTCATATAACACGAGTGAACCTGGGAACATGACGAATGCTTTCAAGGTGGCGAAACAGCGCGAGTTGTTCAAACCAGTCGAGACTAGCCAGGGGGAATGGACTGCCGGCAAGTTCAGAGTTGTTAATCATACTGGTATGGCCAATATATCGCCTCCGAAGTGGATTATCCCTGATTTCTTACCAGAACAGGCGCAAGCTATGCTGTTCGGCCCGAAATCTACGTTCAAGACGTTCATAGCGCTCGATATCGCCCTCAGCATAGCGAGTGGGAGCTTCGGTGGTGCGTCGGGTAGTAAGTTGTGGCCGGAGGTGTCCAGCCCTGGTCCTGTGCTATTCTGTGCCGGCGAAGGACGGTCTAATATTAAGATCCGAAAGCAGGCGTGGGAGCAGGTGCATAACGGCGGGAAGGTGGTGAAGGATTTCTACCTAGCGGATCCGGTGCCGCTGGTGTCTGAACCTCTTGAACCGTTCATTGATACGATGATGATGCCAAGGCCAGAAGGTTACAAGCTGGTGATTATTGATACGGTAGGGCGAGCGATGCAGGGGGTGAATGAGAATGCCCAGGAGCACGCGAGTTCTTTTACCAGAATGGTGGAGACAATGAAGCGTGAGATGACTGATAGCATCCTTGTGTTACATCATACGGGCCATGGTGACCAGAACCACGCCAGGGGCAGTAGCGTCTTTGGCGCCGACACGGACGTCGAAATCAAACTCGACAGAACCGACAAGGAATATACTGTATCACTTGAGATGAAGAAGCAGAAGGACGACGCCGAATGGGCGTTTAAGAAGTATGCGACGTTGCAGGAGATAGATATTGAAGACGGGACAAGCCTTGTTGCTGTTAGAGCGGAAGCACCGCAATCCAAATCTAAAGAGAAGGATACATCCAAGTTAACGGTAGCGGACGGGATTGTCGAAGATGCGGCCTTAGGCATACTAGAAGGTAACAAATTGAAGAGGTGGTCCATGACTAAGTTCAGTGATGCGGTGGGCCATACCACAGAGGTGGGTCTGACGGGTAAGAGTTTGCGTGAGAAATACTTGGCCCGTTTGGGCAACGAACCGGAGAGTAGATTGTGGAAGCATTGGCACCCTGATGATGCGACTGCGAGTTGGAAATGGAGTGGATAATAGGGGTGAAATTGGACTTCCCAAACCCCCAAAAAGTTGGGAAGTCGGGAATTGATTAGTTTCAATGGTTTAGGCGAAAGTTGGGAAGTCGGTATTTAGGCCTATTTGGGAAGTTGGGAAGTCGGGAAGTCTAAAAGTGGGAAGTCGATATGGACATAGTTTCAATGAGTTACAAAAGTGGGAAGTGTGAGTTGGGAAGTCTAAACAGCTTCGGCACATAATATGGGAAGTGTGTGTGTGTGTGTATATATAATATACACACACCACCTTACCTTATGCCTTCCTGAATTTCCTAAGATATATAGATAACAAAATAGATAATATAAAGGCACCAAAAGAGGGGTCCTAAGAATTAACTCGGGACCCCTGTTTGATGGCCTTGGAAGAGTGTTGGTCGTGGCCTTTAGTTTACCTCCCCTCTATACCGTGGTTGGTATGAGCGATGCGCTAAAGATTTCTCTGTCTCTTGTTGGAGTTCCTCGGCGACATAGTCGCGCACTACGCCTCCAAATATTGGCCGGGTCACTTGAGCGTTAAGTACAAGGTCGACGCCGATTGTTGTATTGCGGTCATAGACGCTCCCGAAGGGAGAGCGCGGAGCGCTACCTTGGGGAACTCCGAGTGCCTTTGTGGGTTTATGGTAGGTCATGATTTTATCTCCTGTTTGGTAAGCTCAGCCTTGCGAGCAGCAGCAACAGTATAAGCAGCATAAGCAGCATAAGCAGCATAAGCAGCAGCATAAGTAGAATAACCAGCAGCAGCATAAGCAGCATCAGCAGCAGCAGCATCAGCAGCAGCATCAGCAGCATCAGCAGCAGCAGCAGCATCAGCAGCAGCATCAGCAGCATAAGCAGCATCATCAGCAGCATAAGCAGCATAAGCAGCATAAGCAGCATCAGCAGCAGCATAAGCAGCATCAGCATCAGCAGCAGCAGCAGCAGCATCAGCAGCAGCATCAGCAGCAGCAGCATCAGCAGCATAAGCAGCCTCAGCAGCAGCGGCTTTTAGTTCTTTAAGTGTTTTAGCCATTATTTTATCTCCTGTTTTTCTTTGGCGTGTTTTTCTTTGGCGTGTTTAAGTGTCGCCTTGTTTAAGGTGTGGCGAGCTGTGGCGTTTGCCAGGGCTCGTTCAGAAGCGTCGCATTCTCTGGCCAGCTTCTGTAATAGGGTCAGTTTCATTTTGTGACCTCCTTCCAGGAGCTTTCGCCATTAGAGGCGGTAGATAGTTTCTCCAAGCGCGAAAACAGCTTACTGAAGCGTGGTGCGATTCGTCGGCACCATGAGACCGCTAAGGGGTCCTCATCGTTCGGCACGAACCAAATTGAGACTATGCCGGCGTATTCGCTGATACCAAACCAACCGAATTTGTTCTTTAGTTTGGCGTGATCCTCGCCAGAATGCCCTATCCATTCTGAGCATGCCTCTAAGCTTGGCCATGCGTCGGCCGCTTGCGAGACTATACCATATTCATAATCAAGCCATTCCTCATACTCCTCATACCCCTCCTCGCATATAAATTGTTGAAAGCATACTAGTTCGGCGTATTGTGGTATTGATACTGATCTTCCCATTTTAGCAACTCCTATGTTATTTGACGATGGCGTCAACGTGAATTTGCGAAACGTGGTTAGCATCTCGGTAGTATTGTGGTTGGTTATCGGCGACGTATTGGCACCAACTATCCCATAGACCTTCGGGCCCGCCAAGCTTATAAACTAGATTGATATAGGCGTCAAGCTTCCTGGCGCGGCCTTTGGCAGTCCTCAGAGCTTTGTAGTTCTTAAATGCGGTAGGCTTCAGGCCATATCGTTTGATGTTATGGGTATCTAAGCACCCAGCATACCCATAGGCGAGTTGGATTACAAACCCAGCCTTGACTAATCCGAAGCCATATTCCGAAGCGATGCATTCGACCATGGCTTTAGCTTTAGCCTTTTCTGGTATATCTTGCGCGTTAACGTGCTCGCAATAGCTCAGAGCGGTCTCGGCGATTTGTTCGGCGTTGTTGTACGCTTGGAACTTAAACCCGAATAGTACGCCCATTGCGTCCTCACCGCCTTTGGCCGCTGTTTTGATATTGTTGGGCACGCGATAGAGAGGCTCCTGCACCGTCAAAATGACGAACTGGAGCACCTTGGCAAAATTTTGGGGCGATCGCCTAGCGTGTTTGCTTATGATGGCTTGGTGGGTTTTAAACATGATACTATCTCCTTTTGCTAAACTTAGTATTGCGCCCGGGTATCACGTGATACCCCGGCGCAACCCTAAATTAAACTCTAGGCGTTTTCGTCGTGATCCAGTAGCTATCGCCACGCTTTGTGTAGTATGCGTGCCGCTTTGCCGTCGCCCGGTCGCACTGGTATAATTCGCCAATGTTTTCAGGTGCTTTATAGGTTTGGGCGCGTGTGTGGTTGTACTCGATAGTCGCGGGGCGCCTACCTTTATCATCGGCCGGGCCAAGGTGTAAGAAGCTTTCTTGGTGGGTTATGGTATGTGCGAGGTGTTGCCGTAGGAAAGTAAAGTCTTCAACGCTTACAATCCAAGCGGGCTCAAATTCTCCTTTGTAGAAGCCTTCGCACCGTTGAATGCTAAGATTGCTCGCTTTGCACCGTTCTTCGAAGGCGTCGAAACTATCGGCCGATAAGATTACAAATGACCCGGCGCGTGCTTCGTTTTCTGATTTGGTTAATGTAAGCATGGTGTGGATATCCTTTCTAGTTGGTTAAGAATGATAGAGCTTTATCACGGTATGCACCTTCTAACAAGCACGCTTGCGCGAATAGGCGCTGGTTTGGTGGGAAGTGCCCGTGCTCGTCAAAATACTCTATTTGCCCTAAGACTTCGATTGTTGTTAACTCAAGGAATACAATCAAACTAGGGTGATGGCGGTAGCGTTGGACTAATTCACGGCATTGCGCCTTCCAGACTTCGGTCTCGCCTTGGGTGTCAAATTCAGCGTCAAGATAGTAGTGCCAAATATCATGCCATGCCCTGGCGGCGTGATTAGCCGCCGGTGTGGTATAGATTGTATTGTCGCAATGGTCCGGTGATACTTTGAAGGTTCCGCCCCATTTAATGGAAGCTTTCAAGTCTTTCAGGTTGCTCGGCGCTGCAGGGTGGGCTTCGTAGCCGTTCGGGTGGTGCAGCGCGGCTAAGTCGCGCACTATTTGGCAGTATGATTGATCAAGCATTGGTTATACCTCCAGTATTATGAGCTGGCCAAGGTATTCAGCTTCTATTTCGTTGCCGATATCAGCTTGGCGAAAGTCAATTGTGAAGCCCAACAGCTTGGCCGCTCGTTTCGCGTGGGTTGTCGAGACTTCACAACATGACCAAGCGTAGAGAATACATTCGGCGGCTTTTATATCTAGTTCGCGTTGATTAAGCATTGTTCGATTCCTTCTGTTAAATAGTCTCAATTGAAAGCACGCTTGCGCATGCTTTCTATGAGATCACTTTACATATTCGGCATACATAGCAAGCGCCCAATACTCCGCCGCTTCCAATTTCTTAAAGCAGCGTGATGTTAGCCACCCTTTAATATCTTTGTGGACGGGAGCCACCCGGTAACCTTCGGAATGTACATATTCTATCGCGAATATTGGGGAGGCTTGGTCGTCGTCGGTATGTATTAAGCCTTTAAGGGGATCATGTACTAGCATAGCCGTTAACTCCATTTAGGTTAAGGTCTGTTTTTAAGCCTTCCGGCCTACCTATAACCTAGTCCTGAGACCCTCCATTGTCCACATACCAATTAAGGTATGATTAAGGCAAGTGTGGGAATATTCCCCACGCCCTTTAATTGGTTGTAAATGAGAATCATTCGCAATTAGCCTAGTTTAAGGTACCTGAGCTTGGTCTGCGCACAGCGCACGTTTCCCAAATCCCCTTAGACCATGCTGCGCCCCGGCGCCCCGGCGCCCATGCTGCGCCCATGCCTGCCCATGCTGGTGCCCATGCTGGTGCTCATGCCTGCCCATGCTGGTGCTCATGCTGGTGCTCATGCCTGCCCATGCTGCGCCCATGCCTGCCTAGGCTAGCGGTATGAGGTGAGCCCATGCTGCAGCCCAGGCTCGACCCCCGGGGGCCTTCTGTGAGATCGAGTTCGGGGCGGGGGGCCCTCGGATGTCCCCCATACCTGCTAGATCGCTACAGAGTATTTCCCAGGCTCTGATAACACTTATCCAATGATATCAAACACTTAACCAATACCCAACACTTTCTGCAAAATCCGGCTATTAAACTTGGAAATGGAACACTTGACAGCCGCACACAGCACGGGTTATAATAGCGCAGGGACTAGGCCTATGGCCCAGCCCCCTTGGGGATGCTGATCGGGTTTCTTCCCCGGCCCTGATCGCTCCCCATAGATTAACCGGCGAGAGGGAACGCCAGATGCAGGAGTATACCATGAGTGAGTTCAAGGACTTAATAGACGAGGCCACCGCTTCTAAGGCCAGCGTGGACGAAGCCTATGAGGAGGCTAAGGCGGAGTTCGCAGAGATAACCGCCGCTTTCGAAGGGTACCACGGCATCACCGCTAAGTCAATTGATGTCGCAAAGATCAAGGACTTACTTAAAGATAACTGGAAAACTATCAGTGTTGTGGCCGGCGCCGCGGGTATCCCTATCGGTGTTGCAGACCCCAGCGCCTTCAGCGGTATCCTCGACGTTCTCGGTAATGTGTGGCCATTCTAATGGCGGATGAGGTCAAAGAACCTTGCGTACGCCATATGCTGGTGATTGATGCGTGGTTTAACAACGGCTTCAACAAGGCCCAAGCTATGCGCGACCACGGATATGCTGAGAATACGTGCAGACAAATGCAGGGCCAGATCTTCAACCGCCCCGACGTGAAAGCTGAGATAGCTAAGCGGAAAGCCCAACTAGCCAACCGGTTCAAACTCGACCAGGACTGGATCGTGGGGCAGCTGGTTAACCGGGCCAAGGCAGGCGAGACCCTCGCTAAGTTCAAACAAGTGGCTGATGATGGGTCCCTGTTCTGGGACTTCACCAACGCTTCTCAAGACGAGCTGGCGCTGGTAGAGGATATGGGGGTCGACTTCGTCAAAGGTAAAGACGGCGTAAACGTAAAGAAATTCACCATCAAGACCCCCGACAGTCACGCAGCCCTTATGGCCCTCGGCAAGCACTTAGGCATATTCACCGATAAACTAGAGGTATCAGGGGGTTCCTTGATCGAGCGACTCCAAGCAGGGCGCAACCGACTAGCGTCAGGCGAAGATACCCCAGACCCTGAGACGAGGCACTAGAGTGGTAAATCCGGGGAACATCATCATACTATTAGCAGCTGTTGAGATGGCCATAGTCGCGGCCATGATGCCTCAGACCCTGAGACGAGGCACTAGAGTGGTAAATCCGGGGAACATCATCTTAATGCTAACAGTGATCGAGATGGCTATAGTGCTGTCTCTGATGCCGTTGGAGCTATTATGGTAGCTCTTACCGCCGACGAAGAACTGATGGACGAGCTGGCGAAGTTCTACGCTGACCCCTTGGGCCACGTTATGTTCTCCTACCCTTGGGACACCTACGCCCCCATCCAGATGGTCGAGCTGACTGAAGAGTATGCTGACCGGTTTAAATGTAAGTATGGCCCCGACAAGTGGGCCTGCGACTTTCTCGATGGTCTAGGGGCCGACATCAGAGAGAATAAGTTCGACGGGCGCAACTCAGTCGATCCCCTCCTATACGCCACGGCCAGCGGTCACGGCATCGGTAAGACGGTGCTAGTCGCGTTCCTCACTAAGTTCATCATGGACACGCGCCCCTTATCTAAAGGGACAATCACGGCCAACACAGCAGATCAGTTGAAGTCTAAGACATGGGCTGAAGTCGGGAAATGGCACAAGATGTCAATGACTTCACACCTGTTCACCTATAACTCTGGCCGCGGCGCCATGAACCTATACCATAACGAACATAAAGAGGAGTGGCGCTGTGATGCGCAGACCTGTAGGGAGGAGAACTCTGAAGCATTCGCAGGACAACATGCAGCCTCGGGCACATCCTTTTATATATTTGATGAAGCCTCAAACGTCCCCGACAAGATTTTCGAAGTTCGTGAAGGCGGCACGACAGACGGTGAACCGATGGTTTTTGATTTCGGTAACCCCACGCGCAATAGCGGGTCTTTCTTCGAAGAGTGCGCAGGCCGCTTTAGGCACCGCTACAAAGTCCGATGTATCGACAGCCGCGAAGTTGCCATCACGAACAAGAGCCGCATTAAGCAGTGGCAAGAGGATTACGGTGAAGACAGTGACTTCTTCAAAGTCCGCGTTAGAGGAATGTTTCCCTCGGCCGGCAATCTCCAGTTTATTCCAACTTCGATGGTTACAGAAGCTCAAGACCGCGTTCCAACCAAAGACCCGGCAGATCCGTTACTTATCGGGGTCGACGTCGCGCGCTTCGGAGATAACGAAAGCGTCATCTACCCGAGGATCGGTAACGACGCCAAGAGCTGGCCGGCGCTACGGTTTAGAGGTCTCGACACCGTGCAGCTTACGGGCAAGATTATCGAGTGCGTCAGAGGATTCAAAGCCTTAGGGATGGAGTGCTCAGGCTTATTCGTTGATGGAGGCGGTGTCGGAGGAGGCGTCGTCGATCAACTCAGAGCGTTACAGTATAACCCCATCGAAGTTCAGTTCGGAGGTAAGGCCACTAACACAGACACCTACCGGTACAAGTCAGACGAGATGTGGGGCAACCTGAAGGATATGCTGCCTCGTATGAGCTTGCCGGCTATGAATGAAGTAAATGGTTTAGATCTATTTAAAGACTTGACGCAGAGGGAATATGGATATACACTACAAGGGAATAAGATACATCTTGAGACCAAGAAAGATTTAATGGATCGAGGACTAGATAGTCCTGATTTAGCTGACGCTTTGGCGCTGACCTTCGCAGAAGAAGTCGTGTCTAAAGGCGCTATTGATTTGATGGGGACGGGTAGAACTGTGACAAGTGACTACGACCCTTTGGAGGAAACTGTATAATGTGTTTCGCAGCCACCCCTAGCAGACCTAACGCGGCCCCACCTCCGGCACCGCCCCCCGTACCGACAAAGCAAGACCCAAAGGTCCAGCAGAATATTGCTCGCGACCGCCAGGTAGCCGGATTGGCGCAAGGGCGCAATAGCACCATCCTCACAAGTGGACTTGGCCTTAACACAGCCCCCGCGTTCTCAGCGAAGAAGAAAGCTCTAGGAGCCTAGTATGCCTGACCAAACACGCAGAGATTATATGGAGCGCCGCAAGGCAGCGGGGTTGTTGGAGCGTGAGAGCTTCATCCCTCATTACCGCGAGATCTCTGACAACATCTCCCCTCGTCGTGGTAGGTTCTTATCCTCCGACCGCAACAATGGGGCCAAGAGACATCAGGCGATTATCAATAACGTAGCAAGCCAGTCCTCCCGCGTGGCGCAAGCTGGTATGTTCGCCGGCATCATGTCACCAACGCGGCCATGGTTTGAGTTAACATCCCCCGACCCTGAACTAGCTAAGTTTAGGCCTGTTAAAGACTGGTACCGTGCTGTTGGTAAACAGATGCGGGCAATCTTCAACGACGGTAACCTATATCAAATGGCGCCTGTGATGCTGAAGGAGCTACTGGACTTCGGCACAGGCTGCATGACACACGTCGACGACGATCAGAGCTTGGCCCGGTTCTACACCCACACGGCCGGCAGCTACATGATCGCTCAGAATGATAAGTTTGAAGTCGACACTCTGATCCGAGAGTTCGAGATGCAAGTCGGACAGATGGCGACAGAGTTCGGTCTTGAGAACCTCAGTGTCCAAGCACAAGGGATGGTCGACCGTAACGAGCTCGACAGCTGGGTTAAGGTCACCCACTTCATTGAGCCTAATGACGACTTCCGCTATGGCAACCCTATGGCAAAATTTAAGAAGTTTGGTTCTTGGAAGTATGAGACGGGGAACACTGACAAAGACCAACTGCTGTCGAAGTCAGGGTTCGAAGACTTCCCAGCCTACGCACCTCGGTGGGCCACCACAGGGGAGGACGTCTACGGGACAGACTGCCCAGGTATGGCTACGTTAGGAGACGCTAAAGGCTTACAGATCCAAGAGAAGCGTAAAGCCCAAGGCATCGACAAGATCGTTAACCCTCCTCTGCAAGGGCCAGCGTCTCTGCGGAACGTACCAGTGTCCAGCTTACCAGGAGGCTTGAACGTATTCACGGCCGACGGTGGGCAGAAGCTGGAGAGCATCTATAACGTCAACCTGCCAATCGACCACTTGTCGCAAGACATGGAGCGCGTCGAGCGTCGGATCAAGGAGGCATATTTTGTTGATCTGTTCTTCGCGATTACGAACATGCAGGGCATCCAGCCTCGTAACGAGCAAGAGATCGCGGAACGAAATGGTGAGCGACTGCTCCAGCTTGGTCCGGTCTTGGAAAGAACCCAAGGTGAGTTCCTCGACCTCCTCATCGGTAAAACCTTCAACCAGATGGTCAAAGCCGACATACTACCTCCGCCGCCTGAAGAGATCGCGGGCCAACCCCTCAAGGTCAACTATGTGTCGTCCTTGGCCCAAGCTCAACGGGCTGTCGACACCCAATCCATCGACCGACTGACAGGGTACACAGCCAGCCTTATAGAAGCTGGGCTGTCTGACGGTAAGAAGTTCGACGGTGATAAAGCCATCGAAGAGTACGCAGATCTGCTGGGCACGCCCACTAAGCTGGTGCGTGATGACAGCGACATCGAAGCCGAACGAGCCCAAGCTCAACAACAAGAGCAAGCCGCGCAAGCGATGGAGATGGCTATGAAGGGTGGTCAAGCCGCCGCGGCCGCAGGGCAGGTAGACTTAGGTGGTGATAACCCAGTGTCGAGGGCTGTAGATGGTTGATGTAGGGGATGCGCAAGAAGTCAAAGGTAAGAAGAGTGCCCATAAGGCGCGGCGAGACCAAGAGTTATATGAGCTAGCAGGGCTGCTTAGCACTTATGATACAAGATGTTTTCTCTGGCGTTTACTGTCAGAGTGTGGTATATATAAAGCACTACCACCCTCGGCTGCGGACATGCCAAGAGATGCTGGCCGGAAAGATATAGGGTTGTGGTTACTAGGTGAGATCGAGCAAGCGCACGCAGGAGCGTATTCTGTAATGAGGGACGAAGCGGTATCACGTGATGCCGAACAGAAAGGGAAGACAAATGGCTGAAGAGATTTTGGGCGAAGACAACAGCGGGGAAGAGGCGAAACCTGAAGGCACGACTGTGCTGACGGCAGAACCTAAACAAGATGGCTCCGACGTCAATAAAGACGTCGATGGCGATGTCAGCAAAGCTGACGAGGATACTGACCTAAAAGCCGACGAGAAGGACAAGGACAGCGATGCTGACAAGTCCAAGGACGGTGCCCCAGAAGCGTACGGAGAGTTTACCGTGCCGGAAGGTATAGAGATTGACGCAAGTGTTCTTGAGCAGTTCCAAGGAACGGCCAAGGAACTTAATCTGTCGCAAGACCAAGCGCAGAAGTTGATTGATATGCAGTCCGACTTGGCTAAAGTTTCTGCCGCAAAAGCTGAGGCAGCATGGGCAGATCAACAGACGAAATGGAAAGAGGCAGCCGAGAATGATGAAGAGTTCGGAAAAGGTAAATACGACGAGAGTGTGTCGATTGCTCGTTCCGGTATGCTCGAAATCGGTGGATCGCCTTTGGCCAGAGCGTTAGAAGAAACAGGGATGGGCAACCACCCCGAGTTTATCCGGTTCATGTACCGGGTAGGCAAAGCAACCCGAGATGACAACTTCCACTTTGGTAAGGATGCTTCATCGGCGCCTAAGTCACATGCCGATGTACTGTACCCGGACCAAGGTAAATAAGTTGTCCTCTCTTGATCTCACCTAGAAAGGGCTATTAAAAATGGCGACATTAGCAGTTACCAACCCCACCCTCCTCGACTTGGCTAAAGCGACTGATCCTGACGGTAAAATCGCGAACATCGTGGAGATCCTCAACGAGACGAATGAAGTTCTCGCTGACATGTCATGGGTGGAAGGCAATCTACCTACTGGCCACCGTACGACCATCCGTAGTGGTATCCCCACCCCGACGTGGCGTAAGTTGTATGGCGGCGTCCAGCCGACGAAATCAACCAACGTGCAAGTCACAGACAACACGGGTATGTTGGAAGCATATTCGGAAGTCGACAAAGCGTTGGCCGATCTTAACGGCAACACTTCCGCTTTCCGTCTCTCGGAAGATCGTCCTCACATTGAGGGTATCAACCAGGAAATCGTTGACACGCTGTTCTACGGAAACGAAGCTACTGAGCCGGAAGCCTTCACGGGCCTCGCTCCTCGCTTCGCCAACTTGACGGCTGATGCGAACTCCGACAATGTTATCGACGGTGGCGGCTCCGGCGCAGACAATGCCAGTATCTGGCTTGTTGTTTGGGGTCCGAACACCGTACACGGCATCATCCCTAAAGGCTCTACTGCCGGTCTCCAGCACACTGACAAGGGCCAAGTTACGTTGGAAGATGCTTCTGACGGTAGCAACTCTGGTCGCATGGAAGCGTATCGGACGCATTACCGCTTTGACGCTGGCCTCTCGGTCCGTGACTGGCGCTATGTTGTTCGTATCGCGAACATCGACAAATCTGCTTTGACCAACGTCTTCACGTCTGGTGCATTCTCGACGGGCGCCCATTTGCCTGACCTGATGTTCCAAGCTTTGGATCTGGTCCCCAACCTCAGTGCTGGACGTCCTGCGTTCTACGTGTCTCGCGACATCAAAACGCGCATTCGTCAGCAGACTGCGGCAGCCACGCACCTCTCCACCCTCTCCTACGAGGATGTAGGCGGCAAGATGGTTGAAAGCTTCCACGGAGTTCCTCTTCGCCGCGTCGACGCGCTGTCGGCTGACGAAGCTCTCTTGACTTAAACTACGGCAAATTAGAAAGGTTAACATTATGTGGTTAGATGAACGAACTGAATTTGCCGATAACGTAGACGTTTCCGCAGCTGCGGGTACAGCGTTAATCGGTGATGTTATCAATGCGGAGGTTGTCCGAGACTTGGGCAACGGCCAACCTGTATATCTCGTTATCAAAACTGGTAGCACCGAGATTATCACAGGTGGTGTCGCGGGTACGTTGCAGTTCAAATTCGTATCGGACGCCCAAGCGGCGATTGCTACGGATGGTACCGCGACGGAGCATCTCATCACGGATACGTTCGTGACCTGTCTCTTATACACATCTCCGAGCCCACGAGA
>OLHJ01000240.1_pt1 | contig 19808 bp, 18 predicted proteins | sample 1609491 | NCBI WGS metagenome assembly OLHJ01 (sample SAMN05416861, study PRJEB24817) | seawater metagenome | isolation source: Sea water | place: Canada:Atlantic | collected 2013-11
TACACAGAGTAGATCGTCGGCAGCGTCAGATGTGTATAAGAGACAGGGCTAAACCAACAAACAAAAAAGCAACGCTTAAGAATAGTAGTTTAAAATAATTTTTACCCATAATTTGGTTTTTGAGAACCGCCAAATGTAACAAATAACTTCGTGGAGTAAAACCTAATTAACGGCCTCTTAACATCTTAGTTAACACCAACAAAAACAAGATATTAACAAACATCACCCTACTATTCAGATAGGTTTAACGGATTTCCTCTAAAGGCTTTAATTGGAAACGTTTTCGAATAACGTAGACAGCCAAGTACATTAATGGGGTATCGGCAAAAGCAAACAGGATTTTAAACATCCAACCGTCTTTAATGAGTTTTGTCATTTCACCCACACTCATTGTCCCCACAAAAAGAACAGCTACCACTAGCGTAGTATCTAGTAATTGTGAAACGATTGTAGATCCATTATTACGTAACCAAAGGTGTTTTCCATTGGTGAGTTTTTTCCAAAAATGGTAGAGTTTCAAATCGGCAAATTGGGCTATCAAATAGGCCGTCATACTGGAAAAAACCACTCTATATGAATTGGCAAAAACCTGATTATACACCTCATCACTAACTGGAGATTGATCAATAGCAGGGAATACGCTTCCTAACCATAGTACTCCTAACACAAATATGGAAGCAAAAAATCCGGCTACCACCACATTAGTGGTTTTCTTCTTACCATAAATCTCTGACAATATATCAGTAATTAAAAAGGTGAAAGGATAAGGCAACATTCCGGCAGAAACTACAAATTCTTTAAAACCTAAATCAACGGTTACAAACTTGTTGGCTATTAAATTGGTGGTTACCAAAGAAGCGATAAATAATGCTCCTAATACCAAATAAAGATAATCTGCTTGTTGCTTTAGTTTTTTGTTCATGTACTGGAATGTGAGGCTAAAATAAGAAACAATACGTTATGCCTTTAATTCGATAACATACACTCTTGTGGAACTGGATTCCACTTTAAATTTACCGGAAGATCGAACACCTACCACCCAGCAAATCTCATTATCCGATTCCAGTACCCAGATATTTTCCTTTTCATGTTTCGGAATTTTTTGATCAATCAATACATCCGAAACCTTCTTTTGCCCCCTCATTCCGAAGGGCGTGAATTTATCTCCTGCCTTCCATTTCCTTAGATTAAGTGGAAACTTCAGTTTATCAAAATCAAAGTATGCTTTGTTCTTATGGGATTCAATTTGAACTTCCTCGGCATGTTTATCTTCAAAAACCAAGCGTAAGGGTTGCGTGATTTCACCCATAAACTCGGTAATTCTAAAATCATTCCCAGCAGAGAAAAAGCGTTTTTGTTGAATAAATACAAATTCTCTATCTATAAATAGATGATAATCTAAAGAAGAGATCATTGCGCCAGGTTGCCCTTCGATAGCCTGTAGTAAATCGTGCACTTGACTTCCATTAAATCCAAATGGTTTAAGCTGATAACGCAACACCACATCTGCAAAAAACGCTTCTTTTATTTTTGAAATAGATACTTTGATAGACTTTTCCTCTTTAACTATCCATTCCTTCCAAATGCTATCTACTTGTGCTTCCACAAAAGCATCCACGCGCGAAAGTGTTTCAAAGTTTCTTAGAAAAGTAGCCTCTAAATTGGGGTTAATTTCTTGGAGTACGGGAAGCACTTTGTGTCTTATTTTATTTCGAGCGTATTTAATACTTTGATTAGAATCATCTTCACGCCATTGCAAACCTTCTACTTTAGCATAGGCATAAATTTCTTCTTTACTGGAATCCAGCAATGGACGAACTACTTTGCCATTCAAAGGTTTTATTCCGCGCAACCCACTCAATCCAGTACCTTTAGTAGCATTAAACAAAAAGGTTTCTACGCGATCCGTTAAATGCGTACCTACTGCAATTTGATCTAGCCCGTTTTCTTTACACAGTTTTTCAAACCAGAAATAGCGTAAATCGCGCGCAGCCATTTGAATGGATACTTTTCGAGTACGGGCGTACACTTCGGTTTCAAACTTGGTGGTGTAAAATGGCACCTGAAGACTTAGCGCCAGCTCTTTAGCAAACTGCTGGTCGGCATCGGCATCTTTACCGCGCAAATTGAAATGACAATGGGCAATAGAAATGGTGAATCCCTTTTTATGAAGAATGTGTGCCAACACCACTGAATCAGCACCTCCGCTTACTCCCACTAAGATGCGAGAATCTTTTTTAAGGTACGGACTATTAGTCACCCATGCATCTATTGATTTTGCCATCACTACAAAACTAACATTCCGCACCAATTCCATTGACAAATATTACCTTGCCTATTGTATTTTCGGAGAAACGAAACACTATGAAAAAACACGAGTATGTTGGATTGTTCCTTTTCGCTTTAATTGGACTTTCTTTCACCTATTCAAAAACCAATAACCTGCCGGAAGGTTTTGTGTACCTAAAAAAATACGTTCCCAGTATGGTAGTTGATTTACGGTATTTTGGAAGCAAGAACTTTGTAGCAAAACCATTAGATGGATACAAAAAAGAGGTGGTTATCATTTCCAAACCTGCTGCCGTTGCTTTAAAAAAAGCCCAAAAAGAATTTGACAAACGAAATTTAAGAATCAAAGTATTTGATACCTATAGACCGCAAAAAGCCGTAAATCATTTTGTACGTTGGGCAAAGAATTTAAATGACACCACCAACAAACGCATATATTACCCTGAGGTAGCCAAGAAAGATCTATTCAAACTCCAGTACATTGCATCTAAATCAGGACATACACGAGGGAGCACCATTGATTTAACTTTAGTAACTGATGAAAATTTTGAACTATACATGGGTACTCCATGGGATTATTTTGGCCCCAAATCCTGGCCCAGCGACACCACCGTTTCCCCTACCGCGCAAAAAAACCGAGCTTACTTAAGAGAGGTGATGCTAGCTAGTGGTTTTGTTCCCTACAATGAAGAATGGTGGCATTTTACATTAAAAGATGAACCATTTCCGGAAACCTATTTTGATTTTGATGTGGAATAAAAAACCATTCACATTTGTAAAATCTTGTGATTAAAGTCATTTCAGCAACTTAATATACCCCCCATATTTACGCCATTGTAACCAACTTACAATGATGTAAATAATGAAAAAGCCTAATTTAGTTGTTCTAATTCTTTTTCTATCCCTACTTTGGGGATGTACAAAAAACACTCCTCCTAAAATAAAATCCGACTTAACCGTTTCTTTCACTCATACGGTACATGAACACCCTGTCGTATTAAACCAAATGCAATATATCAATGCAAATGGCGACACATTTAGTATAAAAACCATAAAATATTTCATTAGCAAATTCACTCTTTTTACTGAAAATGGAGGACAACTAACACTTCCTCATTATTGGTATATAGATATTAATGATCCGGAATCATTACAAAAAAATTTACTCCAACAAATTCCGCATGGAACCTATTCTGGATTTAGTTTCATTCTAGGGTTTACCAATGAGGATAATGTTTCTAATATGTTTACTAGTAATCCAGAGTATTTAATGTTTTGGCCAGAAAATATGGGTGGAGGCTACCACTATCAGAAACTAGAAGGTCAATATCTAAAAAATGGAATGCCTCATAATTTCAATTTTCATTCAGGAGGATTAGACAAAACAGACTATAGTATTCAGGTAATAGAAAACCTTCCTTTTACAGCCTCCCAAAACTTACATAATCTTACCATTAATATGGAAATTCAAAACTGGTTTAAATCTCCAGTAACCTGGGACTTTCAATACTTTGGCGCAGGTATTATGCAAAATCATGAAGCCCAAGAAACCATTCAACAAAACGGACATGATGTATTCTCTTTTACCATTCTTAAATAGCTCAAAGGTCAAAGTTCTTAGTCTAATCTTAGGCTCGTTGTATCTTTTAAATCTATGCCGCTGTACCACCCAGACACCCACGCCCACAAATTCATTAGAATCCGTTCCTTATCAAACTTCTCCATATAGTTTAATGGTTCCAGAATTTTTCCCTCAACCGCAACTTTCTGAGGAAAACCCACTTACTTTTGAAGGAATAGCATTAGGGAGAAAGTTATACTACGACCCCATTATGGACGGCAAAGGAAACCGTAGCTGCTCTTCTTGCCACATTCAAGGCCAAGCCTTTCAAATCAACAACGGAAGCCATCAAGTAGTTCCGCATATCAACATGACTTGGACTACAAAATTTATGTGGGATGGTGGATTTGAGGGAACCCTTGAAGAAGTAATGATTTTTGAAGTGGAGGAGTTTTTTAATACGGATTTATCTAAACTCAACAACAACTGGGAATACCGCAAACTATTTAAGGGAGCATTTAATGTAAATGAAATTACCTCGAAAGAAGCTGCTTTTGCCCTTGCTCAGTTTGCCAGAACACTTAATTCAACCGATTCAAAATACGATCAATTTAATAGAGGTGAATTGAGTTTATCACCAGAGGAAATGAAAGGTTACATGTTGTTTTTCAATGAAAAAGGAGACTGTTTTCACTGCCACTCCCCCGAGTTATTTACAGACAACCAAACCAGAAACAATGGGCTAGACATGAATCCTGACAGTGGATATTTCGCGCACTCTAAAGACCCGCAAGATGTAGGGAAATTCAAAACTCCTACCTTAAGGAATATTGAGTTAACAGCCCCCTACATGCATGATGGGAGATTTACCACGTTAGAAGAGGTGGTTGAATTCTATGCAAATGGAGTGCAAAACAGTCCTAATATTGACCCTTTAATGCTTCATTCTTCAGCAGGAGGCAATAAATTAACTCCCGAAGAGCAGGCAAACCTCATCGCCTTTTTAAAAACATTAACCGACTCAAACTTTACGACTCGTGAAGAATTATCAAATCCTTTTTAAATTATAATCCTTGAGATTCCACCAATCCGTCACGTAAACGAATAACACGTTTGGCATGTTCGGCAATATCTTCCTCATGGGTTACCAGAATTACGGTATTTCCTTGTGCATGAATTTCGTTGAACAAATCCATAATTTCATGCGATGTTTTGGTATCTAGATTACCCGTAGGCTCATCTGCCAAAATAATGGACGGGTTGTTAACCAATGCTCTCGCCACCGCTACACGCTGTCTTTGTCCACCAGATAATTCGTTAGGGTTGTGGTCCATTCGATCACCTAAACCAACCATTTCCAATACTTCAGCGGCACGTTCCAATCGGTCTTTTTTACTCCAACCGGCATACACTAAAGGCAAGGCAACATTATCTAAGGAAGAATAACGCGGTAATAAATTAAACGTTTGAAAAACGAAGCCAATCTCGGTGTTTCTGATTTCGGCCAATTCATTATCTACCATTTTACTCACATCTTTTTGATTGAGCAAATAAGAACCGGCAGTTGGGGTATCTAGGCAACCAATCACGTTCATTAAAGTAGATTTACCCGAACCAGAAGGCCCCATTAAAGCGGCATACTCATTTCGTTGCACTTCAATATTAATTCCACGTAAGGCGCGTACTTTTTGCTGACCTACCACAAATTCACGTGTAATTTCCTTTAAATCGATTACCAAATCCATACCTCAAAAATAAGCGAACCCTCTATTAATAAATACGCAATTACACCAATGGCATGAAATAAGGTACCGAAGGTGAAAAAGAACGCTAGTAGAATGGAAACCTAATTTTATATTTGCCACCCATGAAGCGCCATTCCAAGAAATTTTCATTTGATCAAATTCAAAAGAGTCAACTCATTTCTTGGGCACAACAATTTGATCCGTGTGTGATACTGGATAGCTTTTCAAAACACAATAGTGACTACCCCAACGGAACCACCTATGAAATGGTTATTGGTATAATTGCCCATCAAGAATTGGTTTCAAACGAAAACTCATTTGAAAAACTAAGAGCATTTCACGATGCAAATACAGATTGGATGTTGGGTTATTTGAGTTATGACTTAAAAAACGAATTAGAAGACTTGATTAGTGAAAATGAAGATTTTCATAAAATGAACGCCTTGCATTTTTTTATACCTGAAACCTTGATTTTAGTTCAAGAGAATGAAATAGAAATTCAATGTATAAGTCAAGATATCGATTCCATTTGGACGGCTATTCAACAGACGGAAATAAAGGAAAAGGAGCCTATTTCAAAAATTGATTTAACTCCACGAATTCATCATGCCGAATACATTAAAGGAGTAAAGTCTTTGAAGCACCATATTCAAATGGGCGATATCTATGAGGCCAATTTTTGCCAAGAGTTTTATGCAGATAATGTGACCGTAAATCCGTTGGCGTTATACGAGAAATTAGTTTCTACCTCACCTACTCCTTTTTCGGTGTATGGAAGATGGAATCATCATCATTTAATAAGCGCAAGTCCAGAGCGATATATCAAGAAAACAGGAAACCATATTCTTTCGCAACCTATTAAAGGTACCGCAAAACGCGGTCCAAACCCAGAGGAAGATGCGCAACTAAAAAAGGATTTGTATCACAGTGAAAAAGACCGATCTGAGAATGTGATGATTGTAGACTTGGTACGGAATGACCTATCAAGAACCGCTGCACAACAAACGGTAAAGGTAGACGAGCTTTTTGGCATTTATTCTTTTTCAAATGTGCATCAAATGATTTCTACCATTTCCAGTACGGTAAAAGAAGGGGTGCATTTTACAGATGTAATTAAAAATAGTTACCCCATGGGAAGCATGACCGGTGCGCCAAAAATTATGGCCATGCAGCTCATTGAAGAATTTGAACACACCAAACGGGGCATTTATTCAGGTTCGGTGGGTTACATCACACCCAATGGTAATTTTGATTTTAACGTGATCATTCGAAGTTTGCAATACAATGCCCAAACCCAATATTTAAGCTATATGGTTGGGGGCGCAATTACAGATAATTCAGACCCGGAAGGAGAATACCAGGAATGTGAAATTAAGGCTGCTTCTATTAAGAAAGTGTTGGCCGGAGAATAACTATTCGATTACCCCAATAATAACCCCAAAAGTGCTTTTATCAATATGCTTAAAACCTTGTTCTGGTAAATACATTCTGGAAACAAACCCATCCAAATACAAGGCATTTTCACAACGCATATTTCTAAAAAACTCCGCAAAATCATAAAAGTTAACAGGCTCTAAACTAATGACAAATAAAACATTTCCATTAGGTAGAATTCCAACGCCATTTCGGTAATGCACGTTATTTGAACCAAACATAAACTTAGAATGCATTTCGCCATCCATTAAAAGCATGGGACCAGATTGGGTAGCATAAAACACCTCATCAGTCAATTCAAAATCGGTTGTTTTTTGAACGTGCGCTTCTCCTTTAGCATTCCAGTAAAAAATACCATTAGGCTCCATGTAAAAGTTACCGTAAGCGTTCCTTTTACGATTTACATCTTTTACCACTTTCCCATTTTCAACAAACAACCCTTGAGGAGAAAGATCTTTGAGATACATTCCTCCATTCATGGCAAAAACTAGTTTTTCATCTTTAGCCTCCACGGCATTCTTAAGGTTTTGGAAATTTTGATAATTCTGGCCTTCCTTATCCTTCCAGTATAATTTTAACGCTTGTGTTTTAGGGTTTACTTCATAGAATGCGAAACGCGGTTTTCGTTTGTCTTCTTTTACTATAGGTGGTTTAAAGGAAGCCATCAAGGTGATGACCAATAAACTGATAATTACAGGTGTTGTTGATAATAATGTCTTCATAATTGGGTGATTTGAAAACTCATCTTACAAATACTATTCCCTAACTACAAGTGGCCGCTAATTTGTTTTTGAATAATTTTCATAGACTGTGCAGAAACTTCTGCTTTTTTTGCATATTCCACCCAATTTAATACCACATTCCTTACCCTATCAATAATTTCGTTAGGATTCTTTACGTCAAAAACATGGGCTAACTCTAGCAAGTGTTTTTTCGTAGGGTTTAACCCTTCTCCCGCCACAGTGGTGCTATGATGGCCATGTGATGAATTTGAAAAAGTCAAATCATAAGCCGGTGCAAACTTCCATTTTCCAACTGAATCCATTACAAATGCGAAATTCTTACTATGATCATCACGATTATGAGTAAACACATTGAATGTAGCCAAAGTCAATATCTTTTCATAAGACAAAACATGTTTTTCAAGCTTGAAAGCACAATCCATTAAATGTCCATAATCCAATTGGCTATACCTAAAATCATCATGCATTAACCCACTAGCTGAATGCATATGAATCCTTGAATTTCCCTCCCTGTCAAAACGTTTTGTTCCGAAATATTTTTTACCTGAGGCACCTTCAAATAATTTGAAAGCAGACATCTCAATCCCACAATCTACTGCCATCAAGGCATAGGCATATTCAATATTTGCGACATCCAATAAATCCATTTGGGCGGGAAATTTTATTAACCAATGCTCAAACCCTTCTGTGAGTTCTTTTTTACCGAAGCTTAATTCATTTAAAACTGGATGATACTCCACGTTAATCTTGGGACGAGCACCACCCGAAGAACCTCCTAATACATATAAATCATCTACTAAATCGTAACTACTTCCCTGCAATATTTCTTGAGAGCTTTTAGCAAGTACATCCAAGCTAAAAGCTTCTAATTCTTGGGGGCCTTCAGAAATTACCGGCTCATAAACAAGTGCTCCCATTCCCGTTTCACCTACATAAGCTAGCCTATCTAATGGACCAACTTCATAGGGAGAAATACCTTTTTCCGCTAATTTTCTATCTAGCAACAATCTGCCCCAACCATCCGGTAGAGAATCATTAAAAACGCCAAATAGCGCATCAAACAAGGCTAAATTCCCGGTCTGTACCTCTGTATTTAAAGCCAGTTTAAAGGGTGAAATATTTATACCCGAACGGACAAAATCTGGATGGTATTTAAAATGAATGTTCTTTTCATGCAGAACCAACTCCCCCACAGGAATTCTTCCAGAAACATTATCCAACAGAACTTTTAAGCGAGAAACCTTCATTATTTATCAGAAAAGAGTTGATTCAAATTACTGGTCTCTTTTGGGACTAAAAGAGACTCAAATTCTTCTAGACGGCCAAAAACATTTGCGAGCTTTAGTAGGAAAATAAATGAAATTTTTCCGGTAGATTCAAACCGTTTCAAACTACCTAGAGAAACCCCGGATCGATTAGCCAATTCTTCCTGACTCCATTTGTTCGTTCTTCTTAATCTACGAACTTTTTGAGCTACATCCACCAAAATATCGTTGGGTTGTTTCTGTATATTAAATTTTCCCATCTAGCTAAAATATTAGCCAAATATACCGAAAAAACACCAAAATAGCTAATATATTAGCTACTGCATTTTCAACAAGGACGAATAGCAACGAACCTTTAAGGTGTTGCATTAATTAATCCTAAAAGTTAGGACGAGACTCATAGTCACATTCCGACTAACTATATTTACTCTCTAACTATAAACACCGGAATATCTACCTTATGACGAACCGAGTCAATGGTAGTACCAAATAACATATCACCCATCATTCCATGACCATGAGAACCCATAACTAAAAGATCAGCATTAAACTCTTTGGTTAATTTAGGAATGGTCTTCTTCGGACTTCCATAGCCAAGTTTAACAGATACCTTATGTCCCTTGGATTTCATTTGTTCTTGGTATTTCTCTAAGAACTCTTGATCACTTTTAGACTCGCTATCTTCTACTTCTTTACCAAAAACACGGGCAACCACACTTTCAACCACATGGATTAATAAAATTTCTGTATTCGCACTTTTCACCGTTAAGGCATGTTGAATTACCTTATTATCCACATCGCTAAAATCAACGGCAACGGCAATTCTCTTAAACTTCTTTTCGGTACTAATATCCAGTAAAACCTGCTCTCGGTGAACACCTGAAACTTTCTTTGTTTTTGTGTTTTTAAATAACGGAACAAAAACAACGTACCCCATTAAGGCTAACGCCAAACCACCCACAATAAAGATCAATGCCCCCCAAAGCGCGGGGCTTTCAGCCACCCTCAAAAAGTTAGAAGTTTCTTCAATTACCAACCAAATATTAAGTGCCACAATTACCAAAGCTGAGGTCCAAGCCCCCAACTTGGTCCATGGGCCAATTGCAAACGTGCCCATAGTTGCTTTATCACTCACGTGATGGATTAAGGGAATCACCGCAAACCCGAGTTGTAAACTCAATATTACCTGACTTAAAATTAGGAGCGTTCCAGTAGAGCCTTCGCCAAAAATCAAAATCACAATAACCGCTGGAACAATAGCAATTACCCGGGTAATAATTCTACGTACCCACGGTTGGAAACGCAGGTTCAAATACCCTTCCATTACAATTTGTCCGGCCAACGTACCGGTTAACGTAGAACTCTGTCCGGCAGCAATTAACGCCACCGCAAATAATATAGGCGCCCATTTAGTTCCTAACATGGGTTCCAAGAATTTATAAGCATCTTCTATTTCAGATACATCATACATACCTGAATTATAAAAGGTAGCTGCTGCTAGGATAAGAATAGCTGCGTTAACAAAGAAGGCTAAATTCAAGGCAATGGTCGTATCAAAAATATTAAAGCGAATGGCCTGTTTCATTCCTTTTTCTGACTTCTCGTAATTTCGGGTTTGTACCAAAGAAGAATGTAAATACAAGTTATGTGGCATTACGGTAGCCCCAATAATTCCTATAGCAATAAACAATGCTGCTGTATTTGGAATAGAAGGAATAAAACCTTCCATTACTGATGGCAAATGCGGTTGGGCAAAAATCATCTCCGCAAAAAAGGAAAGTCCAATAACACCAATCAAAGCCAAAATAAAGGCCTCCATTCTTCGCATACCCTTGTTAATGAGGAATAGCAATAAAAAGGTATCAAATAATGTAAATACAACTCCATATAATAATGGAATATCAAAAAGTAAATTTAACCCAATGGCCATTCCTAACACCTCCGCCAAATCGGTAGAGGCAATGGCAATCTCGGCTAAAATGTACAAGGCAAAATTTACGGGTTTAGGAAACTCTTCTCGAGAAGCTTGAGCTAAATCTAAACGTCTTACTATACCCAAACGCGCACTCAAACTTTGCAATAGCAATGCAATTAAGTTTGACATTACCAAAACCCATATTAACTTATAGCCAAATTGCGCCCCTCCCGCAATATCGGTGGCCCAGTTTCCCGGATCCATATAGCCCACACTAATAAGGTAAGCTGGCCCCATAAACGCGAACAACTTTCTGAAAAAACCCTTTTTATTCCGGGCGTCAATAGACTGATTAATATCTTCTAACGAAGGAGTAACTTTTGACACTATGCTTTTTTTAAGTGCTGCAAATAAACAGAATTAGACTCATCTAAAAAAATCTATTCCCATATCATAAAAATTAAATGTTAAAAAATTAGATGCAGGTACAACTAAAAATTAATTGCCTTTATATTTGCGCCTTAGTATGAATATAGAAAATAGCATTTTACCATTTTTAGGACGAACTGTAAAGTTTTTAGACTTTTACGTGGAGGAGGAATTTACCCGAAACGGGATAACTTTATCTAAAATGCAGTTTGTGTTTTTAATGATCATTTCTCGTAATAATGGGCAGCCCCAAAACAATTTAGCATTTCTTACGGGTAGAGATAAAACTACTTTTACCAGGAACATTGGCACTCTTGAAAAAAAGGGATGGGTAGAAAGAAAGCCATCTGATCAAGACAAACGCATTAAATTAGTATGTATTACTGAATTGGGAAGATCCATATTACAGGAGGCTGCCCCAATAATTGAATGTATCATAGACGAGGTGGAAGAAGGTATTACCGAAAAAGAAAGAGCATCTTTTCTTCATACGCTTACAAAAATTAGAACTAAACTTATCTCATTAAGAGAAGACAAAAGCAAATAAGGATATGTCAAAATACGCTACAAAAATATTAGCTGTTTTAATGGTAATTGGAGCCTTTTACGGTGCCAAAACAACCATTGCCAACAAGGAAAAAAAGAAACCGGTAAATAATGTGAAAATTCCTACGGCCACCATTGAAATAGCGCAGAACATAATTGTTCCGGTAAACATTATGGAAAGCGGCTTACTTTCTGCCAAGTACAAGATTGACATTTTTGCCGAAGTGCAAGGATTAATGCAACCGAGTACCAAAGAGTTTAAACCGGGAGCCCAGTATAATAAAGGGGAAGTTTTGGTGCGTATTAAAAGTGACGACCATTACGCCAATTTACAGGCGCAAAAAAGTGCTCTGCAAAATTTGATCACCAGTATTATTCCGGATATTAAATTAGACTACCCGGAAGCATATTCTAAATGGGATAAGTATTTGCGTGAGTTTGACATGGACGCTCCTTTAAAGCCTCTTCCAGAACCAGGTACGGATAAAGAGAAATTCTTTTTAACCGGAAAGAACTTATACACCACCTATTACAACACACGAAATTTAGAAATAGTGTACCGTAAATATGTGTTAACCGCTCCATTTAAAGGTATCCTTACCGAAGCTTTGGTAACACCAGGTTCTTTAATTAGAAATGGTCAAAAACTAGGTGAGTTTATTGATCCTTCGCAATACGAATTAGAGTTATCCATTAGTAGGGCTCTTATTTCATCAGTAGCGGTGGGTAAACAAGTTCAGGTGAGTAATCCTGAAAATCCTAGCCAATCTTGGACGGGGAAAGTATCAAGAATTAATGGAAAAGTAAATACCGAAACCCAAACCGTTCAGGTTTATGTAGCCCTAAAAAGTAACCACCTTAAAGAAGGATTATACTTACAGGCTCAAATTGCGGGACAAGAAAAGCTAAATGCCATGGAGCTACCTAGAAACTCATTGGTTGACGGTAATATGGTCTATGTTGTTTCTGCGGATACTGCACTTGAGCTACAACAGGTGGAAGTGGTACACAAAACGCGTGAAACCATTATTGTTCAAGGAATAGAAGATCAAACAAGAGTTTTGGCCCAGCCTATTCCTGGGGCATATGTAGGAATGAAAGTTTCGATGAAGAAATAAGAGCTACATGAAGAAAATTATCATTCACTTTATAAAGTATCCAGTAGCGGTATCGGTGGTAATCACCGGATTCTTTTTACTTGGAATATTGGGGGCTAGGTCGTTAAAATCTTCCTTTTTCCCTCTTAGCGAATCAAGAAATGTAACTATAAACATTACCTACCCAGGCGCTTCTCCTCAAGAAATGGAAGAGGGAATTGTTTTAAAAATTGAGGACAATCTTCAAGGACTTGTTGGAGTAGATCGCTTTACCTCCACCTCATCTGAAAACACAGCAGTGGTAAAGGTTGAAGTTCTTAAGGGCTATGATGTAGGTGTGGTACTGGATGACATCAAAAACGCGGTGGACAAAGTTCCTTCGTTTCCAGCAGGCATGGAGCCTCCCGTAATTTCTAAAGAGGTTTTTAAAACTGAAGCCGTAAGTTTTGTTTTAAGTGGAAAAGACCTTTCATTACGCACCCTTAAAAGTATGGGGCGAGATGTGGAATCGGATATTCGTGAAATGGAAGGCATTTCGCAGGTTACCATTGGTGGCTTTCCGGACGAGGAAATTGAAATTGCTGTAAATGAAGATCGCTTACGTTCTTACAATTTAACTTTTCAAGAAGTAGCCAAAGCGGTTTCGGCACACAACATATTAAGTTCTGGAGGATCTATTAAAACTCCCGATGAAGAGTTTTTAATCCGTGTAAAGAATCGTTCGTATTACGGAAAGGATCTGGACTATGTAGTGGTCAAAGCCGAAGAAAACGGTAACAAAGTGTATTTAAAAGATGTGGCAGATGTTACCGATAAATGGTCTGAAAGTCCAAACCGTACGTATTACAACGGCCAACCATCTATTAACTTCACGGTAAATACCACCAATAGTGAAGATTTAATTTCTGTAGCCGATTTGACCTTAGGTTACATTGAAAAATTTAACGCAAGTCATAACAACGTTCAGTTAAACGTAACTAGAGATGCTTCTCAAACCATTAGAGAACGTACGGAGTTACTTACCAAAAATGCAGTTCAAGGAATGGCTTTGGTGCTATTTTTCTTGGCACTATTCTTAAAACCAAGATTAGCGTTTTGGGTAGCTTTTGGTTTACCTATTTCCTTTTTAGGGATGTTCATGTTTGCCGGTTATTTTGATGTAACCATCAACGTACTTTCTTTATTCGGGATGATTATTGTGATTGGTATTCTGGTAGATGATGGAATTGTAATTGCCGAAAACATTTACCACCATCATGAGTTAGGTAAGAGTCCTATTCAGGCTGCCATTGATGGAACTTTAGAGGTATTACCCGCAATTGTATCGGCCATTTTAACCACATTAATTGCCTTCTCTACCTTCTTCTTTTTAGATGGTCGTGTAGGTGAATTCTTTGGCGAAGTAGCAGTAATTGTTATTTTGACTTTGGTAGTTTCCTTATTCGAAGCCTTGGTTATTCTACCGTCACATATGGCGCACTCCAAAGCGTTAACTGCCGAACAAAAAACGTACAGCTTCAATAAATGGGCGGATAAAGTGATGAACTTTATGCGCGACAAATTATATGGTCCGTACTTGGAATACTTTATGAAAAACCGATTATTAGGATTTGCGATTCCTATTTCCATTTTCATTTTAACCATTGGAGCTATTGGCGGGGGTATAATCAAGTTTACCTTCTTCCCTTCTATTGCGAGTGATCGAGTAATTGTAACGCTAAAAATGCCACAAGGTACCAATGAGGCCATTACCGACTCTATCATTTCAGACATTGAGGCTAAAACGTGGATTTTGAACGATAGTCTGAAAACAGAATATGGTTTAGATACCCCCATTGAGAACGTAATTAAGAATATTGGCCCAGGAACTTCAACGGCTAAACTGACCATCAATTTATTGCCGGGTGAAAAAAGAAACTTTCCTTCCTACGTGGTTTCTACCGCACTAAATGATATGGTAGGTTACATCAGTGAATCGGAAGCTATTGAATATGGTTCGGGTTCTAATTTTGGAGGTAAACCGGTTTCCTTATCTATTATGGGTAGGAATACCAATGAGTTGAAAGCCGCCAAAGATTTTATTAAGGACAACCTTCGTAAAAATGCCTTATTAAAAGATTTAGCAGACAATGATCCAGCGGGTATTAAAGAAATCAAGATTCAACTGAAAGACAAAGCACACGCTTTAGGTTTTACCTTAAATGACGTGATTGCGCAGGTAAGATCTGGATTCTTTGGTTACGAGGTACAACGCTTTCAACGTGGTCAAGACGAAGTGAAAGTTTGGGTGCGTTACGAGTTAGCTGAAAGGACTTCCTTACAGCAATTAGACGATATGCGTCTAGTCAATAGCTCTGGGAAACGAGTTCCGTTGAGAGAGATTGCCAGCTACGAAATTGATCGTGGTGAAATTTCAATTAATCACCTAAATGGTAAACGTGAAATCAGAATTGATGCCGATCTAAAAGATCCAAGTACGAGTGCAACCGATATGATGGCCGAAATCAAGGAGGAATTATTACCTATCATGCAAGAACGCTACCCAGGAGTACAAGCCATTTTTGAAGGCCAAAATAGGGAAGCGGAAAAAACAGCGAGTTCTGCTAATGCAGTATTACCCGTTATCTTATTCTTGATTTTTGTGGTGATTGCATTCACTTTCCGTTCATTTGATCAACCTATTGTTTTGATTTTAATGATTCCATTTTCGTTAATTGGCGTGGGTTGGGGCCACTGGATTCATGGTTATCCAATTAACATGTTAAGCTTCTTAGGAATTATTGCCTTAATTGGAATTATTGTTAATGATGGATTGGTATTAATTAGTAAGTTCAATGTGTACTTGAAACGCGGAATGAAATACGATGACGCCTTGATTGCTGCAGGTAAATCGCGTTTTAGAGCTATTTTCTTGACTACGATCACTACCATTGCCGGACTATCACCATTAATTTTTGAAACCAGTCGTCAGGCGCAATTCCTAATTCCAATGGCCATTGCTATTGCTTACGGTATTGCATTGGCTACCGTGTTAACCTTGGTGATGTTACCGCTAATGCTAAAATTAAGTAATGATCTTAAACGATTCTTCAATTGGGACATTGCCAAACCTTACCCTTCGGCTGAAGAAGTGGAAGGAGCAGTTATTGAATTAAAAACAGAAATCGATGAACATTAAAAATATAACAGCGGTCGTATGGGTTCTTTCCGTAATGGGAAGTCCTCTTTTTGCGCAAGAAGTACTGCAAAAAAGTCAAGCCGTAACCATTGCCATGGAAAACAACTTTGATATTCGATTGGCAGATTTGGATGTTCAAGTGGCTGAAAACAATTCCAGTATTCAAAACAGTGGATACCTGCCTCAAATTAGTGGAAACGCTGGGGCAACGTATTCCAATACCAGTGGAAACGCAACTCCAAGACAAGGAGAACCCACAGATTTTACCGGTAACCAGGCTACAGGCTTAAATGCAGGTATTAATTTGAACTACACCGTTTTTGATGGGTTTGGTAGATCAAATACCTACAAGCAATTGCAAGAGAACTATAACATCACTGAACTGCAAGCGCGTCAAATGGTAGAAAACACCATTCTTAATATTTTCAATTCGTATTATGAAGTGGCTCGTTTAACGCAAGATGTGGGCAACCAAAAGCAAACTTTATTGATTAGTAAAGTACGTTTAGATCGTGCCAAATACGGGCATGAGTACGGACAAGGTTCACAGTTAGATATTTTGAATGCGGAAGTAGATTACAATAATGATAGTATTACGTATTTAACCAATACCCAGCTATTGCAGAACGAAAAGCGTAATTTGAATTTGTTACTGGGTAGAGATGTGAATACGAAATTTAGCGTAGATACAACTTTAACCTATGCCGATGGTTTGTTACTGGATGCCTTACTCATCAACGCACGAGAGAACAACGTTACCCTATTGCAACAAGAAGCCGCTTTGAGAAATGCTGAATTAGGAATTAAATCAACCACATCCGCTTCGGTACCGAAGTTAGCTATTAACGGAGGTTACCAATGGAACGAAAATCAATTTGGAGCAACTTCATTCTTAGAACAACAAAAGAGCCAAGGCGTAAATTTAGGAGCCACTTTAAGTTGGAACATTTACGATGGTGGGAGTACACGAATTAAACGTCAGAATTCAAAAATTGCCGTAGAAACAAGCACCGTTCAATTGGAAAAAGAACAAATGAACATTCAGCGTAATTTGAGTAATGCTTGGACCTCGTATCAAACGGCTTTATTTGTAAAAGACGCCCAAGAGAAGAACTTGCAAACGGCCCAAACCAATTTTGACCGTAGTGTGGAACAATACAAATTAGGACAAATTACCAATATTGTATTTCGTCAAGCGCAATTGAATTTATTATTAGCTCAACTCTCTTTGAACCAAGCCAAATATTCGGCAAAAACAGCAGAGTTGTTCTTGCTACAAATAAGCGGAGATCTTAGACAAGCACAATTTTAACAACACTTAAGGCGGGTACAATTACCCGCCTTTATTTTTTGAATAGATTTGTAACCCATGATTGAAACTTTAGACCAGCTAGACAAAAGCTTATTGCTCTATTTAAACGGGTTCCACACCTCTTTTTTAGATCCTATCATGTGGTGGATTTCCAGTACGGTAATTTGGATTCCATTCTACTTTATTGTTTTGTTTATCCTTATCAAATCTCAAAAACCATCCAGTACCAAAGAGTGGTGGATTAATTTGGGCATAGTGGCTTTGAGTATTTCTTTAGCCATTCTAATTGCCGATCAGGTTTCATCAGGTTTTTTCAAACCCTTTTTTGAGCGATTAAGACCTTCTCACAATCCAGAAATTAAAGACCAAGTACATTTACTATTGAATGAAAATGGGCACATTTACAGAGGGGGGCAATTTGGATTTGTCTCCTCACATGCAGCCAACTCATTTGCCATTGCGTGGTTTGTAAGTAGGGTGTTAAAGTTAAAGCCCGTTTGGTGGATTCTGATTTCTTGGGCAGCCATTGTATCTTATTCTAGAATTTATTTAGGCGTTCATTACCCTGGTGATATATTGGGGGGAGCCATTATTGGAATTGGTGCGGGAATCGTTGCTTCGGAAGTATTCTTTAAATTGCGTTCTAAATGGATTTTATAAAACTAATAATCCCGGTATTTGTAGGAGGTGGTTTAGGAGCGGTAATCCGATTCTCCATCAGTCTTTTAGTGGTCAATAATTTCAAAAGTTTTTTACCCGTGGCCACACTGGCAGCAAACTTACTGGCCATTGCCATAATGGGCTACATTTTATACACGGCAGAGGCCAAAATGGAAAGCATGCCATGGCTTAGGGCCTTTGTGCTGATAGGCTTTTGTGGCGGACTTAGCACCTTCTCTACCTTTAGCTACGAAACCGTATTATTACTTAAAGGATACCACTGGAGTTACGCCCTTGCAAACGTTGTTATAAGCGTTGTTTTAGGTGGTCTTTTAATGTACCCATTTGTGAAGATTTACACCAAGTAATTTTAGCACGTTCAAAACGAGTAAATTACATTATATGGTCAATCATTTTAAACATAAAAAATAAATTTGGTTGCAACTAAAAAGAGGTCGTATACTTGTGGAGCACCAAATTAGAAGCCACATTTTAAATCTAATTTTGGATGCGTTTTACTAATAATAAAAGCTAACTATTATGAACGCTAGATTTTTTTACGGAGCCCCAATTTTCACTAATTCGCCTAAATTGATGGTACTTACCGAAGACGGAGTTTTATATTCTGAAGTAAAGGAGTATGAAGTTACCAAGGTAGAAAAGTTTGAAAACGTTTCTTATTCTGAATTTCTAGAAAAAGATTACGAAAACGAAGATTACCCTGTTCTTTTAGAAATTGGTCATCAAGAGGCTCGTGAAATGCCATTAGCTGGTCAACCCAATTGGATTGAAAGATATATTCTTTCTAACGACATAACGGTAGAAATGTCATTACAAGCATAGTATTACACCCCCCATATTTAAAAAAGCCGCTTCTTTTTAGGAGCGGCTTTTTTTATGCTTGATTTTTGCTGGCTCATTGAAAAATATCGTAAAGGCACGTATCTGCCCGATATACTAAACCTACAAACCAGCGTTAGTACTACCAACCAAAACCTAAAAGTCTATGAGCAAGACCAATTTCCTAAACCTATCGTTCCTATTATTAACATTTTTATTTTGTTTAGAGACACGTGCACAAGGCGATATCTCTTTCAGCTTAATAGTTCAAGCTCAAAATCAAAAAGCCATTTCCAACATTCCAGTAATCACTACAGAAACCTCTACTCTTGCAACAAACACCTACACCACCAATGAGCAAGGTGAAGTAAAAATAGACCTAAAAGCTGGAAAAACATGGAAGATACAAATCGGAAAAATCAAAAGCGCCATCGTTTTACATGCTATTCCTTACGCTATATTTACCGTGGAGCAGACCTATATTTATGATTACCCAAGATACCTTAGATCACAGAAACAGGTATTTGATAGAAAGGATTCTGATTTTAAAGTGATTCACCAAGGCACACCCTCCAACAATGATGTGACAGCCGCTTCTAGTCTGCTTAAATATCATGTGTACGATAAATTTAACCGACCACAATCAAACGTTCCCATTTCAGTAGTTAACCTCAAGGATTCAGTCATGTATTCTGGTAAAACAAATGCATCCGGGGTGGCGCATTTTTTACTTCCTAATCGTACGCAGTATGACGTCTGTCTCTTATACACATCTGACGCTGCCGACGATCTAC
>OLHJ01000241.1_pt1 | contig 19728 bp, 18 predicted proteins | sample 1609491 | NCBI WGS metagenome assembly OLHJ01 (sample SAMN05416861, study PRJEB24817) | seawater metagenome | isolation source: Sea water | place: Canada:Atlantic | collected 2013-11
GAGTAGATCGTCGGCAGCGTCAGATGTGTATAAGAGACAGGCGTTAAGCATTTGAATAAGTTCAAGAAGAAATACGACGTGATGGTGAATTATGTTGACGCGAGGAACAAAACTACGGTAAAATGGTTGCAGTGGCTAGGTTTTTCTGTAGAGCTGCCTGCATCCTTTGGGTACTTGGGTTTACCGTTCCACCGGTTTGAGATGAGGAAAGACTACAATGTGTGAGCCGACAACTCTAGCAGCTATATCCTTAGCCGTAACAGTAGCCGGCACAGCGACTGCTGTTGTGGGTCAGCAGCGGGCTGCTTCAGCGCAAGCACAGCAGATTGCCATCGAGCAGGAGGATCTGAAGACCCAACAGCAGGTGATCGCGCAGGATAAAGTAGCAGAGACAGACCAGGAAGCTCAACGCCAGCTGCTCTTATCTGAGGAGGGTGCTCGACAACGCGGAGAGATCCGAACTGCTCAAGCAGGACTTGGCCAACTTGTAGATAGTGGAAGCGCCGCGGATATCACAGCGGACCTGGCTGGCGAGGTTGAGTTCAAGAAGCGTATCTCCCAACGAGAGAGTGACCTGCGCCAGCGTAACTTTGACATCAGAGCTAATTCGCTGACCCTGCAAGGCGCCGCTACAGCAGCCCGAGGACAGGCTCAACAGACTGCATCTAAGTTCAAGACTGGCAGCACCATCCTGAGTGGGGCCAGCACAGCGGCAACTAAATTCAAATTTGGAGGAGACAAAGGCATCTCCTTTAGGACTTAAGCATGGCTAGTATCCCAAAGATAGACAGAGTTACTGCCCCCGACATCCAAGGGCTCCAGGGTGTAAATCCAGGCTTCACTAATACAAGTGGCCTGGACGCCGTGGGCAACGCTGTAGAGGGCTTCGGTAATACTATCAGTGGGGTAGGGGACGACCTGATTGCTGTTGGTGCGGCTAACCAAGCACGTGACGAAGATCGTATTGGGCGGGATGGGTCAACTGAGTTAAGTCGCCGGCTGCTTGAGGAGCGCTTCGGCACGCCGGGGCAACAAGGTACCCAGGGTGGATTTGACGAGGATGGCCAACCCCAGCCAGGCTTACCAGGCACAGGCACAGAAGGGTGGAGTTCACTAGGACAGGCTAATGCGGTCGACGCCCGTGATGGGGTTCTTGACCGGGCTCAAAAGATACACCAAGAGATCCTAGATGGTATGCCCGCTGGCCGCGCTCGGGACCTGTACGCGCAGAAAGCTCAGCAGATACTATTAGGGTATGACGCCGACAACGCTAAGCACACGGCGGCGGAGCGCGACAAGGCTGAAGTAACGTCATTGACGAGCCAAGGGGATGTGGCTGAGAGATCGTTTAATCTGGCGCCCGACGCCACGACCAGGGAAGTTTATAAAGACGACATCATAACGGCTGAGATAGCTAAGATGGACTTCGAGGGGTTCACGACGGACCCTGACGCACGCACGCAGCGTATCCGCGAGCGCATGTCTTTAGTGTATAAGAGAGCCGTCACAGCCCAACTCAACGCACGTAACCACGCTGGGGCCAAAGCATTACTGGAGGAGGGCAAGGCTAGTGCGTTCTTGACTGTCGAGGATCAAGGTAAGTTAGAGAATAGTGTGCTAACCGAGACGCAGACTGAGGAAGCTCAAGTCGTGTCCGACACGGCTTTAGCGCTGTTCAAAGGTGACGCTGCCCAACAACGCGATTACATCAAGAAGCACTCGAAAGGTGACGTTCGTGAGAAAGCGCTAGTAATGCAGAGCCGGGACTTGGCCGCGCAGGATAAACAGAAGGTAAGAGCTGAGAAATCAGCGCGTGAGCAAGCTTACGCTGAAGCAGCTGCGGGCAAGACTGTAGATAAGATGGACCAGCACATCAAGCAGGCTGTAGGGCCCCGTTTGGCTGCTTGGTTGAATAAGGTGGCGGTAGCTGCCGCAGGAGGCTCTCCCCTACACTCAGACGGTAAGACGTACAATACATTGCTGACCCAGTGGAATAGAGACCCCACAGGTTTCGCGGCCGTCGACCTGACGGAGCACAACCTCACTACCAGCGAGTTCGAGAAGCTCACGCTGAAGCAGGAGTCAACTAACTCAGCGCTGGGGGTGGCCCAGGCTAAAGATAAGAAGGCTGTGGAGCAGGCGGCCTCCTTAAAGGAACTGAAAGCAGCTACATCAGATCTAAGCCATATGACAGGTAAACGTGGGAAGCAGAAGTCAGCATATCTAGGGTTAACCAGAACGCAAAGTTCCGTGGTGCTCGACCAAGCCTTAGCTGAGCTGGAGAAGCTCAAAGGTGAAGGTGTGAAAGTCTCTTCGCAGCAGATGCGTGACATATACAAATCGTTGTCAGTAAAAGTCCGCGATGACAATTGGGAGGTTATAACTACTAACATAGAGAACAGCATCAGGAAAGGTAAGGTGCCTTCCTTAGATATACTGGATGATGACCCTGAGATGAAGGCGAATGTCGTCCGTATGTCTGCCCAAGCTAATGTATCTCCTGAGCAAGGGTTAGTGTTATCCGCTATCTTAAGAAGTCAAGGGCGTGTGCCCACCGCGGCGGGCATCGCTAAGCTGCAGCGGCAACGTACTGATGCAGCAGCTTCTGCCGCGTCTCCTATAGCTGTACAACGTAGAGACGCGGCTATAGACGCCGCCATCAACGTGCCTGAGCTCGGTGTAACTCCTCCCCCGATACCAGTACCGGGTGCCGCGCCTGCAGCCCCTGCAACTCCACCCGCCGACGCGGCCGTGGTCAAAGACCAGAACCGTAGAGCAGCCTCCGCAGCCTTGAAGCGTCTGAGGAACGTGGACCGTTTAGCCTTGACGCCAGAGTTGAGGGATAAAGTCTTGGCCGAGGAACTGGAAGCAGTCCAAGTACAGGACGCTGAGGAAGCGGCCACAGCTGATCGCCGAGCAGTGGAAGCGCAGGCACGCCGGGACGCTATCGCAGCTTCCCAAGAGCAAGTGGAAGCTAGTAAGGCTGACAGAGGTAAACGAGTAGAGGCGTTGCGGAGTAGGCTGAAGAGACGCCAGGACGAACAACGCAAGGGTGGGGATATCCTACTAGAGTTGGAAGCTCAAGCCGGTGAGGGTAGCGAGACTGGGTCCTTCAACGCCGCTGAGAACAACGAAGGGTTAGATGGTGGAGAAGGTAGCGAGACTGGGTCCTTCAACGCCGCTGAGAACAACGACGGGCTAGTGGTTGGTGGTACTACCGGCCTTACCGACAACGCTGTAGAGATTGATCCGTTAGGCGCGTTGCCGAAGACGGTGACCAGCGAACTGGTAGGCGACCTTACCCCGCAAGGTAGGTCCAGACGGGAGGAGACATCAGTGGAGATAGGATTAGAGGAAGGCGGTAGGCCGCAAGGTCCTGCGCCGACCGGGTTCAGCCACGTTAACCCAGGCGTGCCTCCGTCGTCCAACGTGAAGACTAACGAGATCCCTGACACCCAACTGGCGGCGCTTCCTGCCGCATCCCGCGTTTTAGCCGATAAACACTTAACGGCGGTACACTTTATAGCAAACTATGAGAAATTCCTAGGTAAGGCGAAACTGTTTAAGAACGAGACCCGGTACACTATAGGGTATGGTAATACAGATAATGTTAAGAAGGGCGACACCATAACGAAACCAGAGGCTACAAAGCAGCTTGTGGAGCGTACGGAGAGGGTATGGAAAGAAGTCCAAAGTAAGGTTGACAAATCAGTGCTAGACCAACTTAGCGAGGATCAAAAAGCTGCGATAGTGTCGCTGGTGTATAACTCCGGTTGGACGTTCCCTACAGGGTTAGCAGCCCTGAACAGAGGAGATATAGACGAGTTTATCCTGCACGCTTTTGACTCTGACACAGGCGTCACTAAGCAGAAAGATAAGAAAGGTGTATTTCATAAGATCGCAGGGCTAGTGAACCGCAGGGCTGATGAGCGCAGACTGTTCATCGGGACGGGTAACGAATAGTGGCGGATCTTTCATCCATAGCCATAATCCCTAACGTCGAAGAGGAAGAGGACGTCATTAACTTGTTTGGCGGTCCTCAGCTTGAGCCCGCCGTGGTGGAGAACTCCACGACAGCGTTCGAGTATAACCCCGACCAATACGCGAAGGATACCACCCTTGGCCAGCATTTCGAGATGCCGGCTGAGCATATAGACGACGGCAACCGGGCGGACCTTGAGAACCAGAGGGCTGTAGAAAGTCTGCAGGATGCTGCGTTCGACGCTCCAGTCTTAGGCGAGTTTATAGGCGCCCGACCTGAATTATCACGACTTAGCCATGATGATCTGCCAAGTCTCCTAAGCTCCGAAAAAGCGGGCAGAGAAATGGGCTTCTTCGGAGCCTTCGGGAAAGGTGTAGATATCCTCCAAGGGTTGGGCTACCGCTTCTTAGAAGCTGGTAGTGAGGCTGTAGGCGCCGAGAGTTTGGAAGATTACGCGCAGCGCCAAGCTGAGATCAACTTCATCCAGTCCGACATCGCTGGTGAGAAGATGGACTTCACCAAGATCGCTAACGCCTCCGACTTCTTCATATGGGCCAAGCAGACAGCCGGCGAGCAGATGCCCCTTATGGCCCCGGCTCTAGCGGGCGCAGGTATCGGCGCAGGTATAGGGTCCGCCATACCAGTCGTGGGTACCGCTTTAGGTGCAGTGATAGGCGCCTTCATCCCCTCGTTCATCTTAGGTGTCGGGGAGACGCAACAGAACATTAAGCAACGCGACGCGAGCGTAGAAGCTCCCGGCACAGCCTTCGGAGCTGGTGCCCTCGTCGGGCTGCTAGACAGCGCACTCCCTGGCCGAGTTGGCACGCTGATGAGGAAGGCATTCGGCCGTGAGTTAACGGAGAAAGCCTTAGGCGATATCGCCACCCGCGTCATGGTGCGGAACGCTGCCGCGGAGACTGTTGGGGGTATGACTGTAGAAGGCCTGACGGAAGTCGTGCAGGAGGTAATCTCAGAGACCGCCGCAGCTTCGGCCACAAACACACCGGTTGGGGATCTAAGTAACCAGCTAATCAACGCCTTCGCCGCTGGCGCATTCTTAGGCGGTGTCACAGGTGGTACCGCCTCCGCCAGCTCTAACCTTATAAAGGCTCGTCGGCAGAAGCAGACGATGGACATCCTGCACTCAGAAGAGGTCAAGTCTAAACTCCGTGGCCGGGACGCTGCGCTGAACGCAGAAGTCAAAGCTGAGCAGTTGAAAGCTGGAGGTGTGGACAACGTGTTCGCCCCGGTCGAAGGTATCCTGCAGTGGGCTCAAGGGCATGAGAAAGGCGTCGACGTCGCCTTGACAGAGTTAGGGGTAATCGACAGTTTACAAGAGGCAGTAGCCTCAGGGGGTCAAGTACAGATATCAGCTACCTCATTCGTGCGTCATGTCTTAGGGACCGATGGGTACGAGACCTTATCGTCTCAGGTATCATTCGACGAAGCTTCCCCGTCGCTCGACCAAGCTGCTGCAGCGATCTTCGAGAACGAAGAGATCGAGGCGAACTTAGCCACGGAGTTAGAAGCTTACGACGCCGCGGAGGACCTCAAGGCCCGCGTGCAGGAAACATTAGGTAAAGTGAAGAGTGGCGCGGCCAAAGCTATAGAGGAAGCCCCCTCCGACGTTAGAGCAGTGCTGGACGACTTAATAGCTAGAGCTGCGCAATCGGGCGCCGACGTATCTGAAGCAGTCCGCACCGGTCGTGTAGCCCAACTCGACCAAGAGATCTCTCTAATCGACAGTAAGATTGGCCGGTTACAGGACGAGCTGCAGACCGCGGAGGAAGCAGGGCTCGGTACGAAGCAAAGGGAAGCTCGTATAGCTAAAGCTGTGGCGCAGCGGGATAAACTCATATCAGAGCAGACCAGCTTAGGTTTCGAAGAGATACAGGTGGGGGTCAGTGATGAAGTGCAAGCTGAGTTTGAAGCTGGGGAAACTCAAGCTCGGAAGAACAAACCCGTCAAGACTAAGGCTAAAACGCTGTTGGACTTAGGGGTAAAGGTATCACGTGAGGCCGTGCGGGCTACGCGCAAGGCTTTCTCCGAGGCACTAAAGACTGAGCGCTCCTTCGCTAAGAAGAAAGAAGCCATCATCAAAGAGCTGCGCCAGCTCGACGGGTTTAAGGATCTGTCGACCACCAAGCAGAAGTCTCTTGAGGCCACAATCCGTAGGGTGAAGAGTGAAGACAAGTTGGCCGCAGCCGTGGATGCAGTCCGCAGTAAAGCGGCTGAAGCTATCGAGCAAGTTCGTGTTAAGCAGCTGACTGCGGCTATAAACACATTGTTGAAGAAGAACAAGTCGAAGCGGAACCAAAAACGCAAGAACGGGACCATCGGGCGTATGACCCCGGAGATATCCGACTTCATCGACAACATCCCTACGCTGCTGAAGCTTAGTAAGAAAGATGCACAAGCTCTGCTGAAAACGGCTACAGATGACCCACATCGTAGTGGAGGCACTATGTCCCCCGGTCTGCAAGCTGTGCGTAACATGGTGCTCGACGTAACAGCTCGCCCCGACCAAGTTAACGTAACTGACTTGGAGAACTTGCTGCTGTCCTTGAAAGAGATCGTTGTAGAAGGTAAGGCCATCAATCGGCAGAACGCCTTCAACAAGGCGGCGAAGCAGGCAGAGATGCGCCAGATAGCGGAAGACATCGTCAACCCAATTGTCAATGAGGAAGTGCAGCTCGACGAAGATGGCAACGTAATCCTCGACGACAACGGCGAGCCTAAAGTGGTCATCGAGCGTATGAATAAAACAGGCGGCAAGGTCGTAGAAGTACTTGGCCGCATCGAAGCAGCCATCCTCGGCCAGAACGGGGCTTGGTGGAATAAGCTGTACCGCATCGCCCGCTCGCGTAACAAGAAGGAAGTCGACGCCTGGGTTAAGAGTTTGAGCCTGTTCGAAGAAGCTCGCGCGATGCATAAAGGTACCAAAGATATGACGGCCGTCTTCACTGAGAAGGCGACGACGCGGCTTGGTATGACCCAACGCCAAGTGCTGCAGTATATGCAGGACGCTAGCGCAGAGAAAGTTGTAGTGGGTGAGTTCCAGTTTGCCAACGACACCCAAGATACTATTGAGATGTCTCGCGCCGAGTTGATCCATCTTGTTGGCCAACTCCAGAATGAGAGCGTCAGGGAGAGGTCTCGCCATAAAGGTGGCGACGCCTATACCGACGAGATTATAGAAGCTCTAGAGAACAAGCTTACTGAGACCGACAAACGCATGGTCATCTCTATGACTGAGTTCTATAATGAATACTACCCCCGGATTAACGCAGCCTACAGTAAAGCGGAAGGCATCAACCTGATTAAGGAAGAGGACTACTTCCCCACCAGCCGCGAAGGAGACGCAGAAGATTTGAGCTTCTTAGGGCAGATGTTGTTTGGGGGTAACGTAACTAGCGGGGCTCTCTCCCCGCGGACAGGAAGCACCAAACCACTAGTGCGCCGTAATGGGTTCGCAGTGTTGATTAACCACATCAATGAGATGGAGTATTACATTGCCTACCGGGAAAAGGTATCCGACATTAATGCCGTCTTTAACGGTAACATGCTTCACGAAGTCGAGCGTATATTCGGGAAAACCATTAAGCAGTCTATCGAGAGCGACAGGGATTATTTCGCTCAGAAAGGGGCGAGGTCCGCCTTCGCGGGGGAGAAGTTTTACATCCAGCTTATGCGTAACTTCTCGGTCGCACAGCTCGGATTAAGCGGTGTTATCACGGCCAAGCAGTTTATGTCGGCGCCGGCTTTCGCTGAGAACGTGAGCACCAAAGATTTCATGGCGGGGGTTGCGCACTTAATAGCCCACCCTAAGAAGGCTTGGGCGGTCATGAATGAGTCGGAGCATTTCAATACTCGTGGCCAGCACATAGATGGTGACTTCCTCGATGTGACCGCGGATCAGTTTGGCAACCGAGTGATGAACATCCTCGGCCGTAATCCCAACTTCACTAAGTTCCTGACCTTCAACATCCGGTTTGGTGACAAAGGTGCTATCCTAATCGGCGGGTACGCCCATTACTTCGCTATGAAGAAGCAGCTTAAGAAAGGCGGAGCTACTGAGGCAGAAGCCCATACTGAAGCTTTGGCGTCTATGGATAGAGTTACTGTCAAGACGCAGCAGTCCCCTGACCCCGACCAGAAGTCGGAGCTGCAGCGTAGCAACGCCTTCGGCCGCATACTGTCTCAGTTCATGTCGTCCGCCAGCGCTCTCACACGTGCAGAGTATGCCGCGGTTGTCGAGCGTGTCCGTGGCCGTACGACAAACGCACAGTTGGCTAAGTCAATCGTGATCTACCACTTGGTCATACCAAATATGATCCAGATGGCGGCAAACCTGTTTCAGTGGGATGACGAAGACCAGATCCGGGCCAGTATCTTAGGGTCCTTCAACGGCCTGTTCGTTATAGGTGATATGCTCGACGCTATTGTGAACGCTTCTTTAGGGGCTGAGACTATCTTCCCTCCTGAGACGCGGCACCCTTTAAAGGTGTTCAGCGACTTGATGACCGCTATTATCAACCTAGAGGATATCACTTGGGAAGAAATGCTCGACGGGACTAGAGACATCGACCGCGCTATTAAGTCGACATCAGGGATCACAGGCGTCCCTGTGGCTAAGATGTACAACATGATCCGGGGGGTAACGGAGACTGTGGATGGGAACGTCCCTGAGGGTCTAGCCTTGTTCTTAGGTTGGTCCCCATACGCTATTGATAAGAATGAGATCGGATTTTAGTTGCAATTTAGTGCATCACGTGGTATCGTGTAAGAGACAATAAGGATACTAGAATGACTGTTACATCTCAGGTAAAGAAGACTACGACGACTGGCAACGGGAGCAGCTTCACGTTCTCCTTCAGCCCTATCGTCATCTTCGCGTCGACGGATATCCAAGTTATCACCAAAGTCACGGCAACTGGTGTTGAGACTGTACGGACGGAAGGGACCGGCTCTACTAATTGGAGCTTAGATATCTCTACTTTCCCAGCCACTGGCTCCATCACATACCCAGCTGACGAAGGCACAGCGCTGCCGGCTACTGAAACCATCACCATCAAAAGGGTACTGACGCTAGAGCAGCAGACTGACTTAGACAACCAGGGCGGATACTTCCCCGACACTCAAGAGCAGCAGTTCGACAAGCTGGTTATGATTGACTTGCAGCAGGAGGATGACTTAGACCGGTCCTTGAAAGTATCAGTCACCGAGAGTTCTATCGGGGACATCCCCAGCTCAGTAGCTCGCGCTAACGGGGTGTTCACCTTCGACAGCTCAGGAGACCCGACGGTCGTATCACCCTCCTCACTAGCCACAGTTGCGGCCAGTGTGAATAGAACAGTAGACGTATTCTCTGGGGATGGCACAGTCGGACCCTTTACCTTATCAGTCGACCCTGGCCGCGAAGAGAATTGCCAGGTGTTCATCGACGGTGTGCATCAGAAGCACGATACATTCAATGTGGTAGGCACGGCCCTAACTTTCGAAACTGGTTCGGAAACACCTACAGGCACCAGCAACATAGAAGTGGTGCATGGGGAGGCTTTAGCAGAGGCTGGCCCTGCGGGGGCTACTGGGGCTACCGGAGCGACCGGAGCGACTGGAGCTACCGGTGTTGTGGGGCCATCCTTCGGCCTGGATATGACGTTCGAGAGTACCACCACAGACAGCGACCAAGGTAACGGTAAGGTCTGGTTTAACCACGCAACGCCCGCCTCCGCGACCGTCATGTATGTCGATAACCAATCAGCTGGAGGGACGGCGATTGACGGGTTTGTCCAGACCTGGGACGACAGCACGACCACCTCCGGGAACCAGGGTACGATTATTGTCACTAAGGACAGCGATCCGACATTCTTTCACATCTTCACGATTGACCAAGGAACCACAGTCACGGATGGAACCGGCTACGATAAGCTGACCGTAACGCATGTTGCCGGTAATGCATCGAATTTCACCGACGCCGACGCTGTCCATGTCTGGTTCTCGGCTACGGGCTCAGCGGGTTCTGGGTTATCAGAGGTCGTTGATGACACGACGCCGCAACTCGGAGGGAACCTCGACGCTAACTCATTCGTTATCACAGGTATGGATGCGACGGCTACGGCCAGTGGTGTCGTTGAGCTAGCTACAGACGCCGAGGTCAACACGGGCACCGATACGGCCCGCGCAGTGACGCCTGCAAATATAGAGGCGTGGACCGGGTCTGCTCAAGTTACGACGCTTGGTACAATTACTACAGGTGTATGGCAAGGCACAGCTATCAATCAGACGTATTTGACCGGGCAATCCGGCACAAATACAGGTGACGAGGCTGCTGCAAGTGCAACGGTTGCTGGTGTTGTCGAGTTAGCTACTGACGCGGAGACGTCTACAGGTACGGACACCACACGCGCAGTAACCCCCGCGAATGTTGCGTCATTGATTGGCACTGATGTTCAGGCTTTCGACGCTAACAATGCATTGACGGACGTTGCACAGGAATTTACAGCAACACAGAATTTTAATGAGACATCCCTAACAAGTACATCTAACGCAGTGGCATGGGCGGCAGCATCTAACCAAGTTGTCACACATACTCTGACCGAGAACACTACATTCTCAGCACCGTCCGGCTTGGTGGCGGGTGCATTCTACTCATTGAAAATCGTTCAACATGCAAGCGCAGCCAAAACAGTTGCTTATAACGCTGTCTTTCAGGCTGCTGGGGGAACAATGCCGACAATGACGGTGACAACTTCCGCTGTGGATATTATGACGTTCCGAAGTGACGGTACAAATATGTACCTTGTCGGCGTTGTGCAGGACTTGTCGTAATGTTCGGGATTGAAGGTGCAAACTCAGCCGCGGGCGGTTGCACAGGTCAAACGCTTATTGACCAGGGCGACGGTACTGAAATCGGGGATATGGGGTTTGGGACTTCTGGCGCGGCGTTCGACACCACCACCAGCCAAGCAGCGCATAACGGCGTATCTCGCACTAATGTGCAACAAGCCGACGCATATGTCGGTAAGGATTGGGGTGCCGGTGTCACCAAGACAGTCAACGGCGTCAAGGTATGGGGTGCTAGTAATGCAGGGTATTGGTCGGCTACACCTACAGTCGTTCTCGAACTTTACGGTTCAAATTCAGCGCCGAGCAGCTCCACCAACGGGACATTAATCAAAACTCTGGACACATTCACAGACACCGCCGTGACGGACGCGCGAGACTACACCGGAGACACGTTTGATACCGACACGGCGTATCGCTACCACTGGCTTCGCATTAACGGCTCGACAACCGACTTCGCGTACCTCGCGGAACTAGAATTTTACGAATGCACATAGGTATAACATGACAGATTTCTGCACAATAGACGCTAATGGCCTAATCATCGAGCGCATCACCAGCAATAAAGATGTCCTTGTTGGTGATACCCGGTACCCGCAGGGAAGCCTGAAGCAATGGACGCCTGCCGAGCGGGCTAAGATAGGTGTTGCCCTTATCACGCGCAACATTGCGCCCGTACATGACGCGGCCACACATAAGGCCGTTTTAACCGTAGCAGGTCCGGGTGACCCACCCGCCGACACGTGGGCTATTGTCGCCCTCACCGACGCTGAGTTTAATCAGGCAATAAAAAACAAACTGTCCCAGACAGATACTGAAGTTATACGGTTGTTAGACGAGCTTGTAGATGCTTTAGTCTCGGACCCAATGTTTGCAGCTAAAGTATCACAACGCGGTAAGGATAAGATTACTACACGCAAGGCGCTGCGCTCGAAAATCAGGAGATAGAGATGGCAACCACGAAAGTAACATCGGATCTAATCGGGGTTGACGAAGTAAAAACCGTCAATATCCTCGACGCCAACGTGACTACAGCTAAGGTCGCGGACAACGCTATCACTCTTGCGAAGCTAGCGCACGGGACCGACGGCAACCTTATCACTTATGATGCTGCTGGTGCGCCCGCTGCTGTGGCCACTGGTACGGCTGGGCAGGTCCTGACCTCAGGCGGTGCGGGGGTGGCACCTACGATGCAGACGCCTGGGCTACCGGCTGGCTTCACGTCGTCGGAGCAGACAGTGACCGCAGACACCCTACTGAACGTGGCTCATGGCCTTGGCGCTATCCCATCTCTATTCACAGTTTCCTTGAAATGTACTGATGCTGGTGGGGAGCTTGGGTACGCCCAGAATGATGAAGTGCTGCACAACAGCCATATGACGGCAGCGGCGGATAACGGCATCACAGTAGCGGCCAACGCTACGAACGTCGTAATAGTGCAGGGGGATGGTATAAGTTTCCATGACCTTAGCACTTTCAACGAAGCAGCCATTACCACAAGTAAATGGAAATGGATCGTCAGGGCTTGGGCTTAGACCATGTCGGAGGACAGTCTAAGAGACTTGGCCGTCGCCGTAGCAGAATTAGACGGCACGTGTAAAGCTATCCAGACCGACGTGGAGTGGATTAAGAAAGGTAGTGACGACCGCGGTAAAGACTTATCCGAGATCAGCAACAAAATAGATACCAGAGTATCTAAAATAGATACCAGAGTATCTAAAATTGAAGATAAGGTGAATAAAGGCGGGGGCGCCTTGGCGGTAGTAGTGGTCCTACTAACAGTATTTCGGGACAACATCAAAGCGGCATTCTCTTAATATACTGAAGGAGTATAAGGCATGGCGAAAGCCGAACACTTCTTAATAACGAAATCCAGGTAATCTATGAAATACAAATCGGGATACAAGTATCAACTAGCTGAGACGATCTCGATACAGACCTGTATCACTCCCCCTGTTAATGTCTCCACCTACATGCTCAACTTAGATCCCAACGGTATGCTAACGATTGATCGAGGCTACGCATGGGATGGGCCAAGCGGTCCAACGATTGACACTAAGAACACACTGACCCCGTCACTTATGCATGACGCTATCTACCAGCTGATCCGTATGGAGCTGATAGCAAAGTCGTGGAGGCTTATAGCTGATGAGGAACTTGGCCGTATGATGAAAGAGCGCGGTGTGTGGTGGCTTCGTCGTAAGCTGTGGGTCAGGGAGCTAAAGAAATTCGGGGGCCCAGCTGCGGACCCCCGAAATAGAAAACAAATACTTACCGCTCCTTAAAGCCTCCCCCATGGGTAGAATCCTTCAGGCTCTATGCCTGGGCCAGTGTAGGGGCGGAACACATCCTTTCCCTTAGCCCCGAGGCGTTGACTAGGTCGTGATGACAACCCCCGCGCCAGCTGCTGCAGCAGCAGCAAAGCCTGATCCTTATCAAGGTCCACTCTAACCGTATCCTCTCCTGACCGATACACTGATATTGTTATCTGGCCGTCGTCATCAGTCGCGATAACTAAAGGGTTGTAGTCTGCTGCGTCCTTACTCATTCGCAATTCCTCCGTCCTGTTGCTAAGTCAATTTCACATGAAGCTTCTTCAACCGGCGTCGCTTTCATGATACCCATCCGTTTGCCGGCAGCCCTGAAGGTGGTACAACCCTTGGCCCCGCCTCGCCACGCGGCGAAGTACACCTCTTGGAAGTCCTCCCAACTCACGTCGTCTCCGATGTTACACGTCTTGCTAACGGCGCTGTCGACCAGCTCCGAAGCTTTCAGGAGCACGGCCAAGTGCTCGTCGACAGTGACCTCAGCAGTGGTCTTACCCTTCACATCCCACTCACGGAAGGCGAAGTCGGTAAGGTCTACTGTGCGGGCACCTTCAGTCGTCTGCACTATACGCTGGACTGAGTGTGAGAAGACTGGCTCCACTCCCGATGACACGTTGTCAGCACAGAGGCTGATGGTGCCGGTGGGGGCGATAGATGTCAGGTGGGAGTTGCGGATACCATGCTTCCGTATAGCGTCTCTCACTTCCCCAGGTAACGTCTTGATGAAAGCGCCGGCTAGGTACTTCTTCTTGTCGAGGAGGGGGAAGGAGCCCTTCTCCTTAGCGAGCATAGCACTGGCCATGTACAGGTCATCGCGGATCAGGCGCATGATCTTATCCTGAGCTTTGACGAAGCCTTCAGACCCGTACGTGTGTCCGAGGATCTCCAGTGCGTTGGCTAACCCAGTGACGCCGATACCAATCCGGCGCTTGCTGATAGCCTCGTCGCGCTGGTCGTCCATCGGATAATCCGACCGGTCGATGACGTTGTCGATGGCTCGCAGCACATTAGGGATGTCGTCCTTCAACGCCTTGTACATGAACGTCGGCTCGCCGGTGCGGCCGGGATGGATGTACTTAGGCAGGTTGAATGAGCCCAAGAGGCAGGCGCCGTAAGGAGGTAAGGGCTGCTCTCCGCAAGGGTTCGTAGCCTCAATAGTCTCACAGTAGTAGAGGTTGTTCATGTTGTTGATGGCGTCGAGGAACAACACACCCGGCTCAGCCCAGTCCCAAGTACCCCGCATGATCTGTTCCCACAGTGCCTTGGCCCGCACCGTCTTATACACTCGGCCACCCCACACTAGCTCGAAGTCGTCATCACGTGATACCGCTTCCATGAACTCGTCTGTGATACCGACCGAGATGTTGAACCCCGTCAGCTCATTAGTGTTACGCTTGCAGTGGATGAACTCCTCGATGTCAGGATGGTCGACGCGCAGCACTGCCATCTGTGCTCCGCGGCGGTTGCCTGAGGAAGCTGTGCAGTGGCAGACGGCATCATAGATCTTCATGAAGCTGACTGGCCCACTCGATGCAGACTGAAGCGTGGAGATGATGTCACCGCTCGGACGCAAGCGAGAGAAGTCGTAGCCTACGCCCCCACCCATACGCATCGTCTGCGCTGCTTCCGTAGCCCGCTGCATGATACCGTCTCGGCCGACGAAGTTGTCGCTTATCGTACCCATGACGAAGCAGTTGAAAGCCGTCACCTTCTTAGTGGCGCCCATGGCTGCTTGGACGCGGCCAGGGGGTAGGAAGCGCATCTCAAGCAGCGCCTCACGAAACGCATGATAGTGGTTGTCGTCGTCTTTACAAGCGTTGGCGATGCGGCTCATAGCTTCACTGAAGTCTTCGTTCGGCCCCCTATACTTCTCGGCGTGCGTCTGTTGGCTGAATAGTTCGGTCGGTCCAGGTTGATTACTGGTCATGTTTTGTCCGGTCATACTACTTCTTTCAATCGCTGTGGGTTAAAGATGTGGCGCTCGACTTCGCCCATGTTCTTGTGGTATACTATAGACTGCATCTGTCTGCGATCTCGGTAGCCCTTTTGAGATGCATACGCATCGCCAGGGGCTAAGATGCGGAAGCTCTCCACCTCTGTGCCGTGGTACTCCTTAGCTGACTTGTGATGTACGTGGCCCGTCATCCAGAACCGGAACTCCGACTTACCCCAGTCGTCGGGGCGATCCGCGGCCATCACCATAGGTAAGTCTTGCGGCTTCCGACCATGTCCGTGGTGCGACCCGATGAGTACTTTACCGAAGCGGTAGTAGTGGTAGTGAGCCGGTGAGGTGTCTATAGTGATCCGCGGCTCATTCTCGTACACGTTGCTGAGGCACTCCATCAGCATGATAGAGCTGGACAGGTCGTGGTTACCTATTTCTATAATGACGTGTACCTTCTGATGGTGTGCCAAGGTCTGTTGGATCATATACCGCATCGACTTGATGGCCGCTCTGACCATCTTAGGGAAGCGCCCGTCCGCATCGAGGCTGTTATGTGAGCTGGGGGTTTCTGCTATCATACTGTCGTAGTGCATGAAATCACCGAGGAATACGATGAGGCCTTGCTCACTTGGGGGTGACACAGAGATAAGGTAGTCTGTCGCTTTGTACAGTAGGTTCTCCGCGATGCTGATATCGTAGTTGTCCTCTAAAGTTTCTTCCGACCATGCCAGCATCCCAAGATGGTGGTCTCCTACCGGATAAGTTGTAAGGATGTCTGACGTTGCAAACTTAGGTGCCGGCGTAGGTTTAGCCTTCGGCAACTCAGACGCGAAAGCTTTATACGCCTCCTCCATCATCTGCTGCTGACGGTCGCGGTCTTCGACGCCGCTGACCCACTGCCCCGTGATCTCTCCATCCTTACCGTAATATGTCGCAGCCTTCTTCAGCTTCAACCCGTCAGGCAGAGGGTGTGTCAACCCGTGCTCGGGGGCATCCGCTCGGCTCGTCGCCTTCCTCGTCACTCGTTCGACGGCACTAGTGACTGTGGACTTAGCCACCCCTAGTGCTGTCGCCGCTTTGCGTACGCTGCCGTACTTATCCACAGCTTCAAGATACTCTAGTTGCCTCGGCGTTGCGTAAGGTTTAAGGTCTACCATGTGCTATCCCTTTTGTTCTTGTGCGAGCCCGTAAGTGGCGATCAATGCGGCTTCAGCTACCCCCTCATAAGGCTGCCCTCCCCGCGGTCCAGCCGGCCAGAACTCGTCACCGTATAACTCTGTCGCCTTCCTAACACTAGCATGTTTATCGTCTCCTTTCAAGCCGAAGTATTTCTTCCATACGCGAGGCTCAACATACCTGATCCGAAGTCGGGCCAAGTCGGCTGCCGCTTCTATCGCGCCGAAGGTCCTGCCGAACTGGAAGGTGGATGACACCCCCTGGCGCGGCATAGCGTGGACGTTCTCAAGGTACACCACGTCCGTGGCCCACCCGCTCGCTACCCCATGCAGCACCCTGAATAAAGTTATTACATCGACGACAGGCTTCTTCCCTTTAGGCGGGTCCTTCATAGGCATCGGTGCCGCGCTGAATAAGTCTTGCGCTTTACCGAGCTGTGTTACTAAAGCCACGCCACCTTTGGCGCCTGGGTCTATCCCTATAATCATTTCTTGTATCTCTTTCCTCGCCATGGCGTGTCTACCCGGATTGGCCAATCAGCTGCCCAATCAGGTAGAGGGCCGTTCATCAACTCACGAAACTCTTCGACATCCCCAAAGTCTCCAGGAACCTCAGACACGATCTCGTCGTACACTGAGAGGATCACAGGGTATCCAGCTTCTTCTGCTCGCATCATAGCCGGGACCAGCACTTCCCTGCTGACAGCCTGACACGCATTCTCGGCTAGTTTACCCCCGTAAGTCCACACTCGCTTCCACTGCCCCTCCTTCTGGCTCATATATGACAGTGCCGGCACCTTGCTATGTTTGCAGGTGCCCTCTCGACACTTGTCGTCGGTCGCGGGTTGGCACCATCTCGGCCGCACCAGCCTCACCTGGGGGTCGTAGTACCACACACGTTTCTCATTAGGCAGGACCATAGTGAGCCACTGGTCTACTACCTCGAACTTTATCTGCCCGACTTGAACTGAGGGTTCACCCCTGGTTGCGGCGATGGCCGACTGTTGTAGATTAGCCCAGAAGGCTGTGACGTTCGGGTGCTCAGCCCTCCACGCTTTGCAGATTTCAATGATGCGCTCGTCGCTGTGACGACCACTGTTATCAAACTTGAGCCACGCCCCCAAGGCACCTTGGTATCCAAACGCAAGCTCCCCGGTCTTCCCATCTTGCCGCTCGATAGGATGTGTATCCTTACTAACTGTGCCAGGAGGTAGGCGGTAAATCTTATCAGCCATGTGCTCATAGATCTTAACCCCGTCTCTGAATGCGTCAATCTTCCATTGCTCCCCCGCCAAGCAGACGAGGATGATAGCTTCGATGGATGTGAAGTCACCTGATATAATGTCGTGGCCGGGCCTCGCCGTAACCCAATGTCGTGAGGCTTTACCGATAGCGTCCATCGCGTCGCCATACATCATATCGAGATATGATGCGTCGCCGTGCCCTATATCCCTCACCAACTGCTCCGGGTCCACACCTTCGAACCCACGGCTAAGATTGAGGGGTTGGAAGCCTGACCCCGTCCACCGCCCGGTGGCGGCGCCGTGGTACACAGTCTGGAACTTGGCTGTCCCATCCTTACCTACCTGCCGCGCCATAGCGTCGAGCTTCTTGGTGCTCGCCTTACTGATGGCCGTTCGTATCTGCAGTGCTCGCCGGCTTGGGCCGTCGGGAATATCTCCACTCTCAAGCAGGTCCTTGAGGTACTCAGATTGCATATTCTCCAACTCAAGCCCCTGCTCTGAGAACCACTTCTTCGCGACAGCAGTTTGGCTGGGGGTGCAGCCTGTCAACTCGACGAACTCTTTCGTCAGCTCGGCAGCCCTTTGTTGAACGATGACAGAGGCTTTGGTGATGCCCGCAACATCTAAGTATAACCCCCGCATGTTAATCCGTTGGTCAAGTTGGAAGATAGGCAGCTCCCTGCCGGGTAAGTCCCCAAGAAAATCGGATACACTTTGCTCGATCTTAACATCTTGGATGCAGTACTCCACAAACTTTTGGAAATCATCTTCAGGTATCTCCTCTTTTGCAGTCTTCAGATAGAGCTTCGAATACTTCGATATCAACCGACCCCCGGCTGCATCTTTGTTCTCAAAGCCCAACACTCGGGCGAGGTTAGCGAGGCCCCCCGGCAGAGCGTAGTACCTAGCCACAGCCATGGTGTCACGCCATTGAGTGGGCTTAGGTTCGGGCCATCCATAGTTAGGCATCATTACCTCCCAACACATTAGCCCACAGAGCCCGCTCGAAAGCTACGTTGTGGGCCTCTATAGTCTGCTCGTCTATAAATAAGGCGAAGTAAAGATCATACGGCATCCCCGCGTCGCAGGCCTGCAACGCATGCTTAGACATCTTTCGCGTCGTCGGCCATACTTGTGAGCCTTCGAGTTCTTTCCCCGGCCACCAAGTCTGAATAGGTTCGCAGTCTATGCCGTAAGCTAAGCAGATGATATCCGTCGTTGGGTCTTCGGAGTAAGCCCACGCACCCACCTTCGGCAGGTCAGCGTGCGACTTAGTCTCGAAGTCAATCGTTATCATGTCATGTCCGCGTGGAGGGCTTGCAACTCCTCAATGAGCTGGCCCACCTCATCTCGGTTTAGAGCCACTTCGTTATACCCGTCGCAAGCTTCAGTCAAGCTTAAGGTAGACTTGTCGTGGTTAAAGTCCGTGAAGAACACGCCCTGCTCCTCCAGATGCTCTAAGATATTCATTCGACTTCCTTCACTGGTAGTGGTGGTTCCAATAGCGGCGCCACTTCTGAGATCGGTTCCCCTTGCCCGCATGACCCGTCGTCGGTAGTGTCGGGCCACCCAGAGTGCTTAGATGACCTCTGGCCTAGGTTCGTAGGCACTAACAACGTCTGCCACGTCGGCGGATTGATGCGACACTGTAACGTGGCGACCCCGTTGGGAGCCTTCTGCTCCGCGGAGAAGCGGCATACTTTACAACTAATCACTACTCCCCCTCCACTCGGCGAATGGCGAACTTCGTATTCTCCACGAGCACCGCGGTCAAGGCCATCCGGTATCCCTTATCCTTGATGTGTTGGGCGTCCTCAGCTCCTTCCCGAAATGTTGCAGCGGCCTTCTCCCACTCCCCATCCTTGGCATGCTGGACCCCTCGGTATAAGTGCGACGCACTGAGCATCACATTAACTGGTACGTCAATCTGTGTTGGCTCTTCTGCGCTCGCCGGGGTGCATGTGTTAATCGTAATGGCGAGTGCAGCTATCATTAACTTTCTCATGTTATTTCCTTGTAAGTTATAAGAATTGGCTGCCGCGGGGAGTTACCCCCACAGCAGCCAAACTCAGTTAGCCTGCGCGTTTGTTGCGGGCTGGCTTACCTTCTCCCTCTTCACGGCCGACAGGTTTGAACAACGCACTGTGGTCTTTCGGCGCAGTCAACGGATCTCCGTCGGCTACCTTCTGAACCGCGGACAGGTACAACG
>OLHJ01000243.1_pt1 | contig 19645 bp, 5 predicted proteins | sample 1609491 | NCBI WGS metagenome assembly OLHJ01 (sample SAMN05416861, study PRJEB24817) | seawater metagenome | isolation source: Sea water | place: Canada:Atlantic | collected 2013-11
ACGAGATGCTCAGGAGTCTCGTGGGCTCGGAGATGTGTATAAGAGACAGTATCATAAGAATACCCAATAATGATAGCCTTTTTTATGGTAATACCTGCCATAGCAACTACAGCATCGTCCATACGATAGGATGCTCCTAGCCATAAATAATCTTGATAGATAACGCGTAAGTTACCTTCAATACTTAAAGGTGCTGGAGCAACATATTTAGCCATTACTGCAGGCTCGATAACAAAGTCTTTGGAAACCTTAAACTTATACCCCGTATACGCAAAGAAATGACGTGCTAAAGCGGATTCGGTACCTCTATAATTCTCGAAGAATTCCAAAGAGTTACCTATTATTTGCGGAACTGCCACTCCAAAATAGAACTCATCTGAGTACAAATGAAACCCAACTCCTGCATCCGGCACAAAAGTAGATTGCGCCTGATTGCTGATGGCTATATCATCTGGATTTTGCAATGAAATTTGAGAACCATCAATCGTATATTGTAGCCCTCCAAAGCTTAATCCCATTCCCAATTTCATGGTTTTTGAAACCTGCAATTTATAAGAATAACTGAAGGAAAAACCAGACCTTCTGGTAGGGCCGGTTACATCGGCAAAAACTTTACCTCCTAATCCCATTTTCATATCCTTAAACGGACCATGTGCGCTAAACACATGAGTTCTTGGCGCTTCGGAAATACCTACCCATTGCATTCTATTGGTTGCTTGGGCCTCCCAATAATTATCAACACCGGTTGCACCGGGATTAATAAGCATTTTGTTCATAAAGAACTGTGAATATTGCGGCAACTGTTGTGCACTCAACCCAATAGTTCCTAAAACTCCAACCAATACTAATATTAACTTTTTCATATGGCTCTTGAATTATCTTAAAATAGTTATTGGACCACTAATGGAATCTGGAAAATCATCATCTTTTACATCAATGATGTAATAGTAGGTACCTACAGGTAATGGTTCTCCCTCAAAAATTCCATCCCATGGAACCGGATAACCCGTTTCAGATTCAAACACTTTTTGTCCCCAACGGTTATATACTTCAATAACGGCACTCGGATATTTCTCAATGAAATCTAATTCCCAGTAATCGTTAACTCCATCACCATTTGGAGAAAATCCTGACACCACCTCTAATCGTTTATTCACCACAATTGTAACGGAGTCCGAATTTTCACAACCCAAGATATTAGTCACAGTAACCACATATGTTGTGGTTACTTGTGGTGAAGCAACTGGATTAGCAACAGTGCCACTTGACAAGCTAGCATCTGGACTCCAAATAAAGGAACTACCTCCCCAACTTGTGGTTGGATCCCCTCCAATGTTTTTAGATTGACCGAGAATAATGGTGTCATTAGTACCTGCATCCACATCTGGAGTACCTCCAGGAATAACAATTGCTGAATCAATTGCGGAACAACCTCCAGAAACGACACCTAAAATATAGACCGTTGTATCATTAGGTACGCTAATCGTTAGAGTTGAATCATTTCCAATAACTCCTCCTGAAGTATTATACCATTGGTAGTTTACCGTATCATTTGCACCATTCACTACCGCAGTAAGCGTCACAGAACCTGCGCTCTCACAAACTATTTTATCTTCTACAGAAACGGTTAAATCAGTTGTTGAGTTTACCGTTATTGTATCCAAAATAGTACATCCATTTCTATCGCTTAATGATAAATAATACTCCCCTGGAAATAGGAATCCAATATTTTGATTTACCGAAATATAACCATTTGGCCCTGTCCATAAGTAACTATACGGAAGAACTCCTCCGGTAGCCGTTATTTGTATTCCACCATCATTACTATTAGTACAATTGGTATTAATCACCGTATCAACAGAAAGAGTCAATGGAGAAATGTCATTAATAACAACAGAGTCAACTGCCGAACAACCAATTCCATCAGTAACTGTCACTGTATAAATTCCTGCACAAAGTCCAAAAATATTTGCTGTTGTTTCTCCATTAGACCATGCGTAAGTAACCGGGGCAGGGGCACCAAAATCGTCTACAAAGGCCGTTCCATCACAAATACCATTGCAGTTTGTATTATCAGTAGAATCCATGGCTATTGTTAAACTACCCGTTTGAACAATACTTATGGTATCAATCACTTGACAACCACCATTCACATCTGTAGCAGTTACAATGTATTGCCCTGCGCATAGACCCGTAATGGTTTGCGTTAAGCCTCCATTAGACCAAATATAGTTGTAGGTTCCAGAACCACCAGCGGCACTAGCCGTTGCTTCACCTAGACATGCCCCACTACAAGGTACATCAACCGTGGTAAAAGAAACCGTTAATGATCCCACATCACTTAATGGAACTGTCGTATTCACCGAACATCCTTTTGCATCAGTTACATCAAGGGTGTAGGCACCAGCTGGAATATTGGTGATTGGATTTCCAGGGGTAATTCCATTCCATAAATAAGTATAACCCGGAGTCCCGCCACTTACCACGGCTTCTAATTCACCATCACTCGCTCCACAATTAGGGTTCGTAACAATTACATTGTCAATAGATAGAGCGGTAGGTTCAGAAACGGTAATTGTAGTTGTCTGCGTACAGTTATTTGCATCTGTAACCGTAACGGTATACACCGTTCCTGCACATAAATTTGAGGCATTTGGACCCGTATCACCATTGCTCCATGCGTAAGTAAATGGTCCAGTACCACCAGAAGCAACTGCCACTGCAGAGCCATCGCAGACACTATTACAAGTTGCGTCCACTCCAGTAACTGATAAAACAATAGCAATTGGTTCATCCACATTATAGCTATCCACTACTATACAGCCATTGGCATCGGTGGTAGTTAGCGAATACAGACCCGCACATAATGCATTGCGAGTGGCTCCTGTACCTCCATCACTCCAAGCATAAGTATAAGGACCTGTTCCGCCAGAAGTGACAAGAGCAATAATCCCATCACAAACGGCATTACAGCTTGCGTCTGTAGTTGTTTCTACATTACTTACTGGAGTAGGATCTACTAGTGTATCTGACACAATGAGCACACAGCCTGAAGCATCTGTAATAGTAACAACATGAACACCCGCACATAAAGAGGTGTCTTGATCTTGTATTGTACCACTCGCCCATTCATAGGTAAATGGTGCTGTTCCTCCAACCGGAGTTACGGTAGATGTTCCATCACATAAACCGGAACAAGAAGGGTCAACACTCGCAAAGGTTGCCGAAGTTGGTCCTCCATTATTACTTACCGAAGCAGAAAGTACCGCTGTACAACCCACTCCATCCGTGATCGTTACTGAATAGGAATTTGGACATAAGTTTGAAATAGAAGTACCTCCAGATCCATTTGACCAAGTATAAGTATAATTTCCATCTCCTCCTGTTACGTTAGTAAGGTCTACTTGCCCATCACAAACGCCACATGTCGCATTTGTTGGAGTAATAGTTCCAGCAATAGCTGCCGGTTCAGTGATGGTAATTGAGGTGTCTTTTGCGCACCCATTAGCATCCGTTAAAGTTACGGTATACGTGTTAGCACATAAACTGCTTAAAGAAACCGAACTTGCACCGGTTGACCAAGAATAACTATAAGGAGCTGTTCCACCGGAAGCTTGCACACTTATTTCTCCATCACAAACTCCGTTACATGAAATCGGAGCATCCAAATTAATGTTTAATATAATTGGTGTAGGCTCATCTACTACATAGTTATCCGTAACACTACATCCATTGGCATCGGTGGTTACTACTGAATAATTACCCGCACATAGGCTACCCAGAGTTGTTCCTGTTGCTCCAGTATTCCATAAATACGTATATGGACCTGAACCTCCAGAAGAGGTTAACGAAATGGAAGCATCACAAAGACCGTTACAAGAAACAGAAACTATTACATCAGAATTTATAATCGGAGTAGGATCCATAATGGTATCCGTTCCAATAAATACACATCCATTAGCATCTGTTACGGTAACAAAATAAATTCCGGCACAAAGGGCCGTTTCGGTATCCGTTACGCCACCCGATGACCAGGAGAAGCTATACGGAAAAGCACCTCCAACGGGTACGACTTGCATCGTACCGTCACAAACTGCTGCACAAGTTGGGTTAGTTACCGTTATTGGGGCGGAAGTTGGACCACCTACATTACTTATTGGGTAAGACAATACATTTGAACACCCTGATCCATCAGTAATAGTAACCGAGTAGACACCTGCGCATAGATTTGAAATGGAAGTTCCAGTTGCGCTGTTTGACCAAGCATAGTTATATGGACCACCATCTCCTCCGGCAGTTGCGGATAGAATGATTTCACCATCACACTGACCACAATTTGCATCTGTGATTGCTGCATTTGTTGAAATTATCAATGGTTCAGTAATGGCCAAATTAGTGTCTGCAGCACATCCATTTGCATCCGTTACGGTAACCGAATGGTTACCAGAACACAACCCTAAAGCACTAGAACCTAACCCACCATTTGACCATGCATAAGTATAAGGTCCAGAACCGCCAGAAGCAACAACGGTCATTTGACCATCGCAACTTGCGTTACAGGTAATAGACTGCGTAATGGAGATGCTTAAAGAAATAGAAGATGGAGCACCTATCACCAAGGTATCTTCAGAAATACAGTTATTCGCATCAGTAGTGGTTACCAAATAGGAACCTGCACATAGATTGCTAATTGCGTTTCCTGTACCTGAATTACTCCATGCATATGTATATGGAGCAGAACCTCCGGTTGGATTTAAGGTAATTGCTCCATCACAAGCCCCACTGCAATTTACATCCGAAAGCACCGGATTTATTTGAATTTCACCCGGGTTATTCAAAGTATCCGTAGCAACCAATTGACATCCATTATCATCTGTGACAGTCACGAAATGAATACCTGCTGGCATTCCCGTTTCTGTAGCATTTGACCCACCCGTTGACCAAGCGTACGTATAAGGTGGAGTTCCGCCAGTTGGCGTAATGGTCATAGAGCCGTTTGTTCCATTATTACACGTTGGATCAGTAGTGGCCATGGTATAAGCATTTGGGCCACCAAACTGACTTATAATTTCAGTAAAGATTTGAGAACAACCGGAACCATCAGTAATAGTTACGGTATATACTCCTGGACACAAAAATCTGCTGGTATTTGGAGACCCTGGAAATTGTGTTCCACCACTCCAATTATACGTATATGGACCACCATCTCCTCCGGCAGTTGCATCCATTCTTATCCTTCCTGTACACAAGCCACAAAATGCATTCAATACACTTGGTGAAGATGTAATTGCCGCTGGCTCTGTTAAAATAACATTTATGGAAACGAAACAACCATTGGCATCTATAACCTCCACTGTATACGAACCTGCACAAAGATTAGAATTTGTTAATCCATTAATGCCGTTTGACCAAGTTACAGCATAAGGGGTTGTACCTCCTGATACCAAAGCATCTAAAACACCATCACAAACTCCATTACAGGATATTGGAGTAGTTATTGACGTTGTTACTGTTAATGCTGCGGGTTCTATCACCCCTATTGTTTCGGTAGCAGAACATCCATTGGCATCGAAAACCGTAACAGTATAGCTTCCTGCACATAGGTTTGACTTAATATCAGTGGTATCGTTTCCTGGCCAAACCACTGTATATGGAGCGGTTCCTCCGGTTACAGCAGAACTTACAATACCGTCACAATCGGTATTACAAGTGATGGCACCTGTTTGAACCAGATTTAAGGATAATGCACTTACATCATTAATGACAATAGTTGCTGTTCTTGAACAACCATTTGCATCCGTGACGGTTACAGTGTGAGCACCTGCACATAAATTAGATTCTGTGGTAGTCGAGCCTCCACTAGGCCATGCAATGGTCAATGGATTGGTTCCACCTGTTAAAGCAATGTTAGCTTCTCCGTCACAAACTCCAGGGCACGAAACATGAGCGGTGACATTAGAGATAATTACAATTCCAAGCGGGTCTGGTATACTAACTGTAACCGTATCACTACAACCATTTGCATCCGTGACGGTAACTAAGTAATCTTGTCCACAGAGCCCTGTTTGAGAAGCTCCTGTCAATCCCCCTGGCCAAGCATAACTCATTCCTGGCGTGCCTCCAGTAGCAATAATAGTTGCAGCTGCATCACATGCACCTGAACAACTCACAGGAGTAGTAATGTTATAGGACAAGGCTATGGCAGCTGGACCAGTCACTGTAAAAGGAGTCACCGAAGAACATCCATTAGCATCTGTTGTGGTAACCGAATAGGTACCTGCACCTGTGTTATTAATTACTGAGCCGGTTGCTCCCGTATTCCATATATAATTAAATGGAGCGGTACCTCCCGTGGTGCTTGCTGTTAAAGTGACTGTTGAATCACCAAAACATAAAATTGTTCCTGCTTGGGCAATCGTTGTAACTACTGCGTTTGGCTGGGTAAGCGTTTGAGAAACAGTTCCAGTACAACCGTTAGCATCTGTTATGGTTACCACATGCGCACCTGCACACAAATTATTTATTGTAGCACCCATAATTCCACCTGGCCACATGTAAGTGTAAGGTCCAACTCCACCAGAACCTGATACAGTTAACTGACCATCACACACTGCACCACAAGAAATAGGGTTGTCAATTGCAATAGTACCAGAAACTGCTGTTGGCTCAGACATTAAAATAGTATCATTTACCGTACAAGAGTTGACGTCTGTTATGGTAATAATAAATTGTGTATTTGCACAAATTCCAGTTGCTGTATCATTGACTATTGTCATTCCAGCAGGCCAGGAGATGGTATATGGCGCAGTACCTCCAGATGGAGAATAAGTAATAGATCCATCACATGTCGCGTTACAGGTGATTGAATTTACTTGCGTTTGATTCGCTAAAATTGGAGTTGGTTGAGTTACAGTGAACGAAGTATCATCGGTACAACCATTAGCATCCGTTACAGTTACCCCATAGGTTCCTGCTCCTAATCCAGAAATAGCCGCAGTTCCAGCACCCGTGGACCAAGCATAAGAATAATTTGTTGTACCTCCAGAAGCGGTTGCTAATAAACTAGCCGTTGGTGAACCTCCACAAGAAATAAATCCAGTTTGAGTAATTATTACTTCTAACTCACTAGGTTCATTAACCACAATAGAAGATGTTGCGATACATCCATTTGCATCGGTAACCGTAAGGCTGTAGGTACCCGCACCGACATTTGTAAGGTTTGGAGAAGTTTGCCCTCCACCCCATAAATAGGAATAGGTTGTTGTACCTCCTAATACTGTAGAGTTAATATCTACCGTATTATCTCCATTACATAATATAGTTCCGTTTTGTGCTAAAGTAACCGTTAAAGCTGCTGGTTCAGTTAAATTTACAGTTACAGTGTTACTACATCCGCTGGCATCAGTCGCAGTCACCACATATGAATTGGCACACAACCCTGTTTGGTTGCCTCCTGTAGCCCCTCCTGGCCAAGTAATAGTAATTGGAGCTGTACCTCCTGAAGCAGATACAGTTACATCACCATCACAAACACCATTACAAGAAATAGCTGTATTTATGGTTGACGTTACCGTTAATGGTGCTGGGTCAACTAAGACAATTGTCTCAATTACCTGACACCCATTTGCATCCGTTATAGTTACATCATGAGAACCTGCACAAAGACCAGTTTCAGTATCAATGGTAGTTCCACTTGGCCATGCATATGAGTAACCCGGTGTTCCACCAGTCACTGAAACGCTTGCCGCTCCGTCACATACACCGTTACAAGAAATTTGGCTTGTAATATTTTGCGATGAAACCAATGGTGTTGGTTCCCCAACAATTTCTACAGCCGTTTGTGTACACCCATTAGCATCTGTTACCGTTACCGTGTAGGTACCCCCTCCCAAATTAGGGTTAGAAGCAATATTAATACTATTTGACCATGCGTATGTATAAGGCGTTGTACCCCCTACTGGAACCGCTACTAAATCTACATTTTGATCTCCAGCACACAAGTTAGTGCCAGTAGAAGTTATGGTAACCACTAGGGGAGTTGGCTCCGTGAGAATTTGACTCACAATAACCGTACAATTATTTCCATCCGTTATCGTAACTGTATAGGTATTTGCACAAAGAGAATTAATAGAAGCAGAAACCCCTCCATTTGACCATGAGTAAGAATAAGGTAACGTTCCTCCGATAGGTGAAACAGTTAATTGACCATCGCAAACACCTCCACATGAAATTATCTGATCAATGTTAATGGACGCAGTTAATAGGTCTGGTTCAGCAAGTAAAATTGGCTCAATAACCTGACAATTGTTAGCATCGGTAATAGTTACATCGTAGTTGGTTCCCCCACATAAATTCGTTGCCGTATTTCCAGTTGCAGTCATACCTGCTTGCCATTGCACGGTATAAGGTCCTGTACCTCCACTAGGGGCCACAGTAACTTGTCCATCACAAATCCCATTACAAGAAATGGTGGCATCAATAGTCAAATTAGCGAACAAGGCATCTGGTTCGCTAACAACAATACTCTCCGTGTCTGTACATCCATTTGCATCGGTGACAGTTAAGGTATACGTTCCAGCTCCAATACCTGTATTAACTGCGGTATTAACACTATTTGACCAAGCAAAAGAATAACCTGGTGTAGCACCAGAACCACTTCCTGTAATACTTGCAGTAAGATCACCATTACATAAAATGAATACCGTCTGATTAATGGAAGCAACTAATGGTGTTGGTTCTGAAACAACCACTTGTTCAGTAGCAGTACAACCCTGAGCATCAGTTACTGTTACACCATAAGTCCCAGCACCTACACCAATACGATCCGCAGATGTCTGACCATCTGACCATAGGTATGAATAGTTCACTGTACCCCCTGATACGGTACTGGTAATATTAACGGTATTATCACCATTACATAAGATGGTTCCTGTGGTAGCTAATGAAACTGTAAGTACCGCTGGTTCCGTAAGAATTACATTTTCCACAATAAAACACCCTGCGGCATCCGTAATGGTAACACCGTAGGAATTCGCACATAAATTATTTTGAGTACCACCTGTTAAACCTCCTGGCCAAGCAAAAGTTAAAGGAGCAGTACCTCCGGTTGCGGATACCGTAACCTGACCATCACAATCTCCATTACAAGAAATAGGTGAATCAATATTAACTGATGGAATTATTGCTGAAGGATCTACAATAGTAATAGCATCAGTGACCTGACAACCTTTAGCGTCAGTTACAGTTACATTGTAAGTCCCTGCACATAATCCGGAGTGTGTATCTCCAGCACCTAAACCATTGTCCCAAGCATAGGTATAAGGGCCCTCTCCTCCAATAGAGGCAATAGTGATGGCTGCATCACAAATTCCTGGACATGAAACAGCAGATGTCAATGTAATAGTAGGGTCAATAATAGCTGGCTCATCCACTGTAATGGTTAAATCTGAAGTACACCCGTCTCCTACTGAAGTAACAGTGACGGTGTAATCTTGCGCAGTTAATCCAGTTACCGTTCCAGTAGTTTGTCCTGCAGCTGGAGCTGGAGTCCAAGCGTAAGTATACGTGGAAGAACAATTCCCTAGTCGCACATTTGGTCTATCTGCCGAAGTACCTGAAAGGCTATTACTACTGCAAACACTTGATGTATTATCATGATAATATCTTACCGATTGGTTGGTGGTAGTGGTATATTTAGTTAATGCATTACCTGAACCTGTAGCGGTAGGATTATTAAAGCAAACCTCAACTACCAAATTTGAAACCCCATCCCAGAAATATTTCACATCCAAATTATGGGTATTCCATCCTGTTGCTACTTGGTGCGTTACCGGGAATAAGACTTCGGTTAATCCAGTTTCCCAACCACCCGTTAAATCGGAAGCGGAACTACACCCCATTTTAATAGTGAAATTAGCATAATTCAATGTTGTTCCAATCCCTGCGACTTCCAATGCGAAAGAGCTAATGGTACCAGGTTGTACTCCGGCCGCAGTTAACTCTGCGGCTGTAAATAACATTTGATGCTTAGCCCCATTATTAGCGTTACCATATGGCGCAGGATAGGTACTAAAAGTATTGGTGGTATTTGCTGTACCAATAGCCACGGATGTGGGAGAAGTACAAGCATCCGTACTCACACCACATGTAGGAATTCCACGAACAAAGATTGCTCCATCGCTTCCCCCAAAACAGCTTACGGAATCTACACTATCTACCACAATTGTAGGCGGCACAGGCTCTTGAACAATTGCTGAAGTAACTTGTGTACACCCGTTTGCATCTGTAACAGTTAAAGTATAAGTACCCGCGCACACACCAGCTATATTTCCTGTTGTACCCCCATTACTCCAAGCATAAGAAAGTGGTGATTGCCCACCAAAAACAGAAGTATTAATGGCTCCAATACACGTAGAAGAACAATCGTCATCATCAATATTTGTAATGCTAATTGAAATTGGAAAGGCATCCTGAATTACAAATAAAGTATCCCAAGTATTTGTTGATGGATCAGGATCACCTAAATCTATAACCTGCAATCCATAAAAACCGGCACACATACCTGTAATACTTGGTAACCCTTGACAACACCAGAAACCTGTTGGGGCCCATGTATAGGAATAGGGACCCACACCACCAGACGCAACTACTGTTGCCGTACCATCACATACACCATTACAACTAATATGAGTAGTAGTTAAGGCCCCCGTTAAGTTACTAGGTGGTGGAATAATTATTTGAATGGCTACTGAGTTACTTCCCTCAATTGGGCAAGCATCATCATTCGCTTGAAAAGTAATAATATTATTGGTATTCATTCCCGGAGGAACAGTCCAACAAATAGTAGTTACGGCTGGATTTGTTCCAGAAATCGTAGAAGTTGCACCCGGCAATGCATTACCGGAGTTATCGCTTACGGTTATTACATCCGTGGCATTAGAATCGATAAATGTAACATCAAAACAAAACTGATCTCCCACCTGAGCGGTAATTTCTAAGGGAGCCGTTTGCACTACAGTACCCACTGTATTAATTATGTTTTTGATAGAATCTGGTGCCGTTGGAATTATGTTAGCTGGTGTACCACAGTTTAAAACTACAAACATGATATCACGCATTACAGTTGATATCAATTGACCCGCTCCATTATATTCGTTTACTCTTACTACTACCACCCAATTTCCCAGAGTTGTTGGCGTAAAATTTAACTGTCCTGTTTGCGAATCAATAGTTATGCCAGTGATTGGTAAAGTACCAGAAAAACCAGCAACATAATTAATCGTTGACCCCCCCGGCCTACTCGGACTTTGACGTGCAGCAATTAATTCATAAGTCAAACTATCACCATCATTTTCAACCACCCCATAATTATAATTAACTTGTTGATTTTGACACACATAAGGAATAGGATCTGCCGTATATTCGGGTGAACTATTATTGGGGTAAAGGACTGAGTTTAATGTTGCATCTACCAAAATCCCCCAAGTATTTACACCTCCAGTTAAGTTTTCATTGTCATTTCTAGCAAACTGATCATATGAAAAGGTCCAATCTGCACAATTGGTTACAATTTGAACAATTCCTTTATATTCATACTTTTGCATACCCGAAAGGGTACCACCGTTACACGTACTGTTAACAATTTGAGAAGGACAAATTTGGGACACCTCGGTCCCGCCTAAATTTTGTAATGTAAGAGCTAAATCTGGTAAATTACCACAAGAACTAGTTAGACTAATACTTCTACTTCCATTCCCTAGGTTAGCCCCAGAACAATCTCGATAAAGAGTTAAAGTTATTTCAAATGAATCATTTCCTAAATGCTCATAAGTAATTTCACCTCCTGAGATATGAGTAGCTAATGCATTGGAGGGTATAAGCCACGTACCGAAAACGATGGATAAAATGAGTATTATATGTTTCATATGATTATGAATAGGTAGTTATTTACATTGTTAATTTCCTGTTACTTAAGGTGATTAATCACCAAAAGTTAAGACGTAGAAATAACGCATCAGGTTGCCATTTCTAACATCGGACTAAAATACACGGAAAATTTGTTAATAAAAATTTTTTTCTAACCGATTAAATCACCCGCAAAATTGGCGTCTGAAGCACGTACCAAACTCAACTCACCTTTTTCGTTTTCAGCCATCAACAACATACCTTCTGACACCACTCCACGAATTTTTCTTGGGGGTAAATTCATCAAAACAGTTACCTGCTTATTAACAATTTGTTCTGGAGTGAAATGCTGGGCTATACCCGAGACTATAGTTCTAACATCCACTCCGGTATCCACCTTAATTTTCAGTAACTTATCCGCTTTTTTAACTTTTTCGGCTTCCAGGACCTTACCAATGCGAATATCCATTTTTTGAAATTCTTCAAAAGTGACATTCTCTTTGGGTTCTAACACGGGTTTAACTTGGGCTTCTTTTTCCTTTTCTGCTTTACGAATATTCAGCTTCTCTACTTGCTTTTCAATTTGCTCATCTTCAATTTTGGCAAAAAGCAAAGATGGCTTTTCAATCTGCTGACCTACAGTCAATAAATCCAATTTACCTGCATTTGACCAATCTAATTCAGACTGACCCAAAAACTGATTTATCTTATCACAGGTATTCGGCAAAAACGGACGTAAAACAATGGCCAAATTCGCAACAATTTGATTAGAAATGTGTAAAATAGTTTCTACTCTAACTGGATCAGTTTTAGCCAATTTCCATGGCTCCGTATCCGCCAAGTATTTATTCCCCAAACGAGCCATGGTCATCGCTGCTGCTAGCGCATCTCTATATTTATGGGCTTTTATCTTTTTCGCAATTCTAGCCGGAATAGCTTCCATTTCAGCAATTACTTCATTATCCACATCTCTCAACTCACCCAAGGCTGGCATCGCACCACCGTAATACTTTTGGGTCAACACTAAAGAACGGTTAACGAAGTTTCCTAAAATAGCTACCAACTCATTGTTTACACGGGTTTGGTAATCTTTCCAGGTAAACTCGCTGTCCTTATTTTCAGGAGCGATAGACGTAAGTACATACCTTAATTCATCTTCTTTACCTCCAAATTCCGCGATATACTCATGCAACCAAACCGCCCATTCTCTGGATGTGGAAATTTTATCTCCTTCTAAGTTCAAGAACTCATTTGCCGGTACATTATACGGTAAGTTTAAATCACCATGCGCCTTCAATAAAATTGGAAAAATAATGGCATGAAAAACAATATTGTCCTTTGCAATAAAGTGTGTTAAATGGGTGTTTTCATCTTTCTTCCAGTAGTCTTCCCAGTTTTTGCCATTATCAGCTGCCCACTGTTTGGTAGCGGAAATATATCCAATAGGTGCATCTAGCCATACATAAAGCACTTTACCTTCTGCATCTTTCAATGGTACTGGAACTCCCCAATCTAAATCACGAGTCATGGCACGCGCACCTAAACCACCATCAATCCAGCTCATGCATTGACCTTGAACCTGATTACGCCACTCGGCAGGAATGTGTTGATCTTCCCCATCCAATTTACCGGTGGTGATCCATTCTTTTAACCATTGCTCGTCACGATTCATTGGCAAATACCAATGTTTCGTTGATCTCATTTTAGGCGTTTTACCGGACAAAGTTGATTTTGGATTAATCAATTCGGTAGGACTTAAATCCGAACCACATTTTTCACATTGATCACCGTATGCATTTTCGTTACCACATTTTGGACAGGTTCCAGTAACGTAGCGATCTGCTAAAAACTGATTGAACTCCTCATCGTAAAATTGCTCCGATTCTTCTACCTCAAAAACATTGTTGGATTCTAGTTTCTTAAAGAAATCAGAAGCCGTTTCGTGATGTAATTTAGAAGAAGTTCTATGGTAGATATCGAAATCAATTCCAAAATCAGCAAAAGCTTTTTTATTGATTTCATGGTATTTATCTACAATGGCTTGCGGAGTAATACCTTCTTTTTTGGCACGTAAAGTAATAGCCGCACCGTGCTCATCTGAACCACATACAAAAACTACATCTTCACCCGACATTCGAAGGAACTTCACGTAAATATCAGCCGGTAAATACGCCCCAGCAATATGTCCAATATGAAGCGGTCCGTTTGCGTATGGCAAGGCCGAAGTTACGAGATGTCTTTTTGGATTTGTAGTCATTTCAGAATATTATTTAGCCTGCAAATATAGTAATTCCTAAGGCGCCACCCACCTACAAAAACCGGCAATTCCGAGGGGTGAAATAAGACTCCAGATTTTCCATTAGTCTAGAAAACACTTTCACTAATATGATACAATTTTTCGGCTGTTTCCCACAGCATTTTTCTATGGCTTGGGTGTGCAATATTGATCAGCGCTTTAATTCGTTGGTGAATGTTTTTCCCAAACAAATTGGCTACTCCCCATTCGGTAACTACATAATGTACATGCGCTCTAGTTGTCACCACTCCAGCTCCTTCTTGAAGCGTGGGAACAATTCTACTAATTCCTTTATGGGTTTGTGATGGCAATGCAATAATTGGCTTGCCACCTTCAGATAAAGCTGCTCCACGGATATAATCCATTTGACCACCCACTCCTGAATACATTTTAGAACCAATACTATCCGCACATACTTGCCCAGTAATATCTACCTCAATGGCGCTGTTTATAGCCACCACTTTGGGGTTATTCCTAATATTAGTCACATCATTTACCCATTCTGCATCCGCAATGTAAAACATCGGATTGTCATCAATAAAATCATACAGTTTTTTAGAACCCAGGGCAAAACCACAGGTTACTTTTCCAGGGTGCGTCTTTTTATGTTTTCCATTAATGACTCCCCGTTCAATCAAATCAACCACACCATCGGAAATCATTTCTGAATGAATTCCTAAATCTTTATGGTGAATTAATTGCGACAAAGCCGCATCAGGTATCGCTCCAATTCCCATTTGCAAGGTAGAGCCGTCTTCAATCATTTCGGCAATGAACTTCCCTATTTGAATCTCCGCCTCATTTGCTTGCGGTTTACCATGAGAAGGCAACGCGGTATCTACCTCTACAAAACTGTCGAACTTTGAAATATGAATCACCCCATCTCCATGCGAACGTGGCATTTGCATGTTTACCTGTGCAATTACATATTTTGCTGAGTCAATAGCCGCTTTCGTAGCCTCTACCGAAACACCTAAGGAACAAAATCCATGACGATCAGGTGGAGAAACCGAAATTAAAGCCACATCAATTTTCATTACCTTTCTACGAAACAACATCGGTACCTCACTTAAAAAAACGGGTACATAACTGGCATTACCTTGTTTTTGGGTAGCCGACCTAAGGTTAGGTCCAACAAATAAAGAGTTCACATGAAAACTATCTCGGTATTTTTCTTCTGCATAAGGCGCTTTCCCTTCAATATGTAAATGCACAATTTCAACCGCACGCAACTCTTCCGATCTCGTAGTCAGGGCATTAATCAATTCTTGTGGGGCCGCAGCTGCAGTATGGATATACACACGGTCATTTGACTTTACAATTTTCAATGCCTCTTCGGGCGAAACAGCGGTATACATAGCGAAATATTTGCATTCAAAATTACAGGTTACCAAGATACCCAAAAGTGACGAATGTTTGCTTCTAAAAACTATCTCACCTCATCTACTTCGTTAAGAAATGTTAGCCATTTTGAAACATTCGGGTTATCCCACCGTTATTTGTTTAAAACTATTGAAAATGCCTTTTTAAACAGGCCATTTGATAGTGAAATTTGCAAAGTATTTTAAAGTAGAATTATGACATCTAAGTTTTTATCTCAAGGATTATTTATCGCAGTAATTGGCGCTAGCATTGCCTCTTGTGTTCCCGCAAAAAAGGTGAGTGAAATTACCGACAACTACGAGAAATGTGAAGAAAACAGAAGTTATTTAGCTACCGAAAATGCGCGTTTAGAGAAATCCAATATGGAAAACGAATCAAACTTAAAACGTGCCGAAGAAAAACTTTCTCAATTGGCAAAAGATACTTCACGTACCGGAGAACAAATGCGCCAAATAGAATACCAATATAAGCAATTGCAAAAAACCAATACGGCTTTATTAGAGAAACAAGAGGTTCTTAAATCCGGCTCACAAAGAGAAAACAAAGAGTTAATGGCGCAACTTCTTCAAACGCAAGAAGTATTACAAGCTAAAGAAGACAGTCTTAAACTATTGGCTTACGACCTTAATGTTCAAAAAGGGGAACTGAATCAATTAAACTCAGACCTACAAGCCCGTGAAGCGAGAGTAAAGGAACTAGAAGACTTATTAGCTCAAAAGGATGCGGCTGTTAATCGATTAAAAAATCAGATTAAAGAAGCCTTAATTGGGTTCGAAGACAAAGGTATTACCGTTGAACAAAAAAATGGTAGAGTATACGTTTCTATGGAAGCGCAATTACTTTTTGGTAGTGGAAGTACAGCCGTTGGAGCTGAAGGTAAAAAAGCAGTTATACAATTAGCTGAAGCACTGGAGCACCAAGAAGAATTAACCATTTTGGTAGAAGGCCATACAGATAGCGATAAATTAAGTGGCACTGGAAAATACAAAGACAACTGGGAGCTTTCGTCTGAAAGAGCTATTTCTATTGTGCGTATTATGTTAGCGAATAGCGAGCTAAACCCAACAACTTTAACTGCAGCAGGTAGAGGTGAATTCAGTCCAATTGCTGACAACGGCACTCCAAAAGGAAAAGCAAAAAACCGTAGAATTGAAGTTATTTTAACTCCAAACCTAGATAAGCTTTTCGAAATCTTAGAAGAAGGAGCTACTTCCACACCAGTTGTGGAGTAATTTTTTACTGGACGTCTTGCTAAAAATATTAACTCGTAATTAGGCTACTTGATGACTGCGAAATCGTAATTTCGTAATTCATTCATGGAAACACCTGCGCACATCAAAGAAATTGTAAGGCACCTACCTAAAAAGCCAGGGGTGTATCGGTTTTACGACAAAGATCGAAAAATTCTATATGTAGGTAAAGCTAAATATTTAAAGAATCGGGTTTCCTCCTACTTCAATAAAATTAAATACGAGAACCATAAAACCAAACTTCTGGTTCGTAAGATTGACCACATCGAATACATTGTGGTTGACTCAGAATACGATGCACTTTTACTAGAAAATTCACTTATTAAAAAGCATCAACCGCACTACAATGTGGCGTTGCGAGACGATAAGACCTACCCCTGGATTTGCATTAAAAAAGAGCCATTCCCAAGAGTTTTTTCTACACGTAACGTGATTAAAGATGGCTCTGAATATTACGGTCCTTACGCATCTGTACGCATGATGCATACCGTTCTTGGAATTATTGGGAAGTTGTATAAACTTAGAACCTGCGCTTACAATTTGTCGCAATCTAATATTGCGAAGAAAAAGTACCGTTTGTGTTTAGAGTATCATATTGGAAACTGTTTGGGAGGTTGCGAAAACAAACAAACCGAACACGATTACGATAAAAGCATTGCCGAAATTCGACATATTTTAAAAGGAAATTTGGGTGATCTTACCAAAGACCTCAAACAAACCATGGTAGGTTATGCCGAAAACATGGAGTTTGAAAAAGCACAAGAACTGAAAGAGCGTATTGGTTTACTGGAAAACTACCAAGCCAAATCTACGGTGGTGAATTACAAAATTCATGATGTAGATGTTTTCAGTATTGTATCGGATAGTTATGGCGGTTACGTCAATTTTTTGAAGATAAATAGTGGTGCCGTAGTTCAGCTGCACACCCTTGAAATCAAGAAAAAACTAGATGAAACAGACGAAGAACTCCTAGCTATGGGAATTGCCGAGATTCGTCAAAAGTTCGGAAGTACATCTAAAGAAATTTACCTTTCTAAAGATATTGAAGTCCCCATTGAAAATATCCAAATTTCGGTACCCAAAATAGGAGATAAGAAAAAACTGATTGACATGTCTTTACGCAATGCCAAGTATTACATGATGGATCGTTACAAGGCTATGGAAAAGGTAGATCCTGACGCGCATTCCAAACGAGTAATGGCACAAATTCAAAAGGATATTCGATTAAAAGAACTACCTACCCATATTGAATGTTTTGATAACTCCAATATTCAAGGAGAATTTCCGGTAGCTGCTTGTGTGATTTTCAAAAATGCCAAACCCTCTAAAAAGGACTATCGTCATTTCAATATCAAAACAGTTGTGGGACCAGATGATTTTGCTTCTATGGAAGAAGTGGTGGAACGTAGATACAGCAGATTATTACGTGAGGGAGAACCGCTACCGCAACTCATCGTTATTGATGGAGGTAAAGGTCAATTACATTCGGCTGTAAATAGTTTAGAGCGACTAGGACTTATGGGTAAAGTAGCCGTGATTGGTATTGCTAAGCGACTGGAAGAAATCTACTTTCCGGGTGATTCTATTCCTTTATACTTAGACAAACGATCTGAAAGTTTGAAGGTAATACAGCAACTACGAAACGAGGCTCACCGATTTGGAATTACGCATCACCGTAACCAAAGAGGCAAATCAATTGTTAAAAGTGAATTACACGAAATCAAAGGCATTGGACCTAAAACCGCCCAAGAACTATTATCGCAAATTGGTTCCGTAAAGCGTATTAAAGAAGCTACATTAGATGAAATGTCGGTAATTATTGGTGAAGCAAAAGCCAAAATAGTTTGGAACTATTTCAACAAAAAGAAGGATTAATCCACCTTATCCATTTGCACTACCCAAATTCCTCTCAATTGATTTTCACCGTATCCAGTAGCTAAATCATCGGGGTATAAACTCTTAATATTCATGGACACATCTGGTTTTATTTGCTCCCCTTCTACTCCATGACATTGCAAACACATGGCGTTAGTTGTGATAGGATAATACCCTATCATTTTTCCATTCAATTCTTGCATTTGAGGCTTTATTTTACCGCCACTTGCTAATGTTGATTTTGCAGATTGAATATAACTCAACTCCAACTCATTGGCCTGATTGCCTGGGTTTCTAGTCTGATCAGAAACTCTTTTAATCTGCGTATTCAAAACCGCAGACATACTATCTGTTAACGGGTAAGCGCGCTCATTACAAAAACTAACAGCCGCATGGGTCCCTTCCTTTTTGATGGTTCCTTTTAAATTCTTACCCAAAATTGCCTTGGTTTGGAGCGCATACTTTTTCCCCAATTCCACGTAAGAAACCTCTTCCTCCACTCCCGAAAAATTCTTCTTATCTTCCGGGTAAAAGGTCGTAAACCAATCTTCCTTTTCAAATGGCGAATGATATAAATACACTCCCACTGCCTCTATTTCTTCTGGAGTTAAATCAAATTTTGGCATTACACCGTACACATGCGCCCAATCCGAAACTTGAGCAGTATTTAATCCCGGGTTTTCTAAGTAGGTATTCAAAATAGTCTGAAAATCTTTCAGATCCGGAGCCTTTTCGGCATACACTTTTTTGATTTGTCCAAAAGAGGGAGCTAGATTTTGATTCTTTTCTGGGTTCCATGCATGGCATGAAATACAGTACGATTCCATTACCTGAAACCCTTTACTCATTTGGTTAAAAACCATCTCATTTTGAGGTTCTCGTTTTGTCACTTCCACTTTTTCCGTACTGGAATTATCAGAATCGCACCCCACCCAAA